>ERZ808240.889-NODE-889-length-38175-cov-5.521826_pt1 | contig 38175 bp, 47 predicted proteins | sample MGYA00521084_ERZ808240 | MGnify/ENA primary metagenome ERZ808240 (study PRJEB31516, sample SAMN03275571) | gut metagenome | biome: mammalia-associated habitat; material: feces | host: Papio cynocephalus | place: Kenya | collected 2012-08-06 ... | reverse complement strand
ATTGGATTGTAGAAAAAGGTACTAAGATAAGTTTTGATAAATTGCTTGATATATTTCCAGAATGTAATACCTTAAATTAAAAGTTACGGTTTAATTTGAATTATCTTTATAAAATTTAAAATAAAGAATTATAATTGACTACAATGTAGTTTGCTTTTATAATCATATTATAGGAGATTATACTATGGCTGTTATATCTGTTAGAATTAATGAAGAAGAAACTAAGCTTTTAAAAAGTTATTGTAAAATACATGGTATTTCTATGTCTGAGGCTTATAAGCAAGCACTTTTAGAAAAAATTGAAGATGAATTTGATGCTGAAGAAATGATTAAAGAAATTGAAAAATTCAATAAAAATCCTCAGACTCATTCTCTTGAAGAAGTAAGAAAAGTATATGACTTATAAAATTGAATTCTCGGATGAAGCTTTTAAAGAATTTGGTAAATTAGATAGATATAGTCAAAGATTAATTGATGCTTGGATAAAAAAGCATTTAGAAAAGAATGAAAATCCTAGATCACTTGGTAAACCTCTTGTAGGAAATAAAGCTGGTCAGTGGAGATATCGAATCGGTGATTATAGATTATTATGTATTATAAAAGATGAAAAACTTATTATTTTAGTTATAAAAATTGGTCATCGACGTGATGTTTATAAATCACTTGAATAGTTTTATTTATTGATTCATATTTTGATGTGTGATTAAATATTAAAAATTTAGGTGGCAAGAATATGTTTGCTGTATTGTTTACTGCCTTTTATCTTTTAATTTATTAAGCACTAATTTAAAGGTAACAAAATTATCAAGTTATGCACCAGAAATAAATGTGGAGACTGGTACTTTTGAAGTTGATTGCTGGCGAGAAAGAGTTATTGGTAGGCATCAAATGGTCTATTTTGATTCAATTGATTATTTAGGTTCAATTGAAGTAAAAAATTATCAAGAACATATGATTCATCAGTTTTAGATAATTTTCATTTTACTGAAAGCGTTGAAATATTAGAAGAAGATACAATTTCATTAACAATCTCTGAGACTTCTAAATTTATATCTACTTTAGGAGTAAAAGCTGGTTTAAAAAATATTGAGATAAGTGATAAATATACTTTAGAACAGATGTTTAAAATTGAAGGCAGTAACACTTATACAATCAGTAATAAATTATCTTACAAAGTAGAATACGATGTAAAATCAGATGTTATTAACGGTCAAAAATTTTATCTAGCTGAAGCAGCCTATGTATATAAAATCAATTGCCAAAAATGGCAATATGACAATTATTGGTGGAATAATTATGAAGTCAGTGGATTTCGTAAATCATTTACGAGCTATATAAGTCTAGATGCTTATGTGACAGTGGCTTTAGAAAATGGAACTATCAATTTTATGAAAGCAAAGTCAAAACTTTCAAATATCATGGAACTATGATAGATTTTAAAAAGTCATTTACTACTAAAGAAATTTTTGATAAAAACTTCCCTAAACTTGAAAAACTTCAGTTATTAGATACTGATGGTACTACATTCATTGATGTTTTACCTTCTTCATTAACCTGGTAATTTTAAAATAACATGTAAGTATATTAATCGCTTTGTTAAATACAAAGCGATTTTTATTTCTTTATTCTTTATACTTGTTTTGACTTTTATTATAATTATATAGAGGTATTTAACATGGAAAAGAGAAACATAAAAGAACTTCATGATTTATGGTTGAAAAAAGCATTATTAGACAATGATTTGCATAAGGAATTATTAAAAATGAATTCTGATGAAATTAATGATGCTTTTTATCGTGACCTTGAATTTGGAACAGGTGGTTTAAGAGGCATAATTGGTGCTGGAACAAATAGAATGAATGTTTATACTGTTTCCAAAGCTAGTCAAGGACTTGCTAATTACATATTAAAATACTATAAAGAAGGAAACAGAAGCATTGCTATTTCACGAGATTCAAGACTAAAAAGTGATTTATTTGCTTTTACTGCTGCAAGTGTTTTTGCAGCCAACGGAATAAAAGTTTATATTTATCCTTATATTTCTCCTGTACCAACATTATCATTTGCAACACGTTATTTAAAAACAAGTGCAGGTGTAATGATAACTGCTTCTCATAATCCATCTAAATATAATGGATACAAAGTATATGGAAGTGATGGTTGCCAAATAGCTAATGAAGTTGCTGATGAGGTTTTAAATAACATTGAATCAATTGATATATTTAAAGATATTAAGAGAATTTCATTGGATGATGGCTTTAAAACAAATATGATTGAATATATAAAACCCGAAGTTTTGACTGCTTTTATTGAAGAAGTAAAAAAACAATCACTTCTTGGTGATGAAAAAATTAATAAAGATATATCAATTATTTATTCACCATTAAATGGTACTGGTCTTGTTCCAGTTACTAGAGCTTTAAAAGAGTTAGGTTATACTAATGTGCAAGTAGTTAAAGAACAAGAATTCCCAAATGGTTATTTTCCAACTTGTCCATATCCAAATCCTGAAATTGAACAAGCAATGCATTTAGGAATTGAATATGCTAATAAATATGATGCTGATTTACTTGTTGCAACTGATCCTGATTGTGATCGAGTAGGAATAGCTGTTAAAGATAAAAAAGGTAATTTTAAACTTTTATCTGGTAATGAAACTGGCACCCTGCTACTTGATTATATATGTAGTCGAAAAACCAAATTAAATAAAATGCCTAAAGAACCAGTTGCAGTTAAAACAATTGTTACTACTTCTTTAGCCAGAAAAGTTGCTGAAAGCTACCATGTTAAAATGATTGATGTATTGACTGGTTTTAAATATATTGGCGAACAAATTAAGATTTTAGAAAGCGAGAAAAAAGAAAACTCTTATATTTTTGGCTTTGAAGAATCATATGGTGTTTTATCTGGAACCTATGTTAGAGATAAAGACGCTGTTAATGGTTCGACTTTAATTGTTGAAATGTTTGCCTATTATAAAAGTAAAGGATTATCTTTACTTGATAAACTAGAGGAATTATATAAGAAATTTGGATATACATTAAATACTTTATATTCCTTTGAATTTGATGGTGAAGAAGGATTTAATAAAATGAATTCAATAATGACTTCATTTAGAAATGATGTTGATAAAATTGGCAATTTAAAAGTCAAAGAACTTATTGATTATTCAAAAGGAGTTGATAATCTTCCAAAAAGCAATGTGTTAAAATTCATATTAGAAGATGATTCTTATGTTATTGTTAGACCTTCAGGTACTGAACCTAAATTAAAGACTTATTTATCAGTGTCTAAAGCTGATGAAAAAGCCGCTAAAAAGTGTGAAGATGAAATTTATAATTCACTTTCAAAAATATTATCAAAATAAAAAATATTAAACAATATATTTATAAATGTATGTAAACAGATGATGAAACTGCTTACATACATTTTTTATTAGAAACGCCTTTAAAGGTTGTCAATTTCTAGAAAAAAATATTCGAAAAAATCGTAAATTTTTCATTGACATTATATAGTTAACTATATTATAATTTTATCCGCTGAATGCCATTTCAGCCCGTGTTGATGTGTGAAGTTGCCGATACGCCGTTAAAGGTTGTCAATAAATCGGGTAATTCATACGTAGCGGAAGCCTATACTCGATCATAGGCAAGGAGGTTTATTTAATGGCAGATGTTAAAAACATTAGAGTACGTCTAAAAGGGTATGATCATGTCGTTTTAGACAAAGCTGTCGCTAAGATTGTTGAGGCAGCAAAAAGTACTGGCTCCAAAGTTGTTGGACCTATTCCACTTCCAACTGAGAGACAGTTATTCACAATCCTTCGTTCACCATTTGTTGACAAGGATTCACGCGAACAATTTGAAATTCGCACACACAAAAGATTGATTGATATCAATCATCCTAGCAAGGCCACTATCGAGGCTATCACTAAGAAACTCGATATTCCAGCTGGTATTGATGTTCAAATCAAGATTATGTAATAGGGAGGGACGAAAATGAAATCCGTTATTGGTAGAAAAATTGGAATGACTTCTGTCTTTACCGAAGATGGTACAACATATCCTGTTACAGTCGTTGAAGTTCTTCCAAATGTTGTCTTACAAAAGAAGACAGTTGAAAAAGATGGCTATGAAGCCTTACAAGTCGGCTATGAAGATAAGAAAGAAAGCCGTGCTAACAAATGCGAACTTGGTATTGCTAAGAAAGCTAACACAACTCCAAAGTACTTTGTCAAAGAACTTGAAGGCGATGAAATTTATTCAAATCATGAAGTCGGTTCAACAATTGATTGCTCAATCTTTGAAGCAGGTGATGCCATCGATGTCGTTGCTAAAAGCAAAGGTCATGGTTACACTGGCGTCATCAAAAGATATCATGCACACATCGGTCCAAAAGGTCATGGTTCAGGATATCATAGACAAATCGGTTCACTTGCAACAAATGGTAGATGCAACAACCGTGTCCATGCTGGTAAAAAGATGGGTGGACAATGGAGACCACAAACAACTACTATTCACAATCTAGTTGTTGTTGATGTGAATCCAAATAATAACTGCTTACTCATCAGAGGCTCAGTCCCTGGTCCAAAATATTCAGTTATGAAAATTCGTTCTGCAATCAAATCATTAAAGAAAAAGATTCCAGTTTCAAAGCTTGTCAACTACAAGACTGAAACTGTTGAACAAATTGAGAAGATTCAAGAAGAAGCATTAGAGGCTAAAGCTAAAGAAGAAGCTTTAAAAGCTGAAGAAAAAGAAAGCAAAGCTAACTAATAAGAGGTGATATATGGCAAGTAAAAAAGAAAATAAAGAACTAGTATTACCAGTTTTAGACTTTGAAGGTAAGGAAATTGATAAAGTTGAATTACCATGTGAATTATTCCAAGCTGAAATCAATGAATATTTAGTTTCAATGGCAGTCAGAGTTGACTTAGCTAATAGAAGAGTCTCAACTGCTAAAACATTAGATAGATCAGAAGTTCATGGTTCAAACCGTAAGCCTTATGGTCAAAAACATACTGGTCGTGCAAGAGCCGGTACCACCAATTCACCAATCTGGAGACACGGTGGTGTTGTTCATGGACCAGATGGTAAACAAAACTATAAATTAAAGATGAATAAAAACGATCACTACATCGCTTTATGTTCAGCTTTAACTGAAAAAGCTCAATCTAACAATATTATTGTTGTTGATGAAAATTCCTTTAAAGGAACTAAGACAAAAGAATTCGTTCAAGCATTAAAGAATGTTGGTGCTGATGAAAAGAAAAATCTTGTTGTTTTCTATCAACCAAATGATAATGTTATCAAAGCAAGTAGAAATATTCCTACTATCAATAGAGTATTCGCTGATAACACATCAGTTTATGACATTCTCAATGCTAACAAATTGATCTTAGCTAAAGAAGTTATTCCAACATGTGATTGCTGCTCTGATCACTGCGAATGCGAAAAGGAGACTAAGTAATGCCTAGAACTAAGAAAACTGAAGTCGTCGAAGAAAAGAAAACTGAAAATGAATTCAACTTCAGAAATCCAATCAAAAGAGATTTCGACGTTATAAAGTATATTGTTGCTACTGAAAAGACAAATATCTTAAAAGATACTAATAACTCTATCGTCTTAGCTGTTGATCCAAAAGCTAGCAAAGATGAAATTAAAAATGCTGTCCAAGCAATCTTTGGTACCAAGGTTAGTGCTGTTAACACCATTAATACTTTACCTAAGAAAAGAAGAGTTGGAAGATATACTGGCTATAACACCAGAATCAAAAAAGCCATCATTAAGTTCGATTCTAGTATCGATTTAGGTAAACTTAATGATGCTGTTGCTAGCGAAGAAATGAAAGCTAGCAAAGTTGAGGAATAATCCTCGATAGCAAATTATAGGAGATAAATATGGCTATTAAACAATACAATCCACTCACAGGTGGTATGAGACATCTTCAAACATTAGATGGCTCTGATATAACAAAAAAGACTCCTGAAAAAGCTTTAATTAGACCACTCAAAAAAACTGGTGGTAGAAATAATCAAGGATACATCACTTGCCGTCATATCGGTGGTGGTAACAAAAGAATGTATCGTATCATTGATTTTAAAAGAGCTGGTGAGTCAACATTCACTGTCAAAGCAATTGAATACGATCCAAATAGAAACTGTCGTATTGCTCTTGTCTACGATGCAAATGGCGTTAAGAAATATATATTAGGTTATAAAGGCGTCAAGGTTGGTGAAAAATTAAGTGATGGTAAAACTGGTGAAATCAAAGCTGGTAACTGCATGGAATTAAATAGTATTCCTGAAGGTATCATGGTTCACAATGTTGAACTTCAACCTGGTAAAGGCGGACAACTATGCCGTGCTGCTGGAACTGGTGCTCAAATATTAGGTAAAGAAGGTAAATACTGCATCCTTCGTTTAGCATCTGGCGAAGTTAGAAAAGTTTTATTAAATTGCCGTGCTACCATCGGTACAGTCGGTAATGAAGATTATTCACTTGTATCAAAAGGTAAAGCTGGTAGAACTAGATGGCTTGGTGAAAGACCAACAGTCCGTGGTTCTGCTATGAACCCAAACGACCATCCTCATGGTGGTGGTGAAGGTAAATGTCCTGTCGGTCATGATGCACCAAGATCACCTTGGGGTAGAAGACTTATGGGTGTTAAAACTAGACAAAGTAAACTCAAATCTGATCGTCTCATTGTCAGACGTAAGAATGGTAAATAATTGGAGGATATAATTCATGTCAAGAAGTCTTAAAAAAGGACCATATTGTGATCCAAAACTCCTCAAGAGAATTGAAGAACAAAATAAGTCCGGTAAAAAAGAAGTTATCAAAACTTGGTCAAGAAGATCCACTATCTTCCCAGAATTCATTGAACATACAATCTCAGTCCACAATGGTAGAGCATTTGTCCCTGTTTATGTTACTGAAGATATGGTTGGTCATAAACTCGGTGAATTTGTCTTCACAAGAACATTTACACATCATCGTTCTGGTGCTGACAACTCATCTAATGGTAAATAAGGAGAAGAGATATGGCTAAAGAAAAGAAAACTAAAGTCGAAGAAAAAGAAACTGTAACCACAGCTCTTCGCGATGAAGCTAAAGCTGAACTTAATAATTATGGTGTCACACCAAGAAAAGTTAGACTTGTCATTGATTTGATTCGTGGCAAAGACTTAAATGAAGCACTTGTCATCTTAGATAACTGCAACAAATTATGTGCTGCTGATATTAAAAAATTATTATTATCATGCAAAGCAAATGCTGTCAACAACTTCCATATGGATGGCGATAGCTTATATGTTGCAAGTATCACAGCAAATGATGCTGCTAAGCTCAAAAGAATTCTTCCACGTGCTAAAGGTTCAGCATCTGGATTAGTTAAAAGATGGTCACATGTCTATGTCACATTAAAATCTAGGGAGGCTATATAAAATATGGGTCAAAAAGTTAATCCTAATGGTTTAAGATTAGGAATCAATCGCGGTTGGAATTCAATTTGGTATGCCTCCAAGAAGGATTTTGCCAAATACTTAAAGCAAGATATTGACATCAGAAGATATTTAGAAGAAACACTTGATCATACTTCTAAAAAGAAAAATGCTCTTGCTAGCAAAATAGAAGTTAAAACTGATGATAAGAAAGTTGAAAAGAAAAGTAATGCTGATGCTAGAATCTCTTCAATTGAAATCAAACGTATCATCGATAAAAATTCAATTGAAATCAACTTAAAGTGCCAATATGTTGGTGTTGTCAAAGGAACTGATGGTGCTAACATTAAGAAGATTAAAAAAGAATTAGCTAAAATTCTTAAATTGAATGATGATCAAGTTATTATCAATGTTATTGAAGTAAATAATCCTGATTTAGATGCTACTTTAGTTGCCAAAGATATTGCAAGACAAATTGAACAAAGAGCTTCATTTAGAATTGTTCAAAAGAAAGCTATTCAAAGAGTTTTAAAAGCTGGTGCTAAAGGCTGCAAGACAATGACTAAAGGTCGTGTCGGCGGTGCTGAAATTGCTAGATTTGAAGAATACAGAGAAGGTGTCTTATCACTTCATACCTTAAGACAACCAATCGATTATGCACATATTGATGCTCATACTACCTATGGTGTTATCGGTTGCAAAGTTTGGATTGCTCTTCCTGATAACTATGAAGAATTGAGAGCTAAAAAACCTGAAGACAATAGAAATCGTTCCAATAGAACTTTCTCTAAAGATTCTAAAGGTAAAAACTTTGTTAAAAAAGATGTAAAAGCTCCTCTTCCAAATCCAAATAAGGATAGTGAAGGTACTAAGAAAGGAGAATAAAGATGTTACAACCAAAAAGAACTAAGTGGCGTAGAAGTCATCTTGTCAGACCTAAGAATGTTGCAACAAGATGCAATACTGTCGCATTTGGACAATATGGCTTAGTTTCAACTGAACCTGGTTTTATTACTAATAAACAGATTGAATCTGCCCGTGTTGTTTTATCAAAATATACTAAAAAAGTTGGTAAGAGTTACATTCGTGTATTCCCTTACTTAGGTATCACTAAAAAACCTGCTGAAGTCCGTATGGGTAATGGTAAAGGTCAAGTTGATTCATGGAATGCAGTCATCAATAAAGGAACAGTCATGTTTGAAATTGGTGGTTTAGCTGAAGCTGATGCAATCAAAGCTTTACGTCAAGCTGGTTATAAATTAGCCGTAACAAGTCGTGTTGTTAAAAAAGGCGAGGAGAATAAATAATGACTATTGAAGAAATTAGAAAACTCAACGATCAAGACCTCGCTGATAAGGTCTTAGAACTCAAGGCTGAACTTCTCAATTTCCGTTTCCAAGCTAAAGCTGGTCAATTAGATAACGGAAAAAAGATGAATCAAGTCAGAAAAGATATTGCAAGATTACTTACTGTCAAAAATGAAAGACAATCAAGCAAATAAATTGGAGGTCAATAGATATGGAAAATAATAACAAGGTCGAATTGACCGCTAGAAGAAGATTACAAGGTGTTGTCGTTTCAAATAAAATGGATAAGACAATTGTTGTTGAAACTGAAAACAATAAGAACCATCCAATTTATAAGAAAAGAGTCACCATCAGAAAGAAATACAAAGTTGATGATAGAAAGAACGAAGCAAATGTCGGTGATGTTGTTATCTTCGAAGAATGCCGTCCTTTATCTCATGATAAACGTTTCCGTTTAATTGAGATTGTCAAGAAGGGAGAATAGTATGGTTCAGACAGAAACTAATTTAGTTGTTGCTGATAATTCAGGTGCTAAAAGTGTTAGAGTTTTCCATCTTATGGGTGGAAGCTTCAGAAGAAGTGCCTCAGTCGGTGATGTTGTTATTTGTGCTGTTAAAGATGCTCTTCCAAATGGCAAAGTCAAGAAATCAGATGTCGTTAAAGGCGTCATCGTCAGAGTTAAGAAAGCATATCAAAGAGCTGATGGTTCAACAATCAGATTTGATGACAACGCAGTTGTTTTAATCAATGAAGATGGTTCACCAAAAGGCACCCGTGTCTTTGGACCTGTTGCTCGTGAACTCCGTGAACAAGGTGACAAATATATGAAAATTGTCTCTCTTGCTGTCGAAGTTCTTTAGGAGGAAGTAGGATGAAAGTTAAAACTGGTGATACAGTCATTGTCATTTCTGGAAGTGACAAAGGCAAAACTGGCAAAGTTATTAAAGCTATGCCAAAAGAAAATAAGGTTGTTGTTGAAGGCGTCAATGCTAGAAAGAAAAACATCAAACCTAGTCAAGCAAATCCTAAAGGATATGTTAAAGACATCAATCTTCCAATCGATGCTAGTAATGTTGCTCTTCTTGATTCAAAGAAGAAACCAAGCCGTGTCGGTTACAAGATTGTTGATAATAAAAAAGTCAGAGTCTTAAAGACAACTGGTGAAGTTATTAAATAAGGAGAAATGTTATGGCAAGTGAAAAAAAGAATGCTGTTTCTGTAAAAAAACCTCATAATAAAGGTAATCAAGTAGCCAAAGATGTCTCCAGATTAGAGAAATTCTATAAAGAAGAAATTGTTCCTGAAATGATGAAAGAATTTGGATACAAATCCATCATGGAATGTCCAAAATTAGTCAAGATTGTTTTAAACATGAGACTTGGTGATAATGGAACTAATGCTAAGGTATTAGATGAAACTGTCAAAGAGATGGAAACAATTTCTGGCCAACATCCAATAGTTACCAAAGCTAAAAAATCTGTTGCTAACTTCAAACTTCGTGAAGGTGTACCTGTCGGTATCAAAGCAACACTTAGAAGAGTTAGAATGTATGACTTCCTTGATAAATTAGTCAACATCGATCTTCCACGTGTCAGAGACTTCCGCGGTATTTCTTCCAAGGCATTTGATGGCCGTGGCAATTTCTCATTAGGTGTCAAAGAACAATTGATATTCCCTGAAATTTCTTATGATAAAGTCAGCAGAACCCAAGGTATGGATATCATCATTGTTACTACTGCAAAAACTGATAAAGAGGCTAACTACTTACTCACTAAGTTAGGAATGCCTTTTGCTAAGTAAAGGAGAAACGTATGGCAAGAAAAGCATTAATTGTAAAATGTGCAAAACCTGCAAAATTCAAAACTAGAAACTATACTCGTTGCTCAAGATGCGGTAGAGTTCATGGTGTCTTAAGACAATTTGGCTTATGCAGAATTTGTTTAAGAGAAATGGCCTACAAAGGCGAAATCCCTGGCATGCACAAAGCCAGTTGGTAATAAGGAGATGAAACTATGGTAAACGATACAATTTCCGATATGTTAACCAGAATTCGCAATGCTTGTTTAAATAAGAATGAAGAAGTTTCACTTCCTACTTCCAAAACTTGTGTTGCAATCTGCAAAATTATGAAAGAAGAAGGTTTTATCCTCGACTATTCAGTTGAACAAGAAAAGGATAAACCATATAAAACATTAACTATTAAGTTAAAATATGATTCTGAAGGTAACAAAGTTATCTCTGGTATCAAAAGAATCTCAAAACCAGGCTTAAGAGTCACTGCTACTGCTGAGAAGCTTCCTAAAGTCTTAAATGGCTTAGGTATTGCAATCATCTCAACCTCCAAAGGTTTGATGACTGATAAAAATGCTAGAAAAGCTAACTTAGGTGGCGAAGTTCTTTGCTACGTTTGGTAAGGAGGAGAAGATATGTCAAGAATCGGTAGAAAACCTATTACTATTCCTAGCACTGTTACTTTTACAAATGATAATGGTAAAGTGACTGTCAAAGGTCCTAAAGGCGAACTTACAGCCAAACTTAATCCACACATCACTTATGAACTTAAAGATGGTGTTTTAGAAGTCAAAAGAGAAGATGATTCCATCAAAAATAAGATGAATCATGGTACTGCAAGAGCAATTGTTGCCAATATGGTTGAAGGTGTAACCAATGGTTATTCCAAGACACTTGAAATTAAAGGTACAGGTTACAGAGCTGAACTTCGTGGTAAGGATTTAGTCTTATTTGTTGGTCATTCTCATGAAGATATTGTTCACCCATTGCCAGGTGTTGAACTTTCAATCAACAAACTTGAAATCACTGTCACTGGTATTGATAAACAAGTTGTCGGTCAAATGGCTGCTATGATAAGAGATGTCAGAAAACCTGAAGTCTATCATGGTAAAGGTATCAGATATAAAGGTGAAGTCATTTCATTACGTCAACCTGCTTCAGCTAAGAAACAAGCTGGTGGTAAGTAATTAAAGGAGAAGTCGTATGTATAAAACATTCAATAAAAATGCTCAACGTAAACATCGTCATGTCAGAGTCAGAGCTAAAATAAATGGAACTTCTTCTTGTCCAAGAGTTTCAATATTCAGATCTAATAAATTTATCTATGCATCACTTATTGATGATGATAAAAGTATCACTTTAGCTGCTTCATCAAGTGCTAAATTACAACTTGATAATCCTTCTAACTGTGAAGCTGCTAAAAGTGTTGGATTAGATTTAGCTAAGAAAGCTAAAGATTTAAAATTAAGCAAAGTTGTCTTTGATAGAAGTGGTTATTTATATCATGGACAAGTCAAAGCCGTCGCTGAAGGTTTAAGAGAAGGCGGTTTAATCTTCTAAGGAGTATTAATAAATGGAAGAAAATAAAAATATCAACCATTCTAATGAGAATGGAGTCAATGATACAACTGATGTATCATCTGTTTCTAAAACTGAGAAACCACAAAATAAAAATGCAAAACCTCAAGGAAAATTTAATCGTAATTCAAAAGGTAATGCAAAAAGAAATGATGTAGTCAAAGAGTTTGATGAAAAAATCATCAAAATCTCCCGCATCACCAAAGTTGTCAAAGGTGGTAAGAGAATGAGATTCTCAGCCCTTGTTGTAATCGGTGATCATAAAGGAAGATTTGCATATGGACTTGGTAAATCAAATGAAGTACCTGATGCAATCAAAAAGGCTATCTCTTCTGCTAATAAAGATCTCCACAAAGTGACCTTAGTCAAAGGTACTATCACTCATCCAATTTATGGAAAATTTGGTGCTACCTCTGTCTTACTTAGACCAGCACCAGAAGGTACTGGACTTGTCGCTGGTGGTGCTGTCCGTGCTATATTAGAACTTACAGGCGTTAAAAACGTCTATTCTAAAATCTATGGTAGTAGAACACAATCCAACGTTGTTAAAGCTACAATCGATGCTTTAGATAATTTAAAATCATATCCACAAATTCTTAAAAATAGATATGGTAAAACCTTAAAAGCTTCTGAAAATTCTGCTAAAGAAGATAAGAAAGCAAACTAGGAGGTAATTTATGGAATTACATAATTTAAAAATTGCCAAAGGCAGTAGACACTTACCAAAGAGAGTCGGTTTAGGTATCGGTTCTGGTATGGGTAAAACCTCTACCCGTGGTCAAAAAGGTCAAGGTGCTAGACAAGGTCAAAAAGTGCCTCTTGGTTTTGAAGGTGGTCAATTACCATTATATAGAAGACTTCCAAAGCATGGTTTTAAAAATGTCAACCGTGTTGAATATGTTCCTGTCAATGTTTTAGAATTAGAGAAACATTTCTCTGATGGTGATGTTGTCGATAACACAGCTTTACTTGAACATAACATCATCAAAAATTTAAATAGTCCTGTCAAGATCTTAGGTAAAGGTCAACTTTCTAAGAAACTTGATGTCAAAGCTCAAGCTTTCTCCAAATCTGCTATCAAAGCAATTGAAGATAAGAAAGGAACTGCAACTGTTGTCTCTTTAAAGGATGCAAGAGTCGCTTTAAAAGAGCTTTTTGTCGCTTCTTTACAACAAGAAGGGGATAAATAATGAGTAAAGTAGCAGCATTTTTTCATAACAAGGATGTTTTAAATAGGGTATTATTTACTTTAGCAATTTTCTTTGTCTTTAGAATAGGGTCTGCTATCACTGTTCCTGGTGTCACTGTCAACGAAAGTATTTGGGATAATAAGTATGATGCTTTCTCTATCCTGAATATGATGGGCGGTGGTGCCTTGCAAAACTTTTCTGTTTTGGCTCTTGGTGTTTCACCATATATTACCAGTCAGATTATTGTTCAACTTTTATCAATGGATGTTTTACCTGCTTTAACTCAGATGACAAAAGAAGGTGAAACTGGTCGTAAAAAATTGGATATGGTCACAAGAATGTTAGCTGTTATATTAGCAGCTATTCAAGCATATGGTATTATCGTTGCTTTACAAAATGCAACTGGTATCACTATTGCTGATAAATCAGCTTGGGGATATACAAAAATTATCATCTTTATGGTCGCTGGTTCAATGATGTTAAATTGGATGGGTGATCAAATAACTGATAAGGGTATTGGAAATGGTATATCTATGATGATTTTTGTAGGTATCATTTCTTCACTTCCTGCTCAAATTCAAAATGCCTTCTCTAATTTCTTGACTGATAGAGTCAATACTGGTGATCCATCACTGATACTTGAAGGTGCTGTTCAAATCGCCTTATATTTGATTTCATATGTTGCTATCATTATCTTTGTAACTTTCATTGAAAAGTCAGTTAGAAAATTACCTGTCTCTCATTCAAATCAAAGTCAATCCAATGATATTGAAACAACTAAAGCATCATTTTTACCAATAAAAGTTAATGCAAGTTCAGTTATGCCTGTTATCTTTGCATCATCTATTATGGTTGCTCCAAGCATCATCATCAACTTATTCTCTGGTGGTAATGAACCTGATTGGGCTAAAAAGATTGAAGAAGTATTCAATTATCAAGCAATGACTAAGATGGGTAGTGTCTCATTCCCATGGGGAACAATTATCTACGCTATTTTGATTATTGTCTTTGCATACTTTTATTCTCAACTTGAAATCAATCCTGAAAGAATTGCTGAAAATTTCCAAAACAGCGGTACTTATATCACAGGTATTAAACCTGGAACTGAAACTGAAAGATATATTTCTAAGACTTTATATCGTATCACTTTCATAGGTTCACTTGCTTTAACGCTTGTTGCTCTTCTTCCTTTGATTTTGACTTTGTCTGGAGCAGTTCCTCAATCACTTGCCTTAGGTGGTACAGGTCTTATCATTGTTGTTGGTGTTGCACTTGAACTTAACAATCAAATCAATGGTATCTTAGCTGGTAATGGTTATTCAGAGAGTGAATTATAATTATGAATAGAAATAAAGCATTAAATATTATTCTGCTTGGTCCTCCTGCTTCTGGCAAGGGGACCCAGTCAGAACTTATCTGCAATGAGTTTGACATTGTTCATATCTCAACAGGTGATATGTTTAGAGCAGCAATATCAAATAAAACTGAACTTGGTCTTGAAGCCTCTTCATACATTCAAGCCGGTAAATTAGTTCCTGATTCAGTGACTAATGGGCTTGTTAAAGAAAGACTAGCTTTAGATGATGTAAAAAATGGATTTTTGCTTGATGGATTTCCAAGAACCGTCAATCAAGCTGATGAGCTTGAAAGCATCTTATCATCATTAAACACATCATTAACTGCTGTCATCTCCTTAGTTGCTGATGATGATGAACTTATAAGCCGTATTTCATCAAGAAGAGTATGTCTTAAATGTGGTGCTTCTTATTCACTTAAAAATAAAAAACCTAAAGTTGATAACATTTGTGATAACTGCTCTTCCACTTTAGTTCAAAGAGAAGACGATAAAGAAGAGAGTTTTAAAGTCAGACTTGAAGACTATCAAAAGAAGACTTTCCCACTTGTTGAATATTACAAGAAGAAAGGTATCTTATATGAAGTGAATGCACTTTTATCAATAGATGAAGTGTTTGATCAAATTAAAGATTTCTTGAAGAGGAAATTAGATGAGTAACAGCTCACATATTATTATTAAATCACCTCGTGAACAGAATTTCATGATTGAGGTTGGAAAAAAACTAGGACGCGTCTTTGATCGTCTTGAGAAAGAGATAAAACCTGGTATTTCTACCTATGACATAGCCTTAAAAGCTAAGCAATTTATTGAAGATGAAGGTTGCAAACCGACATTTTATGGCTATAGTGGCTTTCCTGGCTATATATGTACTTCAATTAATGAAAAATTAATTCACGGTATCCCATCTAAGCATGATATAATAAAAGATGGCGACATTATTTCCCTTGATATTGGTAATGTCGATAGTAGCAAATTCCAAGGTGATGCTTGTAGGACATTTGCAGTTGGAAACATCTCCGATGAAGCGAAAAGGCTCATCCGTTGCACCGAAGAATGTTTCTTTGAAGCATATAAGATCTTAAAACCTGGTATCAGATTATCTGAGATTTCCATCGCCATAAATAAAGTAGCCGATAGGTATGGTTATTCTTTAGTTAAAGAATATGGTGGACATGGTTTAGGTCAACAAATGCATGAAGATCCATTCATTTACAATTATTATGAACCTTCTTTAGGTTTAGGACCAATACTGAGAGAAGGTATGACCCTTGCTATCGAGCCAATGGTAATGCAAGGTAAAAATGCTATTGAGATTTTATCTGATGAATGGACAGTCGTTTCAAAAGACAAAAAATTGACGTGTCATTATGAAAACGATGTTATTATTACTTCCACTGGAGCAATCATCACTTCAGTAGATGAAAATGTCAGAAGACATTTACGTGAAATGGAGGATAAAAGATGAGCCGAGAAGATTTTATTAAAATGGAGGGTGTTGTAATAGAGACTCTCCCTGCTGAAAAGTATTCGGTAAAGCTTGAAGGCGGTGCTGTGATCAGAGCCAGAATCTCTGGAAAGATGAGAATGAATAAAATCAGAATCTTACCTGGAGATAAGGTCACGCTTGAAATCTCTCCCTATGATGTAACAAATGGCTGCATTGTTTACCGATATAAATAAATAAGGAGACTTATAATGAAAGTTAGAGCTTCAGTAAAACCTATCTGCCCTAATTGCAGGGTTATTAAAAGAAAAGGTCGTGTAATGGTTATCTGTTCCAATCCAAAACATAAACAGAGACAAGGTTAATAAGGAGAAATATATATGGCTAGAATCGCCGGTGTTGACATTCCAAATAATAAACAATTAATTTATTCTCTTCGTTATATCTATGGTATAGGTTTAACAAGAGCAAAGACAATTTGTCTTGATGCAAAAGTTGATGGTACTAAAAAAGTTAAAGATTGTTCTGAAGAAGAACTTACAGCTATCAGAAATCAAGTCAGCAAATATGTTGTTGAAGGTGATTTAAGAAGAGAAGTATCATTATCAATCAAACGTCTTGAAGAAATCGGTACATATAGAGGTCAAAGACATAAGAGATCTCTTCCTTGCCGTGGTCAAAGAGACAAGACTAATGCAAGAACTTGCAAAGGTCCAAGAAAAACTGTTGCTAACCACAAGAAAGCAACTATGTAATAAAGGAGCTTAAAAATGGCTGATATTGAAAATAAAGCAAGTGGTAAACCTGTTAAAAAAGCAGCAAAGAAAAAGACCACTATTAGAAAGAAAAAGACTAAATTAAATTTCACCAAAGGTGTTTGCCACATTCATGCTTCCTATTCTAATACCATCGTTTCCATTTCTGATGAAAGCGGTAAGGTTATTGCATGGGCAAGTGCTGGTACTTGCGGTATGAGCGGTACAAAAAAATCAACTCCATACGCAGCTCAAGTTGCTGCTAGCAATGTTGCTAAAACTGTTTATGATCGCGGTTTAAGAAGTGTTGATGTTGAAATCAAAGGTCCAGGACCAGGTAGGGAAACAGCTGTTCGTGCTTTAGAGACTGTTGGTCTTAAAGTTACATCAATTGCAGATGTTACTCCAATTCCACACAATGGTTGCCGTCCTCCAAAACGTCCACGTGGATAATTTATAGTAAAAGGAAATAATTAAATGAAAGAATTTTATAAACCACAATTTAGTGTTGTCACTAATGAGAAAGAATCTAATTTTGGTAGTTTCGATGTTTCACCACTTGAAAGAGGTTTTGGAACCACTGTCGGTAATGCTTTAAGAAGAGTCCTTCTTTCTTCTCTTCCAGGCATTGCAATTTATGCAGTTACTGTTGATGGTGCTCTTCATGAATATACTCCTCTTGATGGTGTTATTGAAGATTTGACTCAAATTATTTTGAGAGTTAAAGAAATCGTTTTAACTGATACTATTGAACATGATGATTCATTTTATCTTGAACAAAAACTCACTTTAGATGTCAGAGCTATTGGTCAAGAAAAAGAAGTCACCGCTGGTGATATTTTAACTAAAGATTCTATTGAAATCGTCAATAAAGATTTAGTTTTATGCCATCTTCCTAGTGGTGGACATTTCAAAGCCACTTTCTATATCAAGAAAGGTAGAGGTTTTGTTACTGCTGAAGAGAACAAAAATTCTTCTCTTCCAATCAATACTATTCCTGTCGATAGTAACTTCTCTCCAATTCTCAATGTTAAAATTAATGTCGAACCTACTCGTGTTGGTCACGATGCTGATTATGAGAAACTAAATATTGAAGTTAAAACTGATGGTTCAACATCTCCTGCAGATGGTATTGCATTAGCAAGTAAAATCTTAGAAGAACACTTCAAATTATTTGAAGACTTAGATGAAAAAGTTAAAAAGATGGATATCATTTCTGCTAATGAAAGCAAGAGTGAAGACAAGTACAATTCTATGACCCTTGAGGATTTAGATTTATCAGTCCGTTCATATAATTGTTTAAAGAGAAATGGTCTTAAAACAGTTCAAGATCTTTGCAATATGAAAGAGAGTGAACTTATGACTGTTAGAAATCTTGGTAAGAAATCTTATAAAGAAATTCTTGATAAACTTGCAAGCCTTGACTTATCATTGATGAGTGATGATGGAATTAAAGGGAGATAATTAATATGGCCACAATCGGTAGAAAAAACGTTCATGGTAAAGGCGGTGTCAGATTCAAAGCTGGTTACACCTCAGATAAAGAAAAGAATATGCTCAGAAATGTTGTTTCACAACTTATCATTTCTGGACATGTTGAAGTAACTCTTCCTGTTGCTAAAAGAGTCTCAGCTGAAGCTGATAGACTTGTTACCTATGCTAAAAAAGGTGATTTAGCTGCTAGAAGACTTGCTGCAAGTTTTGTTAGACCTCAATTTATTGATCCAAAGACTAATAAGACTGCTTTACAAAAATTATTTGATGAATATGGTGCTAAATATAAAAATAGAAACGGCGGATATACATCAGTAATTAAAACTTCAACAAGACGTGGTGATCAAGCCCAGCTTGCTATCGTCTCATTTGTTGATTAATTAAAACTAATGGAGCTACTTTCAAAGTAGCTCTTTTTTTATTTTAAAAGAAATAATTTAAAAATATTTATTCTTCAAACTAAATAGTAGATGGAGGAATAAATATGAAAAAAATAAAAATTATAAAAAATTTAGCTTTTTTATCATTAGCTTTTTTAACATCCTGCTCTGATCAAGTAAATAAAGAATCTTCATCTATTATAAACAAAGAAGAGATAAAAGAAGATAAAAAAGATGAAGTTAGTGAAAATAAGACTAATAATAAAGAGCAAATACCTTTAAATGAACTTTCAAAAAACGGTAAAACTTATTATTATGGTTCTTTAAAAGATGCTGGTTATACACATAAGCATGATGATGTATATGTTAAAGATAATAATACATATCAGATTACTAAATATGATAATTATAAATTAAATTATCAAATCGATGGAGTTAAATATACTGATAAAAGAAAAATTGGAAGTTATTTTGCAAATAGTAATGGAGACTTGACATCGAATTTAGAAGAAGTAGAAAGTTCATTTTCTTTAAATGATAGCTATAATGAAAGAATCTACAAAGATACAAGAGAGACTGTAGTTAAGTCAAGTAAGCAAGCATATCAATTCAATGTATATAATATAAATAGTGAAAATAGTGAAGAATTCAAAACCGAAAATGTTGAAGGGATGTCATTTGTTGAAAATTATAAAGAGTATCAAATATTAGAAGATACTTCTTTTATAAAAGATGAATTTATTTATAAAATTGCTAAATTTAAAAAATATGATAATTCAACGACATATCATTATATACGTTATAAAAAAGATGAGACAATCAGTAAAAAATATAATGCAGGATATAAATATATAACTAATTCTATTAAAGAAGAAGATGGCTACGTGGCATTTGTTCCTGTCATTATAAGATATGGTAATTTTAGTAATTCTGGTGAAATAGAAAGAAGTAATTTATCATCGCATATCTGTAATAATTGTCTTTCTCCATATCAATTAACAACTACTAAGGATGAGTTGATATACATTAAAAGATATGAATTTGATGGTCTTGTAAATATGGCTGGCAAACATTTACCAAATCCAGAAAGAAGAAATGAATTTACTGATAAATATCTTTATTATCAAGTAGCACCATATAGTGAAGTAGGAAGCTACATGTATAAATATCGACCAGCTGTTTATCTACCAAGTGAGCTACGTTTACCTATTAACTGCAAAGAGTGGATGAATGAAAAAGATGCTTTCAATTCATTCTGCCGAGTTGAAAATATGAATATAACATATAAAAAATCTTTTGGAATGTTTAATGATAGAAAAATTGGTTATTCAAAAAATTATATGAATAATTTAGTAAGGAAAATTAGACTTACAAAGCTGAGAATGCATAAACTTTCAAATGGATTAAACTCTGCACAACTTCAGGTGGTGAAAGACGGCTATTATGATGAATATAGTATTACACAAGAATTTCAAAATTATCAAGGCTTATTTGTTGATGAAAATATCCAAGTATCAAAAACGGCTTCAAATAATGTTCATGATTTATTAACGGTAAAAAGTATCATTTCTGATTATAAATATTCATATGATGAAGAGATTAAAGATTATAGTCTTATAAATGATGATGAAAATAAACAAATTTATGCAATAAGAAGTCAAATTGCTAAGTATAATAATATTAAAGTATATGATAAATATGTTGAAGATGTTATAAGAATTAACATAGATGAAGTTATTGATAATTTTGTAATACTTGATACCTTTGGATTCTATTCTTTTAAATATAATCGCTATTTTAAAAAAGATGAAAATTATTTGTTAGATTATTATTATAATGATGAGGGTCAAAAAATTAGTAATGATGATAATGCTATATCGAAATATGAAATAAAGATAAAAGAAGCTGACTATAATTATGAAAATGAATATCTGTACACAATCAGAATGACAAGTTAGCTGCTTATATATGTTGTTATGTAACTAATATAAAAAAAGCAAAGATAAGATTCATCTTTGCTTTTTAAATGATATTTTTTAAAATTATTTAAGTAAAAGTGATCAATAATAAGATATTAAAAAAATAAAAAAAAATGAAATTTATAATAGATATTAAATTTTAACGATTATATCTTCTAACATTCTCTTTAACAAAGTTAGAAACATCATCTGTAAAATCACTTTTTAAAAATCTAAATGACCAATTCTTATCAGATAAGGTAGAAGGTTCATTCATACGGGCAGAATTATCCATTGTAAGCAAATCTTGTAATGGAAGAATAGCACATATTTGATTAGATGCGTATGCAAGTTTACAAGTAGTTAATGTTAAATCTTTTAAAGTTGTATCATTAAAGTCAACATTAAGAAGCGAACAATCATTTCTAACACCTTCAATAAAATTATCTAGAGAAGTTCCAGAAAGAGTTTTCAGATAGCCATATAAAGGCATATTATCATGAGTTCCAGTGTATGAAATGTAGTTAACATTTGAATTAGAGGCTTTATGATCATTACTACTATCACCATCATAGGCAAATTCTAATATTTTCATACCTGGGAATTCAGTTTCTTTTAAAAGTTTAACAACATCATCTGTTAAAAAGCCCAAGTCTTCGGCAACAATTGGTAGATTTGTATAGCCTTTAAACAAGTCAAAACCAGGCCCTTCTACCCACTTTCCATCGACAGCATCAGGTGCACCATATTTGATGGTATAGTATGAAGCAAAACCTCTGAAGTGATCAATTCTTAAAATATCAAATATTTTAACATTATATTTGATTCTATCATGGAACCACTTGAAATTATCTTCCTTCATATATTCATAATTATAAATTGGATTACCCCATAATTGGCCAGTTGTTGCAAATGCATCAGGTGGACAACCTGCAACAAGAGTAGGTCTATTGTCTTCATCAAACGCAAAAAGTTCAGGATGTTTATAACAATCAACTGAATCTAAAGCGACATATATTGGCATATCGCCCATGATTTGAATTCCATTTTTATTGGCATAATCTTTTAATTTTTTAAATTCATTTAAAAATTCAAATTGGGTCCAAATATAAAATAGATATTCATCATGGTAGGAAGATATGACTTCATTTTCAATTTCAGGAGTATATGTTTTATATTTTTCATCAAATTCAAGCCAACATTTACCAGCATTAATATTTTTTAAAGTCATGTAGAAAGCAAAATCAGAATATTCTTTTTCATCAACAAATTTCTTAAATTTGTGATCATTTTTATTAAAACGCGAGAAAGCTTTTTTTAGAAGAGGAAGACGATTGTAATATTGTTTAGCATAATTTACTTTTCTTTTATTTTCATCTTCTAAATCGGCGTCATCAATTTCTTTTTGAGTAAGTAAGCCTTGCTTGACAAGTTCATCTAAATCAATGAAATAATAATTTAGTCCATTAGTTGAAAATGATTGATAAGGGCTATCGCCATAACTTGTGACTGATAAAGGAAGAAGCTGCCAAATTTTGACTTCACTTCTTTTTAAAAAATCAACAAATTTAAAACTTTCTTCGCCAAGTGTTCCGATTCCATACTTAGAAGGAAGAGAAGTTATGTGAAGTAAGATACCATTAGTTCTTTTATTAAATGTCATATAAAACCACCTCAAAAATATTTTAACATTATTTATTATAGTTATTATAAAAATATAGTAAAATTATTGTTGAGGTAAAAATTATGAACAGTTTAAAAAATACAGATGTTATTTATCAAGTTTTCACTCGTGATTTCTCAAGTGAAGGCACATTAAATGAGGTTACTAACAAATTAGAATACATCAAATCTCTTGGTGTAACTATGATTCAACTTCTTCCTGTCAATCCTATTGGTGAAGTTGATCGTTTAGGAACATATGGCTCACCATATTCTATTTCTCATTATATGAAAATAAATCCAGACTTGGGAACTGTTGAAGATTTTAAAAACTTATGCACTAAAGCTCATGAAATAGGATTAAAAGTTATCCTAGATGTTGTTTTTAACCATACAAGTAAAGATAGTATTTTACTTACGCAGCATCCTGATTTTTATCTAAGAGATGAAAACGGAAATGTTAAAGCTAAATTTCCTGAATGGAGTGATATTATTGACTTAAATCACGATAATCCTAACGTTGAGAAATATTTGACTAGTGTTTTAAAATTTTATGCTGAACTTGGAGTTGATGGATATCGCTTTGATGTTGCAAGTATCATCAGAAAAGAATTCTTCACTCATAGTAAAGAAGAAGTTAGAAAATTAAATAAAGATATTATTTATATTGCTGAGGCTGTTGATTCAGCATTCATCAATTTGATGAGAATGCAAGGATATAAAGCTTATTCTAATGAAGAACTTTTTGAGGCTGGAATCGATGCTTGCTATCATTATGCTAGCTGGGAACCATTAAATAAATTCCTTCATACTAAAGATGAAAAATATTTAGAACAATATAAAGGTGCTCTTCTTGTTGAGACTAATTCCATAAATAGCGGTGGAATGATTTTAAGAGCTATTGAAAATCATGATCAAGATCGAATTGCTTCTTATTCACATGCTGAATCATTTATCCGTTCTGTCTTAGTTTTGACTTTCTTTACTAAAGGTGCTGCCTTTGTCTATAACGGCGAGGAATGTAAAGATAACATCAAACCAAATTTATTTGAAAAAGAAACAATCAATTTAAATATTAATGATTATGCTTATTTTGATTTCTTTAAAAAGAATACGTTATTAAAGAATAGAGATATCAATAATCATTTAAGAACAAGCAATGTTTTAAATTCATCATCTAAATCACTTGTTATTGATAATAGTTATGATAATAATTATCATGAAGTTGCTGTTTTAAATTTTGCAGAGAATTTTAATGACATACATTGTGAAAAACTTTATGATGGTCATTATCGAGATATTTTAACTGATAATCATTTTGAAGTTAAAAATCATACTATCAATATTGATAATCCTGTTATTTTAGTTAAAGAATAATCTGGCTAATAAAATACAGTTCTTTTAAATAAATATAAAATACATTTAGATTAACTTCTAGATGTATTTTTTTGCTTTGGTGTGTGATTAATTATATTGAAACTTTTACTTGTTATAAAGAGTTGCTATATTTTTAATTAGGTTAATGATAATAATTATAAAACTAATCAACTTTAGCAAGTTCACTAAATAAATTTTTATCTACGTCTTTATTTTTATTTATAACTAGTTTTATGAGTGCAACTTTTTTTCTATCAGTAGAAAGCATATTGTCATTTTTGATATCATGCCATAATCGTTTAGCCATCAAAACATATGAGTCATAATCATTGATTATTAATGATTTGGCTACTTTGCTGAATTCTTTTTTATAATTATAACCTCCATAACAATTATTTAATTCTATACATATATAATTTATTGCACCACCTAAACCTTGTTTCTCCTTTTGATTAGCGTTTTCTGGTTTTTGTTCTTCATAAATTAAGATATGGAGTAAATAATGCTCTAATAAATTGCAATAAACTAATCTATTTGCTTTTTGATAATCAAATGGATTATTTATAGCATACTCTGAAACAGCTAACATGATTGCTTTATCTTCATCAATATGGTGTATAAAAAGTCCTTCGCTTCCTTTTTTAATGCTACAATTTTGTTTTTTACATTCTTTGTCTAGAAAATAGTCACCATTTACTTTTCCATATTTTTGCTGCAAAAAAGAAACAAGTTCTTGGTAACTCATTTTCATCAACTTTTGATAATAGGAATAGTTATTGTTATTTGTATTTTGCAAATTAATATTATTGCTACTATTGAAAATTTCATTTTCACTGTTTTGCATCTTCTATAACCTCTTAATATCTCTAGTAAATATTATAGCAATTAATTTAGTAACCAGTCTTTTAAACTTATGACCTCTATCCCTTCTTTGGTATTATATTTTTTTATCATGTTATTTACTATTATAATCTTTTTAAAGTTATCTTTTATATGTAATAGTAGTCTCTTTTCCTGTATTAACTTATCAATTATTACCATATTATAAACTGACTGAATGTATAATCTTTCATTAAGTTATTGTAAACAAAATCAGTTTCAATCTGCTTAGAAACAAAATTTCCTTTTTTTATTTGATCCATTTATTTTAACTATACCTACATCAATTGAATATCCTCTTATGATCAATTCATTGTAGATGATATTTCCATAATATGGGTAGGTTCAGTTTGTTGAAGTTTATTAAAGCATTTCTAATTCCAATATCTATAAAGAATTAGCACAAATATATTTTTTGCCTTTTATGTCATAACGCATTGCTTCTGAAAGTAAAAAGGAGTACTTTATGTATTCAATATGATTTTTTATAGTAACGTTACCATAAGTGATTTTTCATTAGATTTAAATATTTTTCTCTTTTAATTTCCATTTCCCTTCTACTTTTTTGCAAGTTCTTGCATATTTTGTAGCTAAATTAGAATCATGATTTCTTTCAAATCACTATTTAGTGCAAAACTGATATAAAAAAGGTTTGATATTTCTATCAAACCTATGTAATTTCATTATTGGTGGACCTGAAGAGGCTCGAACTCTCCACCTCATGCTTGCAAAGCACGCGCTCTTCCAGATGAGCTACAGGCCCAACACAATTAAACATTATAGTATAATACTATCAAATTTACAACAACAAATTTAATAAGAAAATAGTTTTGTATTATCAATACAATCTAAAATGTAAGTGCTTAAATCTTGTATACAAGTTTAGTATAATATTATTTGTTAAATTAGGAGAAAAAATATGGATAATTTATTTTCACTTGAAGGCAAAGTTGCCTTAGTAACTGGTGCATCATATGGTATTGGTTTTGCTATTGCTTCAGCCTTTGCTAAAGCTGGTGCCAAAATTGCTTTTAATGATTTGAGTCCTGAAAAAAATAAGATGGGTGTTGAAGCTTATAAAAAACTTGGAATTGATGCTAAAGGTTATGTATGTGATGTAACTAAAGAAGAACAAGTTAAAGAAATGATTGATGATATTATTAAAACTTATGGTCACTTAGATATTTTAGTTAATAATGCTGGTATCATTAAAAGAATTCCTATGACTGATATGAGTGATAGTGACTTTAGACAAGTTATTGATGTTGATTTAGTTGCACCATTTATTGTTTCTAAAGCTGTCATTCCTCATATGATCAAATTGGGACATGGTAAAATTATTAACATTTGTTCAATGATGTCTGAACTTGGCCGAGAAACAGTTTCTGCTTATGCTGCTGCTAAAGGTGGTCTTAAAATGTTGACAAGAAATATCTGTTCTGAATATGGTGAATACAATATTCAGTGTAATGGTATAGGCCCTGGTTATATTGCTACTCCACAAACTGCACCACTTAGAGAAAAACAAGCAGATGGTTCCATGCATCCTTTTGATTCGTTTATAAGAGCAAAAACTCCAGCTAATAGATGGGGTAATCCTGAAGATTTAGCAGGCCCTGCTGTCTTTTTAGCAAGTGATGCTTCTAATTTTGTTAATGGGCACATCTTATATGTTGATGGTGGAATATTAGCTTATATTGGTAAACAGCCTAAATAAATATTTAACCAATTGATTATTAAGGAGAAAAATATGATTAAAAAAATGAATACTTTTTTATCACTTGTTGCAGTCAGCAGTGTCTTTTCGTTATCTAGTTGTAACAAAGTGTACGAATCTACTGCTTATGGAATTAATCAATCATCTATACATAATCAAATTTTTGTTTCTAAAGTAACAACACGTGTTAAAAAAGGCAGAATTGTCTCAAGTGATATTGAAGAAATATATACTCCTTCATATTGGGCCAAAGTGTCAAATGCTGATAAAGATAAACTTGATGTTATTGAGGTAAGCGTTAATAGTCAGACTATTAATTATGCAAAATATATACAAGTAGGTAATCAAATTTGGATAGGAGCACTAAGAGATAGCAGTGATAAATTGTACAATTTAGGTGAATACATTAAATATTCTCTTCCAAATTCTCAAGAAAAACCTCTTGAAGGTGATTTAATAACATACATTACACCAAGAGCCGCTTCAAGTGATTTAGGCTCTTCAGCTCAAGCATATTATGATGCTTATAAAAATGAAAATATCAAACTTTTAAAGTTGAGCGGTGAAAATAATTATACTGACAGTATGGTTTTGCCTGCATTTACAGATGGTAAAATTGTAAAAGGAAGCAGTAGATATACTTCTTATTATGAAGCTATTGATAAAATTGATCAGTATTTTTCAAATAAACAATTAAATTACAAAGCCAGTAATGGTGGTCGTAAAACAATAGTGGCTAAGTCAGGAACTTGGTGCTATAACCCTTCTCTTGCTAATATCGATGAAGATGATCCAACATTACTTGATGAATTGGCAGAAAAAGCGTTTAATAATGATGAATTATGGGAAAAAATTGAAGGTGCAACTGCTTCTGCTATTGCATTAGAAAGTGTTCAAAATATTTTTGCATGTGTCAATAAAAACTTTGTTGCATTAGAATATAAATCAGTTAAATAAGATTATGAATTTTAGATTGTTGTATCCTAAATTTAAAAGAAAAGCTTTCACATTTTCATATGATGATGGAATCATTCATGATAAGACAATGATTGAAATTTTTAACAAATATGATGTTAAAGCAACTTTTAATTTGAATTATGCTAAATCAAAAGAAATTAAGTATCGTTTAAATAAAGATGGTAAGGAAATTGATTGCTCTTATCTCGATTTAGATAAAGATTTTCATATTTATGACGGATTTGAAATTGCATCTCATTCTTTTACTCATCCACATATGGAAAATATAGATAATGCTAAGCAGAAAGAAGAAATGTTAAAGAATAAAGAAGCTTTAGAAAAACTATTTAATAAAAAAATTGATGCTTTTTGTTATCCATACGGAACATATAATGAGGATACTATAAGACTTGAAAAAGAATTAGGTATTACATATTCAAGAACAACAAGATCAACATATGATTTTTATTTACCTTACAATTTTTTAATGTGGAATCCAACCATCCATCATCGCGATAAAAAAATATTTGATGTCATTAATAGATTTAAAAACGACGATAGAGAATTGTCTTTATTATATATTTGGGGTCATTCATATGAATTTGCTATTGATGATAATTTCTATCTTTTAGAAGATATCATCAAAAAAATAAATGAAGATAAAGAAGCAATTTCCCTATCAAATGGTGAAATATATGATTATGTAAATGATGCAGCAATGCTTTATTATCGTGATAATAGATTTGTAAATCCTTCTAAATCTGATATTTATGTTGAAGTTAATAATCAGAAACTTCTTGTTAAAAGTAAAGGAGTTTTAGACTATGAAGAGTAAATTAAATGATAAATTAATAATCGGATTAGGCGAGTTTTTAATAAGATTCACTGCTGAACGAGGAACTTTAATTAGAGAAGCAAGAAACTATGTTGCAAATTATGGTGGAAGTGAAGCTAATGTCATCATTTCATTATGCCATTTAGGACACAAAGGAAGATATATAACCCGTGTTTCCGATGATGAGCTTGGTTTAGGTGCTATTGATTATTTAAAAACGCAAAATGTTGATACCTCATTCATTCAAAAAAGAGGTCAACACCCTTTAGGAACTTCAATTGTTGAAGAGGGTGAAGGAGTAAGACCAAGCGTTGTTATCTATAATAGAAAATGGTCATCTGCTGCACAAATGAGACCTGAAAATTTTGATTTTGAAAGCATTTTAAAAGATGGCTGCATTTTCCATGTCTCAGGCATTTCATTATCTATTTCTGAAAAAGCTAGATGCACGACAATTGAAGCCATGAAGATCGCTAAAAAATTAGGATTAAAGGTTTCATTTGATTTTAATTATCGCTCTAAACTTTTATCAATTGATGATGCTAAAAAGATATATCCTATAGTTACTAACTATGCTGATATCGTATCAGCATCAAAATGGGATATTAAAACACTACTTGGTTTTTCTCATGATGATAAAAATTTCTTTAATGATGCTTGCAAAGAATATGGTTTTGATTACATCTTTTCTCGAGAAAGAGAAATCATTTCTTCAAGAGAACAAATAATGCAAGGATTTGCTTATAGTAAAGATGAAACCTATATTTCAGATAAATATAAATTTGAAATATTTGATAGAATCGGTGCAGGTGATGCTTTTGTTGCTGGTTATTTGCATGGTTTATTAAAAAATAAAAATGATATTAATCAAGCATTAAGATATGGTATGGCTAATTGTATATTAGAACAGACTATTTTAGGTGATTGTGCAAGATTTAGTGAAGATGATTTAAATTCATTTTTAAATTCATCTTTGCAGGAGGTAAAAAGATGAATTTTGTTTTTCTTGGTGACTCACTCATGCAGCAAAATGACATGAGTACTTTTCCACAAACTGGATGGCCAAGCAAATTTAATGAATTTGTAAGATCAGAAAAAGAAATATTATTTAAAAATTTTGCTAAAAATGGAAGAAGTACTAAATCTTTTATTGATGAGGGTTTATTTGATGCTGCTTTATCCGTTACTAAAAAAGGTGATATTGCTTTTATCTCTTTTGGACATAATGATGAAAAGAAAGAAGATGAAACAAGATATACTGATTCGAAAACTTCATATGTTAATAATTTGAAATTCATGTACGATAAAATTAAAGAAAAAGGTGCTGATGTTATTTTCTTAACATCAATTACAAGGCTAAAGTATCAGGATGAAAAATTGTTAAGAACACATTTAGATTATCCTGATGAAATGAAAAAACTTGCTCTAAGATTAGACGCTAAGTGCATTGACTTAGAAAAAATAACTTATGATGAGTTAAAGCCATATGAATATTTCTACAATAGCAAATATTATATGGTTCTTCCAAAAGGTCGTTATGATAATTATATGGAAGGATTAGTTGATAATACACATTTAAATAATCTTGGAGCTGTTTGGATTTCATTCTTAGTTTATAAAGAACTGAAGAAAGATGATAAATACAAAGATTTATTAATTTAAAAAAGGGGGAAATATTATGGCACTTGAATTAAAAAATATATATAAAGTTTATCCAAATGGATATCAAGCTATCTCTGATTTTAATTTGGAGATTAAAGATAAAGAATTTATTGTCTTAGTTGGACCATCAGGATGTGGTAAATCAACAACTTTGAGAATGATTGCTGGTCTTGAAGAAATCACTCATGGTGACTTTTTAATCAACGGAAAGAAAGTTAATAAACTTTCTCCTAAAGATAGAGGAATTGCTATGGTTTTCCAAAGTTATGCTCTTTATCCAACATTAACTGTTTATGAAAATATGGCATTTGCTTTAGATTTAGCTGGATTTGATGAAGATGTCATTGAGAATAAAGTGAAAAAAACTGCTAGAATACTTGGATTAACTCCTTATCTTGATCGTCTTCCACGTGCATTATCTGGTGGTCAAAGGCAAAGAGTCGCTTTAGGAAGAGCAATCATTAGAAATGCATCAATCTTTTTGATGGATGAGCCATTATCTAATCTTGATGCAAGACAAAGAGTTTCAATGAGAAGTGAATTATTAAGAATTCATCGTGAAGTAGGATCAACAACTATTTATGTTACACATGATCAAATTGAAGCAATGACGATGGCAAGTAGAATTGTTTGTATGGATGTTGGTGTCATCAAACAAGTTGGGACACCTGAAGAACTTTATTTCCATCCTAAAAATTTATTTGTTGCTGGATTCATTGGTGATCCACCGATGAATTTTATAACTGGTAAAATTGAAAATAAACATTTTACTTCTTTTGATGGATATTATAATTTCATTGTTGATGAATTTAACGATGAACAATTAGCTCAACTTGAAGGGAAGAATATCACTTTAGCATATAGACCTGAAGCAGCAGTTATTGATTCTAATTTGGAAGGTGACCGCGATTATTTAAAAATGACTGGCAAAGTTGAAGTTTATGAAATGCTTGGTGACTTACAAAATGTATATCTAAATGTTGGTGAAGAAAAAACAATTATCAAAGCTAAACCTGAAATCAAAATAGAAATTGATGATGAACTTGTTTATTATATTAAGAAAACTGATTTTCATTTCTTTTTAACTGATACAACAAACGTAGTTGAATTTGATGAGAACGGTAAACTTGTTGAAGAAGAAAAACAAGAAGTACTATGTGATGAAGCAAGTAAAGAAACTGATATATTAAACGATGATGAATCTAATGATGTAAAAGTTGATTCTGAAGATAATGATATTGACGACTTAGGTAAAATAGATAAATAAATATGACAGCAAAGAGTAAAAACTCTTCTAATTCTTTAAATGATGTTTTAATTAAAAAATTGAATATTGATAATGAAATATCAATTAAAGAGCAGCAGAAAAGAGAGTTCATTTTAAATGGAAATTTATGGAAGGTTGTTTTTGTAATAGCCTTACCTTTATTTTTCTATTCCTTATTTTCTTATGCCTATTCAATAATTGATACTATCATGTGCTCTGAACTGAGCAAAGATGCATTAAATGCTGTTTCTGCACTCAATCAGATAACTAATATGATTTCGGCAGTTGGTGGTGGTTTAGGTGCTGGTGGATCAATACTTATTGCACGTGAGATTGGACGAAAAGACTATAAAAAAGCTAAAAAGTTATCTTCTACTATCTTCTTTTATGTCTTCATTATTGCTGTCTTAACAGTGGCTATTATCCTTCCTCTTACTAGACCACTATTATATGCTTTTAATATTGCACAAGAATCAATTGACATCGGCTCTACTTATTTTATGATCAATGTCTGTTCAGCTGCAGTTGTCATGATAAATACTGTCTATATGGGAGTTGAAAAAGCAAGAGGTTCTACTCTTCCTATAACTTTATTAAATGTAGGTGTTGTTATAATCAAGGTGAGTTTAAACTGCCTCTTTATCTACGGACTTCAAATCAAAGATATGATGTTTATTTCTTTATCAACTCTGATTGCTAATTTTGCACTTACCTTATTTATTATTTGTAGATTGTTGTTTACTAATTATTTATTCAAATTTTCAATTAAAAATGTTTCATTTAAAAGTTCAACATTAAAGAAAACTTTTGTTATTTCTTTTCCAATTTTCTTAGGTAAATTTATTTTTTCGCTTGGTAAAGTTGTGATCAATTCAATGGCAAAAGATTTAGGAAATGATGTTGTTGGTGCTTTAGGTGTATCAAATAATATGGGTGGAAGTGTAACTAATCCATTATCATCAATTGAAGATTCTTCTTCATCAATCATTTCTCAAAATCTTGGTGCTAAAAAAGTTGATCGAGCATTAAAAACATTTTATGTATCTTTAGTTTATGCCTTAATTATTGCAATAGTTGGAGTCATTATAGTTACTATATTTGATACACCAATAACAATGTTTTTTGCTAGAAATGCAGGAAATGAACAAGAAGTTAAAGAGTATGCTAAACATATATCTCAAGTATTCTTTTATGAGAAAATGGGAATTATTACATTAGCTGTGAATTCAGCAGTACTTGGTTTGTTATATGGTTTTAGAAAGACAACTATTGCATCAATTATAAATATCGCTAGAGTATTTGTCTTTAGAATCCCTTCATTCATTGTCTGCAATGCTTTATATAATAAAGGAATCACTTTACCAAATGGTGAAGAGCTTGATGGCTTTATGGTAGCCGGTATTTCAATGGGATTTTCAAATATTGCAATTGGAATTGTAGCAATTGTTGTAGCAACTGTTGTTATATGTAATATCAAGAAGAAAGAAAAATTATGGAGGTTAACAATGACACTTGAAAAAGAAAAACAAAAACAACTTGATGATTTTATTCATCACTTCTTAGAAACATTTAAACCATATAAAGATGGAAGATGGTGTTATGAAGATGGTGTTATACTGGCTGGATGTTATGAATTATACAAAGCTAGTAAAGATAAATTTTATTTAGACTTCATCACTTCTTATTTTGATAAATATATTCAAGACGATGGTAGTTTAAATGGATTTGATGCTGAAAACAATAATCTAGATGATTTACAACCTGGTTACACATTATTTTTAGTCAATGCTATTAAGCCTAAAGAAAAGTATGAACTAGCATTAAAGAAAATGGAATATCAACTTGATAATCAAAAAAGATTAAAATCTCGTGCTTTCATTCATAAAAATAGATATCCTGGTCAGCTTTGGTTGGACGGATTATATATGGCAAATCCTTTCTATGCTTTATACGCTAAATCGACTCATTCAGTCAAGAGAATGAATGATATTAAGCTTCAATTTGAAAATGTTAGAAAGTATAACTATGATAGTCAAACTGATTTGTATTATCACTGCTATGATGAAAATAAAATAATGAAATGGGCTGATAAAGAAACTGGAAGAAGCCCAAATATTTGGCTTAGAAGTGTCGGTTGGTTATCGATGGCAATCAATGATGTATATGATGTATATAAAGATGGATTAACAAGTATTTTCTTTAGAAAATATCTAAAAAAAGAATTAAATAATGTTCTTACTTCTTTAAAACCTTATCAGGATAAAGAAAGTAAATTATATTATGATCTTGTTACTGTTAAAGATAGTAAAAACTATCTTGAAACATCAGGATCACTGATGATTGCTTATTCATACATGAAGGGAAGTCGACTTTCATTATTAAAATATGATCAAAGAAAAGAAGGTACATCGATGTTTGAAAGTGTTGTTACTAATTATTTAACAAAAGATGGGCTTACAAATATCTGCTTAGTATCTGGTCTTGATAACGAAAGAAGAAATGGCAGCATTGATTATTATTTATCAGAGCCAGTTGTAAATAATGATGCTAAAGGAGTCGGTCCACTTATGATGGCATATAGTGAATACTTGATGATGTAGATTGGGTTGTTTTAAATTTTTTAATATATATAAAGGAGAAAAATTATTATGGAAAATTTAGAAATTTTAACAAAAAAAATTCATGCAAAGAAAGATGCAAAAATTAAAATCATGCAATTTGGTGAAGGAAACTTTTTAAGAGCATTTGTTGATTGGCTTGTTCAAAAAATGAATGATTCTAAAAAGTATTCTGGTCATGTAGTTGTTGTTCAACCTCTTGAAAATGGAAGAGTTAAAGAACTCGCATCGCAAGATGGCTTATATACTCTCATTTTGCAAGGTATCAATGAAGAAGGAAAACCTGTTAAAAATCATGAAATCATTGATGTTTTAGATGATTTTATCAATCCTTACACTGAGTTTGATAAATACTTAAAATATGCTGAAAGCAAAGATTTAGAAGTTGTTGTTTCAAATACTACCGAAGCTGGTATCTGTCTAGATGAAAGCGATGTGTCTTTAGATTTTTCAACAACAACTCCCCATTCATATCCTGGTAAATTATTAGCTCTTTTAAAAAGAAGATATGAAGTACTAAAAGATGAATATCCATTAGCTATTATTCCTTGTGAACTTATTGATGATAATGGAGATAAATTAAAAGAAGTATTAGTAAAACTTGCTTCCTTAAAAGGATATTCTGCTTCTTTAATCAATTATATTGAACATGTCACTCATTATACTTCAACATTAGTTGATAGAATTGTTCCTGGTTTCCCTAAGGATGAATTTAATGATTTATGCCAAGAATATGGATACATTGATAACAACATGGTTAAAGGTGAATATTTCCATCTTTATGTTTTAAAAAGTGAAGAATTTGTTGAAAAGAAATTCCCTGTTCATCAAGTTGGCTTACACGCTATTTATGTCGATGATATTCATCCATATAAACAAAGAAAAGTCCGCATCTTAAATGGAACTCATACAACTTTAGTTCCAGTAGCCTATTTAGCTGGCTTTGATGAAGTTAGAGAATCACTTTTAGATGAAGATATCATGAAATTTGTTACCAGAGAACAAAATGAAGAAATTGTTCCAACTGTTACGACAAAAGATGCAGATAAATTTGCCAGTGATGTATTACAAAGATTTTTAAATCCATATGTTCATCATAAACTCATGTCAATTGCTTTAAACTCTATCTCTAAATTTAAAGAGAGAGATTTGCCAACTATTTTAGATGATATAGATAGTGGTAGAACTCCTAAATATATGTGCTTTGCCTTTGCTTCTTTAATCAAATTCTATGATGGATATCGAATAGTTGATGGTAAAAAAGAAACTATTGCTTTAGCTGATACTGTGGAATATATAGCTGACTTTAGAAAATACTGGGATAATTATTATCAAGATAAAGATTTGAATAAACTTGTTGATGTTGTATTATCTAATGTTTCTTTTTGGGGAAAAGATTTGACTCGAGTCAAAGTTTTAAGAAATGAAGTCTTTAAATGGTTAGAAGTGATTTTAAATTCAACAAGTCAAAAAGAAGCTATCAAAAAGGTCTTAGATTAATATGAAAGATTTCATTAAAATTAACGATAAAGATGATGTTATCATTCTTTTAAAAGACTTTAAAAAAGGAGATGTAGTTGATAATATTATTCTTCTTGAAGATGTCAAAATGGGCCATAAGGTTGCAATTTGTGATTTAAAAAAAGGACATCATGTCATCAAATATGGAAATGTAATTGGTGTTTTAACTAAAGATGTTAAAAAAGGAGAGTGGATTCATTCTCATAATATGAAAACTTCTTTAGATGAGAAAGAACCCACTTATGTTTATAATAAAAATATAACAGTATCAACTGAAAAGTCATCTCTTACATGGGATGGTTATTTAAGAGAAAATGGTTTAGCTGGAACAAGAAATGATTTTTATCTTCTTCCAACCGTTGGTTGTGTTAATATCATATTAGAAGATTTGAAAGAGAAATTTATTTCTCTTCATCCTGAAATTAAAGGTTCACTTAAAGTTTTAGATCATCCATATGGTTGTTCTCAACTTGGAGATGATTTAAATAACACTGCTAGAATTCTTTCTTCTCTAGTTCATAATCCAAATTGTGGCGGATGCTTAATTGTTTCTCTAGGTTGTGAAAATAACCGCTTATCTGACTTTTTAAAACTGGTAGGAGAAGTAGATTCAAAAAGAGTTAAATATTATGTTTTACAAGAACATGATGATGAGATTTCATATGGCTTAAAATTGATGGAAGAGATATATTCTGTTATGAAAAATGATAAGCGAACAACTCTTCCTCTTTCTAAAATTAGACTAGGTTTAAAATGCGGTGGAAGTGATGGCTTCTCAGGTTTAACTGCTAATCCACTTCTTGGTCTTGTTTCTGATGTAATTGGTGTAAGTGGTGGTCAAGTTGCTTTAACTGAAGTTCCTGAAATGTTTGGTGCTGAACAAGCACTTATGAATAGAAGCAAGGATGAAAAAACATTTAATAAAGTTGTCAATTTGATTAATAACTTTAAAAATTATTATGCTAGAAATAATCAACCTTGTTATGAAAATCCAAGTCCTGGAAATAAAGATGGCGGCATTACTACCCTTGAAGAAAAGTCTAATGGCTGCATTTTAAAAGGCGGTGATTTGATTGTAAGTGATGTTATTGATGTTGGTGAAAGATTAAAGGAAAATAATTTAACATTAGTTAATGGCCCCGGAAATGATTTAGTTGCTTCAACTAATTTAGCTGCTGCTGGATGCAACATCATGTTTTTTACAACAGGAAGAGGTACACCATTTTCATCAGTTATTCCAACTATTAAAGTTGGTACTCAACATCATATATCTGAATTTAAAAAGGATTGGATTGATTTTGATGCAGGTAAGATGCTTGATGATGATATGTATATGGTTAGAGATGAGCTACTGAAGTTTCTTTTAGATGTTGCTAGTGGAAAAGTTCATGCTAAAGCTGAAAGAAATGATCGTTCATTAATTGCCATATTTAAAACAGGAGTCACATTATAAAAAGGAGGATATAATATGAAAAAATTTTTAGATGAAGACTTTTTATTAGATTCAAAACTTGCAGTTTCTTTGTATGAGAATCATGCAAAAAAAATGCCTATTTTTGATTTTCACTGTCATTTAGTTCCTAAACAAATTGCAGAAGATTATCATTTCTCTTCAATCACGGAAGCTTGGCTTGGAAAAGATGGATATGGAGATCACTATAAATGGAGACTGCTTCGTGAAATGGGTGTCAGTGAAGAATATATAACAGGTAATAAACCTGATTATGAAAAATTCTTGATGTATGCAAAATGCATGCCATATTTTATCGGTAATCCTATTTATGAGTGGACTCATTTAGAATTAAAAAAATACTTTAATATCGATAAAGTTTTAAATGAAGACACAGCAAAAGAAATATATGATAAATGCAATGAAACATTAAAAACATTATCAGCTAGAAAGATGATGGAAATTAATAATGTTGATACTGTTTTTACAACAGATGATCCTGTTGATGATTTGCATTATCATGAAATTATGTCAAAAGATAAGACATTAAAAGTTAATGTCTTTCCTGCTTTTAGACCAGATAAAGCAATCAATGTGGAAAGAGATACATTCATTCCTTGGATTAAACAGTTAGAAAAAGTCACTTCAAGAGATATTAAATCATTGGAAGATATGCTCAAATCATTAGATGAAAGATTAAAATTCTTTGTTGACCATGGTTGTAGAGCCTCTGATCATGCGTTAGATGTTGTTCACTATAAGAAGGCAAGTTATGAAGAAGCAAATAAAGTCTTTTTAAAGGGATTAAAAGGTGAAACCATAACTGAAGAGGAAGAGGATATCTATAAAGGATATGTGATGGTACATCTTGGAAAGGAATATCATAAATATGGTATGGTTCAAGAATATCATATTGGTGCTTTAAGAAACAATTCTTTAAGATATTATAAATTATTAGGTGCTGATACAGGTTTTGATGCTAGTGAAGATAGAGAATGTGGAGAAAAATTATCTAAATTGTTATCAGCTCTTGATGAAGAAAATACACTTCCTAAAACTATATTATTTACTTTAAATGAAAAAGACTACATCACCTTAGCCACTTTAAAAAACTGTTATCAAGGTGGTGTTAAAGGAAAGATTCAATTAGGTACTGCTTGGTGGTTTAATGATCATTATGATGGAATGCTTAATCAATTTAAAAAGCTTTCTGCTGATGGTTTAATATCTTGCTTTGTTGGTATGTTAACTGATTCAAGATCTTTTTTATCTTATCCACGACATGATTATTTTAGAAGAGAAATATGTAATTTCTTAGCTGATTTAGTAAATAATGGTAGGTATCCTCAAGATGAGAAAACTCTTGGTAAAATTGTCGAAGATATCTCATTTAATAATGCTAAAAATTATTTTAGTAAATAAGGAATACTAATTAAAAATTGAAAGGCGATTTTCTTTGTGATAATCGCTTTTTTTCTTGAAAATGCGGAGACAACTATATGGTTAGAGTCAATAGTTTTTTAAAAATTTTATAA
>ERZ808240.888-NODE-888-length-38228-cov-8.623661_pt1 | contig 38228 bp, 32 predicted proteins | sample MGYA00521084_ERZ808240 | MGnify/ENA primary metagenome ERZ808240 (study PRJEB31516, sample SAMN03275571) | gut metagenome | biome: mammalia-associated habitat; material: feces | host: Papio cynocephalus | place: Kenya | collected 2012-08-06 ... | reverse complement strand
CTTGGTCATATCACGGCCTTCATACATGATGGAGCCGCCGGTGATCTTACCGTTGACGTCCAGCATACCGACAAAGGTCTTGGTAAAGACACTCTTACCGGAACCAGACTCGCCGACGATGGCCAGCGTCTCGCCCTCGTACAGGTCGAGGGAGCATTTGCGGATAGCGTTCAGCTTTTTACCGCGCAGGCTAAAGGTGATCTCCACGTCTTTGGCAGAGATGATCGGTTGTCTATCCATTTACTTTTCTCTCTCCAATCTATTAAACGTGGTTGCGCGGATCTGCCGCATCCGAGAAAGCGTTGCCCATGATGTAGAAGGAGATGGAGATGATGGACACGATGGAAGCAGGGAAGATCAGCAGGTAGGGATAATCGAGGAAGAAGCCACGCACCTTGCTCAGGATCAGACCCAGAGAAGGCGTCTCGATGCCCAGACCGATGCCCAGATAGGACAGGGTGGATTCGAGGTTGATGGTGGCCGGGATGGACAGTGCCATACGCAGGATGATGACCGACACCAGATAGGGCAGGATGTTCTTGGTCAGAACACGCCACAGCGGAGTGCCGAGGCAGCGAGAAGCAAGGTTGTACTCACGGTCACGATACATGAAGACCATGTTGCGGACACGGCGAGCCATGACCAGCCAGCCGATGGCAATCATCGAGATTGCCATGATCCAGAAGCTCTGACCAACGATCAGAGCGATCAGGGTCATATAGATGATATACGGCACGTTGTCGATCAGGTTGTACAGCTCGGTGAAGAAGCGGTCCAGCTTGCGGACATAGCCCCAGATCAGGCCGACGATGACGCCGACGATACTTTCGCCGACAGCAACGATCAGAGCCAGACGGATAGAGACCTGTGTTGCGTACCAGACCTGGCACCAGTAGTCACGACCCAGGTTGTCGGTACCGAACCAGTATTCGCTGTTCGGACGCTGGAATGCCAGCGAGGAGTCGCTGACGAGGGTTGCATAGTCATACTTGCCGATCGCCAGAGCGATGAAGGAGAAGATGACCAGTGCGAGGAACAGCACCAGACAGACGACAGCCACCTTGTGCTTGAGGAAGTTCTGGACGACAGAACCCCAGTAGGAATAGTTGGAGTAGCCGATGCGCTCAGCTTCTTCCGGAGAATAATCCACGAAGTAGAACAGTTCGTCCTGCTTCTTGCCTTCAAAATCAGATGCCTTAGCCATCAGCGAGCCTCCTCCTTTCCGGTCAGAGTAATACGGGGGTCAACGACCATCATCAGGATATCGCCCAGGAAAACGCCTGCAATGCCCAGAGCGGCATACAGGATGACCAGCGTCTGGACTACGTTCAGGTCATAACGCTGGATCGCATCGGTCAGCAGGGGGCCCATGCCGGGAACGGAGAAGAACCGCTCCACCAGCAGAGAGCCGCCGACGGTCAGCAGGATGGACTGGGGGATATACTGCACCATGGGGACCATGGCGTTGCGCAGAACATGCTTGAACATGATCTCGCTGGAGCTGAGGCCCTTGACACGGGCCAGCTTGATATAGTCACGAGTCAGCTCATCGACCATATAGCGGCGAGTCCACAGGGCGTAGCCTGCGATGGATGCCAGCGACAAGCAGGTGATGGGCAGGACACTGGACGGGCCGACATTACGGGTGGAGTACAGGGTCGGGAAACCCAGATACTTCGAACCGAAGACCAGAACCAGTGAATACGAGACCAGCGACGGAACTGCGTTGACGAAAACCGTGTAGGCAGTGCCGATCCAGTCGAAGATCTTGTCTTTGAATGCGGTCTGCAGGATACCCAGCAGCACGCCGATGACGAGCGAGATGCCCGAAGCGATCAGGCCAAGGCGCATCGAGACGCCGAACTTTTTGCCGATGACCTTAACGACCGGCGCACCGTTCTGGATACGACGGGAAGTGCCGAAATCCAGATGGAGCAGGTCGCCGTAGAAATTGATGAGCTGGGTGCCGATGGGGTCGGTCAGACCTGCGGCGTCCAGCGCAGCTTCTTTCTGCGCATCGGTGAACTTCATCAGCTGTTCTTCTGTGAAGTAGTAATCCGTGGGCAGGCAGCGCATCAGCAGGAAAACGAGGGTCGCTACCAGCAGGATGGTGACAAGCGACTGCGCAAGCCGCTTAACTGTGTATTTTAACATTGTAATCGAACCTTTTTAATTTATTATGCCTTGGTTGCAGCATCGAATGCGGCTGCGAACTTCTCATAGTCCTCAGTGGTGTAAGCCTCTTCGCTGGTCTCCCAGTTGACAGCCTTGTAGTTGCAGGGACCATACATTGCGTTGATCTTGCTATACTCGTTGGCGTGGGTCAGGCACCAGGAAACATCGAACTCTGCCGGGCTGACGAGAACCTTATCCAGCAGATAAGCCTCAGCCTTTGCAAATGCAGCATAGCGAGCGTCGATATCATCGACGATAGCCTTAGCCTCTTCGACCAGATCGGTGTACTCCTCGTAGCAGTCGATCAGATCCTTCTGCCAATCAGCCGGCTCAGTCCACTTCTCATCCTCATTGACGTTATCAACGATCTTTGCGATGTTGGAATAGTTGACGCTGTAATATGCGTTGTCGTCGTGCAGGATCTCCTGACCCAGGAAGTTGACCGGGTCACCAAAGTCTGCACCCCAGCCGTTGGTGACGAAGCTCTGCAGCTGCGGAGTGACGACTTCCTTGTTCTGAGAAGAAACATAGGTATTGATGTCCAGAACAACGAAATCATCGCCCAGGCTGTTGCTGAAGCACTGCTTCAGGACAGTTGCGGTATCCAGAGCGGTAGAAGAACCAGCCAGAATGTACATCGCTGCATGAACAGGGAAGGTGACGCCAATAGCAGTCAGCTCGTCCATAGCCTGCTGCTTCAGAGCCTTGAAGTCGTCAGCAGAGACGTTACGGGTACGGATCATGGTCTTGCCATCGTAAGACTCACCGTCGAAGCCCATCTCCTTAGCGACCAGTGTGGTGTACTCCTGACCCTGCGTGTTGTAGCAGACGCCCGGCATGGTGTAGTAGTCGTTCTCGCACTTCAAAGGATTGATCTTGTTGGTGCGTGCGAACCATGCGGTCAGGTCAAGACCCTTGTACCAGCACTGACGGAACGCAGTGTTGGCAACTGCCTTGTTCCAGTTATCATCCAGAGTACCATCCTCATTGCGCTTCTGATAGTTGAAGTGCATCTGATAGCTGTACTTCTTGGGACGCTTCTCGCAGAGCTGGTTGTTGTACTCGTTGCTGGAATCGGACTGGATGGTGGTCAGGGTGCTTTCGCCGCAGTCCATCTCGTCCAGCTCACGGTTCTGATACAGCTGGAAGGTAACGGTACCATCGGAGATCATGGTGACGGTGAAACGGTCGAAACGAGCATAATCATCTGCGCCCCAGTAGTTCGGGTTGGGGATGTAGCTCTTGGTGTTCTGGCTGATGAACTCCTCGACGATGTACGGACCATTGTACCACATGTTGGTGTAATCGCAGGCACGGAAGCCATCAACACCCAGCTCGTTGATCAGATCCTCAGATGCCGGATAGAAGCTGGTGTAAGCAGCAACGGTATCGAAGTAGGGGCAGGGATCCTTGCAGGTGAAGACCAGAGTGTAATCATCCGGAGCCTCAACGCCGACACCGGCAGCCAGCATATCCTCATAGGTCAGGTCTGCGGCAGCGGCATCCTTCTCCTTGGTCGAAGCATAGTAATCAGCAGCACCGACCAGAGTATCCGACGGCATCGAGGTGTTGTTTGCCTCATTCTTGTAAGCGTTCAGGACCCACTCCAGACCAACCAGGAAGTCCTTGCTGGTCAGGTGAGACTTGACCTCACCGTTGACGTCGACCCAGTCGACATCGTCACGCAGGTGGAAGGTCCAGACGGAAGAATCGTCGTTGTGTTCCCAGCTCTTTGCGATAGAGGGCTGTGCCTTGCCGTAGCAGTCGAAGGTGATCAGGCCTTCCCACATGTTGCAGGTGACGTTGGAGTCAGCGGAGTTCTGGCTGTACAGCATGTTCCAGGTCTCCAGCTCACGGTTGGAGCTTTCCCAGCTGATGTACTCCTTCAGCGGAGTTGCGCCAGTGGTGTTGGGTGCGGAGGTTGCGCCAGAAGAAGCAGCAGTGCTGGAACCGGTGGAGTTGGAACTACCACCGCAGGCAGCCAGGATGCCAGCAGCACCAACGACGCCGGAAGCCTTCAGGAAGCTGCGGCGGCTGATCGCATGAGACTCATAATTGATGTTCATTGTGTTGTCCTCCCAAATAATTTCTGTGCCTCGGCACATGAGTGCAGGGCCTTCTGCCCTGCAAGATTCCCACTCTTTTGCGAGAGTTTTCCCTCAGTGTTCTGCCAGAGAATACAAAAGAGCGCAGAAACAGACCCCTCTGTCTGTGTCTGTGCTCCTCCCACAAAATCCTTAACACGGCATATATTGTACCATTGAAACAGAAAGATGTCAATGGAAGAAGAATCCCTTTTTCTTCAAAAGTGAAGAACTGCGGTCAAAAAAGATGAAAAACATTCGCTTTACTGTGATGAAGAATGACGTTTTTTAAAGGAAAAGGCGAAAAACCGAAACGCAAATTTTGTGCGTGAGCTGCGGACAGCTCTTTCCTGCAGGATGGCCTGACACTTTTTTCAGCATTTCCGAATAGACTACGATTGATACTTTATCATAAAGGAGATTTTTCTTATGGCAACCGGAATCCTCCGCATTCAGGCCTTCGCCGCCCGGCAGTCCTCTCCGGTGGAAGGGGTCGTCATCACCCTGACCGGCGACGGTTTTACCGCCCACCTGACGACCGACGCCGAGGGAAATGCCGGCGACTACACCATTTCCACCCCGGATTGTTCCCTTTCCCTCGACGAAGACAACACGACCGTTCTCCCCTATGCTGTCTGCTCCCTGACCGCCGCCAAGACCGGCTACCGGACGGTGCGCATCCAAGGCATTCAGGTCTTTGCCGGGCAGGTCACTCTCGCTCAGCCCGAGATGCTCCCCGAAACGGAGGAAGGCCGGGATGTTCCCAATGAGCCCATCGTCATCCCGACCCACTCCCTGTTCTCCGGTGACGGCGGCAGCGGCCCACAGCCCACCATCAACTGCGTTCCCCGTGTCCTCGACCGGGTCATCATCCCGAAAAATATCACCGTCCACCTCGGCAAGCCTGCCGCCTCCGCCCAGAATGTCACCGTGTCTTTCCGGAACTATATCGCCAATGTCGCGTCAAGTGAGGTATACCCAACTTGGCCGGAACAGGCACTCCGGGCAAACATCCACTGTCAAATCTCCCTTGCACTGAACCGCATTTACACCGAGTGGTACCCCAGCAAGGGATACAGCTTCAACATCACCAATTCGACCAGCTACGACCAATACTACGTCCACGGTCGGACGGTGTTCGAGGTCATGACAAAGCTGACCGATGACATCTTCAACACCTACATCCGGAAGACCGGCACGGTCAACCCGTACTACTCGGAATACTGCGACGGCAAATCAGTCACCTGCCCGGGTCTGAAACAGTGGGGCACGGTCACACTGGCAAATCAGGGCCGGAACGCTTTGCAGATCCTCAAATACTACTATGGCAACGATATCGAGATCGTCCGGACGAATAACATCCAGTCCATCCCACAGAGCTATCCCGGCTCTCCCCTCCGGCAGGGTTCCACCGGCTCAGCAGTTTTCACGCTCCAGCGTCAATTGAACCGCATCACGAAAGACTACCCCTTTCTCGGTCTGCTGACCGTGGACGGTGTTTTCGGCTCCAAGATGACCGCCACTGTCAAGGCATTTCAGAAACAATTCAACCTGACAGCCGACGGTGTCGTCGGGCGCAGCACATGGTACAAGATAAGCTATATTTATGTGTCCGTCAAAGACCTTGCCGAGCTTACCAGCGAGGGCGAAACATCCAGCGGCACCCTCTCGGACGGAACATGGAACGGCACGGTGCTGCGTCAGGGTTCCACCGGCAGTGCGGTCGAGCAGCTGCAATTCTGGCTGAACACCCTCGCCCAGTACGACTCTGCCATTCCGCCGGTCACGGTGGACGGTGTTTTCGGTTCTGGCACCACGGCGGCTGTCCGGGCATTCCAGCGGAAATACGGTCTGACCGTCGACGGCATTGTGGGTCAAACTACATGGAACGAACTCTACGACGAGTTCCGGAGCATCCAGTCCGACAACGGCACACCCAACGCCTATCCGGGTTCGCCGCTCCGGTCGGGTTCCAGCGGTCAAAACGTCCGGCTGGTGCAGTTCTGGCTCAAAATCGCCCGTACCGTCTATTCTTCCCTCAACAATGTTACCGTCGATGGCAGATTCGGCTCCTCCACCGAGGCCGCTGTCCGGAAGTTCCAGAGCTATTTCGGCCTGACCAGCGACGGCGTGGTGGGGCGGACAACATGGAACAAGCTCTACGAGGTCTACAACGACATCGCCAACAAGCTTCTTTCGTCCAGCCTGCGTCCGGGCGAGTATCCGGGCATCCTGCGGAACGGTTCCAGCGGCACCGCCGTCCGGGAACTGCAATTCTACCTTTATTTAATGGGTGCCTACGAGAGCAGCATCCCGTCTATCTCCATTGATGGACAGTTCGGTTCCGCGACCGAAGCCGCTGTCCGTGCCTATCAGCGGTTTGCCGGATTGACCGTCGACGGTGTGGTGGGACGGACGACATGGAATTCCCTTTACGGCAAAGCATCCGCCCTGCGCACCTCCGGCCCGGTCGTCACATTGGAGCGTCTGCCCTATCCCGGCACACCGCTGACGGTTGGTTCCGAGAGCAGTGCTGTTCTATATTATAATGTTCTGCTCCAGCGCATCGCCTACTACTTCGACAGCGTAGAAAATCCGCCGCTGTCCGACCTCTACTCCGAAGAGACTGCCGCCGCCACCCGGAGCGTGCAGGAACTTCTTGACCTGCCTGCCACCGGTGTGGTCGATGCCGAAACATGGACGGCAGTGGAAGCCCTGAGTTTACAGCTCGCTGCCTACACGCCCAGCCCCGACCGTGACAGTGGGCAGGGCTTTTCCTATCCCGGCCGGGCTATGAGTGAGGGCAGTGTCGGGCCGGACGTCTCCCTCATCGAGCAATGGCTCAATGGCCGTGCAAGCCTTTACTGTGGTGAAGACTATGTATCAGAGAATTCCTCTTTCGGCAAAGCGGAGACGGTCGGTGTCCGGGCAGCACAGCAGCGTGCCGGGCTGGAAGTTACCGGTACCGTCAACCGGGAGACTTGGGCGGCACTCCGGGCACAAAGCTGCGAATGCGACCCGGCGGATACCATAATAGAAAAGGAGGACTGACCTATGGCAAGGCTTCTCGTCTACGATGCCTACGAAAACAAGGTGTACACCTATTCCAGCATCAACGAAAACGACCCGATGCCGTACAGCACCGGCACGACCCTGACCCTCCGGGAATTCCGGGGCAAATCCGGAAGTCCGGTGCTTTGGACGACCATCGCCGCTATGGAAGCATGGAACCTGACCCGGCGCAAGTACGGCAAAGGCATTCCGGTGGGCTATGCGTTCCGCCGCATCTGGGAGGGCGGACACGGCACCCGAAGCCAGCACTACGCCGGTGTCGCCTTTGACGTCGGACAGAGCCTGTCCAGCGCACAGCGGACGGTCATCTACAATGCTGCCCGTGCCACCGGTGCATGGGGCTATGTGGAACCGCTGAGCCAGACACCGACATGGGTTCACTTTGACCGCCGGTACGGTACTCCTGCCTGCAGCGGCACCACCGCCGGGTATCCCACCCTGCGACGTGGAAGCCGTGGATGCTACGTCATGATCCTGCAGGATGCGCTGTCCACCCTCGGCTACCAGACCGGGAGCCGCATCGACGGGCTGTTCGGCACCCGAACCGAAGAAGCCCTGCGAGGATACCAGCGGCGCACCAGCCTGACCGTGGATGGTGTCTGCGGCTGCAACACATGGAAAAAGATCACTACCGCCGTCATCGGCGTGGGAAGGACCAAGACGACGATTGATTGAGGTTGATTTCCTTTCAAACTATGCTATACTTCCAATAGAATAGCGTTTGAAAGGGGCGGTTCTTATGGTACCAGCACTGGAAAAGATCATTGCAGAGAGCAATAACATCGTGTTTTTCGGTGGAGCAGGCGTTTCGACCGAAAGCGGAATCCCGGATTTCCGGAGCGTCGACGGCCTGTATCACCAGAAGTACGCCTATCCACCGGAAATGATTTTAAGCCACACTTTCTGGGAAGAGCATCCGGAGGAGTTCTACAAATTCTACCGGGATAAGCTCATCGTCAAGGGGGCAAAGCCTAACGCCGCCCACCTGCGTCTGGCAAAACTGGAACGGGAGGGCAAACTGAAAGCCATCGTCACCCAGAACATCGACGGTCTGCATCAGGCAGCCGGTTCCAAGACGGTCTACGAGCTGCATGGCAGCACCCTGCGCAATTACTGTGTGGACTGCGGCGCATTCTACGATGTGGATTTCATCGCCAACTCCACCGGTGTTCCCCACTGCCCGAAGTGCGGCGGCATCGTCAAGCCGGATGTCGTCCTCTACGAGGAAGGTCTGGACGAAGGCGTGCTGTCCGGTGCAGTGTCGGCCATCCGGAAAGCGGATACCCTCATTATTGGCGGCACCAGCCTTGTGGTCTACCCTGCTGCCGGGCTCATCCGGTATTTCCGGGGCCGCCATCTCGTTGTCATCAACATGCAGCCCACCAACGCCGACGAGGAAGCCGACCTCTGCATTGCAAAGCCCATCGGTCAGGTACTCAGCGAAGACGTGGTGCTGGAATAAAAAATTCGGAGGATTTCCCATGATCTATGATACCCTGAACAATCTCCCCAACTACCTCGGCATGTCCGACAACCTCGATACGGTCATCGAGTACGTCATGGCACGGGATATCAACACCCTGCCTGCCGGAAAGACCAAAATCGACGGCGACAACGCCATCGTCACGGTCAGCACCGTTACGCCGCAGGTCAGCGACAAGACCCCCTTTGTCCGCCACGACGCCCACCTGACCCTTGAGACAGACCTTGAGGGCAGTGAGCTGTTTGAAGTTTCGCTGGGCGAGTTTTCTCCCACCAAACCCACCGATGAAGTCACCGATACCACCGTCGGCAGTGCCGGGACCAGCATCGCAGGAATGCTCTGCGAGGGCCGCTTTGCCCTCTACCTCGCCGGTGAACCGTATAAGTCCGGCCTGAAAGCGCAGGGCTGCGGCAAACTGAAAAAGGCCGTCTTCTCTATCGCCCTCGACCCCGATGAGGAAACGGACGAAACCGAAGAATAATTAGCAAAAGCTATTTTCAACTCCACGCAGCGTAGGATGTGTGGAGTTTTCTTATACAGAAAAAGCCGCTCCGGGCAAAGCAAACCGGAGCGGCTCCCTCTAAGGAGGTAATGAATTAGGAGAAGATGAAACAAACGATCAGGAGAAGGAAGACCGTCTGTTCTGGCAAGGTTTAAGCGAAGAAGGAGATGACCAGTGCGACGAGGAAACCAACGCCGCCGACCAGTGTTTCCATAATAGTCCATGTCTTGAGGGTGGTTTTTTCATCCATGCCTACCAGACTCTTTACCAGCCAGAAGCCGGAATCGTTGAAGTGCGAGCAGACAGTGGAGCCGCCAGCGATCGCTGCCGTGACACAAGCCAGATACAGTGGGCTGAGTTCGCTGATGCCGGGCATGGCAGAAATGATGCCTGCTGCCATCGTCATTGCAACTGTGGAGGAGCCAACCGAGATACGTACCAGTGCAGCCACGATGAAAGCGACCAGAACCAGCGGCAGGCTTGCGTTTGCTACTGCGTTGCCGATAACATCGCCCAGACCGGAGTTCTGGAGCATATAGCGGAGAACACCGCCGCAGGCCGTAACGAGAAGGATCATGCCGGTGGGCTCCAGAGATTTCGTCATGATCTTTTCCAGCTGTGCGTTGGAATAGCCATGACGAGTCCCCAGAAGATACATCGCAGCAATGGTAGCCAGCAGCAGTGCCATGAAAGGCTCACCAAGGAATGCCAGCACCGGCTGGATGCCGGACAGAGCCGGAACGACCTTTGCCACCGAATTTGCAATGATAAGCACCAGTGGGATCAGAATGATGCCGACGATGGTTCCGAACTTCGGCAGCTTGCTTTCATCAATGTCCTCCTGCTGTGCAACATGTTCCGGAACAGCGATCATATATTTTTTGCCGCAGATGGAACCCCAGATGGGGCCTGCAACGATCATCGCAAAGATTCCGCAGAAGATACCGATCAGGATGACCCAGCCGAGGTCAACACCCAGCATGGTAGCCACCAGAACCGGGCCGGGCGTGGGAGGGATGAACGCGTGACCGACTGCCAGACCAGCCAGAAGAGGGATCGCATAGTACAAAACCGAACGATTGGTACGCTTTGCCAGAGAGAACGCAAGAGGGATCAGGATGATAAGACCTGCGTCGAAGAAAACCGGCATTGCGATGACAAGACCCGTGATTCCTAATGCCCATGCCGCTTTTTCATCGCCGAACTTCCGCACCATCGTTACCGCCAGCGTCTGTGCGCCGCCGGATTCTTCCAAGATCGCACCAAACATCGAGCCAAGGCCAACCAGAAGTGCAATGCCTTTCAGGGTGTTTCCAATGCCCTCATTGACCGAGCCGACGATTTCCGTGAGCGGCATACCAGCCATCAGGCCAATGCCTACCGCACCCACCAGAATCGAGATCATTGCGTGGACTTTGAATTTGATAATCAGGACGAGCAACAAAATAAGGCCTGCCACGGCAGCAAATATCAGCCGAGTGGCGTCGGGCGTTGCAACTGCTGTCATAATATGTTCCTCCATTTTTGGATGCACTTTCACAAGCCGTTCAGCAGAATCACGCTGAGCAGTTGATTTTTAAAAAGCCTTTTCAATTTTTCAGAAGGAGTTTCTTACTCCATGTAAGCACCCTTCATCGGGCTGACTGCGTGCTGCGAGTACAGCTTCAGCAAGCCCTTTGTATACTTGGGTGCTTTTGGTTTCCAGTTTGCACGGCGTTCCGAAAGGATTTTTTCCATCTCCTCGGGCGTCTTTTCTTCACCCTTGACGCCCACGATCGCCAGCAGACGGTTCGGAACGTCGATTTGGATCAGGTCGCCCTCTTCCACCAACGCGATGGGGCCGCCGACAGCAGCTTCCGGGCTGACGTGGCCAATGACCGGGCCCCGGCTTGCACCGGAGAATCGTCCATCAGTGATAAGAGCCACACTGGACGCCAGTTTCGGGTCTGCGCAGATTGCTTCGCCGGTATAGAACATTTCCGGCATACCGCTTCCGCGAGGGCCTTCGTACCGGATAAAAATGGCATCACCGGGTTTTACCTCTCCATGCAGGACTGCTGCAATGCACTCTTCCTCGCTGTCGTAAGGCTTTGCACAAAGAGTCGCTTCAAACATGTTCTTCGGGCAGGCCGTATGCTTGATGACGCAGCCTTCCGGAGCCAGATTTCCTTTCAGGATGGCAATGCTGCCGTCGGTGCCCTTTGCGTTATCAAAGCTGTGGATAATATCTTCCCGGCTTATCGGACGTGCGAATCCCTTAGTCTTCTCCTTCAGGATCTCATCGCAATGCTCGTAGAAGCCGTTTTTCTTCAGCTCTTCAAGGTTTTCACCCAGCGTCTTGCCGGTGACCGTCATGACATCCAGATGAAGCATGGATTTGATTTCTTCCATGACACGGGGTACGCCGCCAGCATAATAGAAATACTGTGCAGGCCAGTCACCGGACGGACGGATATTCAGCAGATAGTGCGCTCCTCTGTGCATCCGGTCGAAGGTATCTGCATCGATCTCAATGCCGAACTCATGTGCAACAGCCGGCAGGTGCATCGTTGCGTTGGTCGAACCGGAAATCGCCGCATGGACCATGATCGCATTTTCAAAGCTCTCTTTGGTCACGATATCCTTTGCCTTGATACCCTTCTTCACCAGCTCCATCAGCTGTTCACCTGCGTCATAAGCAGCCTGTTTCAGTTCCGGAGCGGTGGCAGGCATCAGAGCCGTACCGGGAAGCATCAGACCCAAAGCCTCGGCCATGATCTGCATAGTAGAAGCTGTTCCCATAAAGGAACATGCGCCGCAGCTCGGGCAGGCATTGTGCTTGTAGTAATCCAGCTGTTCGTTGGGAATGACGCCGGTCTTTTCCCAAGCGTCGAACTTACCGATCTGTTCCAGCGTCAGCAGCTCATTGATAGCACAAGCCGGGTCATTTACTACATAGTTTTTCGGCAAAGCGTGTGCCTCCATGACACCACCGGTCACTACGATCGCACTCATCTCTTTCAGACGGCCAATACTCATCAGCATAGCCGGAACCGACTTATCACAGCTGGCAATGAACACACCGCCGTCATAAACGCTGGCGTTTGCCTGCGCTTCCACCAGATTTACGATTGCATCACGGTGCGGCAGCGAGTAATTGATGCCATCATGACCCTGCGCAATACCGTCGCACATATCTGTTGCAAAATAACGAGCCGCCTTTCCGCCATGCTCGTTGACGGCCTGAACTGCTTCTTCCACAAACTGATTCAAATGCGCACTGCCGGGATGGCTGTCACCAAAGGTGCTTTCCACTATGATCTGCGGTTTTCCAAGGTCGTCTACCTTCCAACCCATGCCGATCTTCAGCGGATCATTTTCGGGTGCCAGCGTGCGAACTGCCTGAGAACGTAATTCCATAAATTCTCCTCCATTTTCTCTTTTGTCCTGCTTTGCGGTTGTCCTTTTTTCGGTCGGACATCTTATGGCTTTATTTTAATTCGTCATGCGTTCGTTTGCAAGTTATCCCGATCGCATCCCACTATATGTTCAAAAAATCTGGGATACATGTAGCATTTTGTCCAAATATCCGAGATTCTTCACGGCAAATCCACCGAAAAAACATTTTGAAACCCGTTTTCTTCAAAAAGTCGTCAGACAACTTTTGCAACAAAAATTCCCTGTGCAGAAAGTTTTGCGCAGGGAATCCATTATTTTACAAATTCAGAAATTCCGACCGTTCCATCTTCCGGGTCTTCACCGTCATAAAGCTTTTTGATGTATGTCCGGTTGAAATTCAGGTGCATCACCATAGCCGATCTCGCACCGATGGGGTCATGAGCGGCAATGGCTTCCGTTATCATCCGGTGGGTCATGATCGTCTCGTCGATCAGTTTTTTGTGGGTAACGTTGACAAACATCATAACCGCAGTATCAATGATCGGGATCAGCTGTTCCACCACCATATTTTTGCTGCTCTCCGCCACGCAGGTATGAAATGCAATGTCGTCTTCAATATAGCGGTCGCCATCATGGATTTTCGTTTCCACTCGTTCGCACAGCCGCCGCAGACGTTCGATATCTTCCTGTGTCGCATTTTGTGCCGCCATCTCTGCAATGCCCGGTTCCAGCAGCAGGCGGACATTTACCAAGTCTAACGCCAGCGCATTTTTATCTTTTACAGAACGCAGTCCCAATGGGTCAGACAGTCCCTTTGTCGTTGTAACGACATATGTTCCAGACCCTCGCCGTACCTCTACGATTCCCTTGCTGGACAGCAGCTTGACTGCTTCCCGGATGGTGCTTCGTCCTACTCCGAATTTTTCACCCAGCTCAAACTCATTCGGCAGTTTTGCTCCCGGTTCGACCGGGGTATCCAATATATAGTGATAGATCTGGTCTTCTACCTGCTCAGCCAGAAGTTTATTCTTCAAGTGTGCAAATTCGCTCATCTTCATTCACCCTCCCGGCTTTATCCTACCGCGTCTTCTTTCTACCGTCAAGCTCCAACTCCACGCAGCGTAGGTTGTGTGGAGTTTTTTGTTATAGTATACTTTTTTCAGAAAGAAAGGAGTCCGCTATGAACACTTACGTTACCGGCAGCACCATCCGGCAGCTGCGCGAATCCAAAAACATGACTCAATCCGAACTTGCGCACATGCTGGCCGTCAGTGCAAAAACCATCTCCAAGTGGGAGACTGCGAAAGGCCTGCCCGATATTTCTCTTCTGGAGCCGCTGGCCGCTGCATTGGGCGTGTCGGTCTTTGAGCTGATGCAGGGCGAGCCGGTCATCAACCGAAATCGTTCCTCAAACCTCCTGCGCTCCAAACTCTACGTCTGCCCGGTCTGCGGCAACGTCCTGCACGCCACCGGACAGGCCGTCGTCAGCTGCTGCGGTGTCGCTCTGCCAGCCCAGAGCATCGCCGAGGCCGAAAACGCTGACGAAAACCACCAGCTCACCGTCGAGCGAGTCGAAGACGAGCTTTTCGTCACCATTCATCACCCCATGACGAAGGAGCATTTCATTTCCTTCATTGCCTATCTGACCGGCGACAAGTTTCAGCTCGTCAAGCTCTACCCGGAGGGTAATGCCAGCTGCCGTTTTCCCCTCCGCGGCAAGGGTGTGCTTTATTTCTACTGCAACCGCCACGGCCTGATGAAGCAGACAGATTTCTTCACTCCTGCCCGGAAAACTCCGCCCCAGAAGCTTCATCTCCGCAAACCGACCGAATCCGACCGGGAACAGGTCATGGCCTACCGGGAAGAATTCCTTGCCATTGATTCTCGCCTAATCGGCACCTGCGCCCTCGACAAGTACAATGATTTCGACGCATGGCTGACGAACGCACAAAAATATTCAGCACCGGAAACGACACCCACCGGGAAAGTTTCCTCAACGCAGTATCTCGCCCTGGATGAAAACGAGCATCTCGTCGGCATGGTGAATCTGCGCCACAGCTTGAATGACTATCTGCTGGAATTCGGCGGACACATTGGATACAGCATCCGGCCTTCTGACCGCAAAAATGGCTATGCGATCCAGCTCTTAAAGCTTGCTCTGGAGGAAGCAAAAACTTTTGGCATCGACCGGGTTCGCATTGCCTGCGACCGATATAATATTGCTTCCGCAAAGACCATTCAGGCCAATGGCGGCATCCTCGATGGGGAACGCTACGACCCACAGGATGGCTCTATCATCCAGCGGTACTGGATTGAAAATCTATAAAGACAAAAGGGAGCTGCGACGTCGCCGCAGCTCCCTTTTGTCTTTATCTATTATTTCACCCCAGATGGAACACATCAATGAGGAAGATCATTGCGAGGCCATAGTAGGTCACAACGGCGACAAGGTCATTGACAGTCGTGATAAGCGGACCGGACGCAACTGCCGGGTCGACATGGATCTTATGGAAGAACATCGGAATCACAGTGCCGACCATACTCGAGATCACCATTGCCACGATGAGGGAGATGCCGACACAGCCCGAGATGAGGAAAGCTTCGCCCCAGAGGTAACCCTTGAACAGGTGGATATAGATACCCAGAATCAACAGGGACATCATGGCAAGGATGCCGCCGTTTACCAGACCAATGCGGACTTCCTTGAAGAGGAGTTTCAGCTTTTTGCTGGTCGTCAGCTGCTCATCCATCAGGACACGGATAGTAACGGCCAGTGACTGGGTACCGACATTGCCGGCCATATCCAGAACCATCGACTGGAAGCAGATCACGATGGGGAGGACCTGTACCACTGCTTCAAACATACCGACTACCGAGGAGACGACCATGCCAAGGAACAGCAGAGCGATCAGCCAGGGCAGACGCTTCTTGACGCTCTCAAAGACGGTTTCGTTCAGGTCTTCCTCGCTCGTCAAGCCGCCAAGTTTTGCATAGTCATCGCCCATCTCGTCGTCGACGATCTCGACGACATCCGCCGAGGTGATGATACCCAGCAGCTCTCCGGCGTCGTTCAGGACAGGAAGCGACTTTTCAGCGTATTCCGTGATGCGGTCGATACATTCGCTGATCTTCTCGTGGTCGGTCACATAGGGATAGGAGCTGCTGATGATGGATTCCAGTTCATCCCCTGCACGAGCCACAATGAGGTCTTTCAGGTCGATGGCACCATAATACTTGTCCTTTTCATCGACGACATACAGAGTCGAGATATTATCATTCTCGCCTGCCTGCTTCACCAGCTCGCTCATGGCCTGCCGGATGGTCAGATCCCTGCGGATGCAGATGTAGTTGGTCGTCATGCAGCTGCCGATCTCGTCCTCATCATAGGACATCAGCAGTTTGACATCTTCCGCAGCATCCTTATCAAGGTGTTTGACAAGTTCCTGTTTGTCGTCCTCTTCAAGGTCGTCCAGCACGTCCACCGCATCGTCCGAATCCATGTTCGAGACGACCTTTGCCGCTTTGTCTGCCGGCAGTTCTTTCAGGTAAGGCTCTGCGTCATCCAGATACGAGAAGATCTCTGCCACTCGCTCCACACCCAGAATGGTGTACAGTTTCTGCCGTTCATCCGGGGTCAGGTGTTCCAGCGCATCGGCCAGATCGTTCTCATGGTAATCCGACAATCGTTCCGCGATCTCCGCCGCCGGCAAGCCGCTGTGAATGATGTGAAGGATCTCTTCCAGATAATTTTTCTTCTGCATGTTTATCAGCCTCCTATCCGCTCTGTTTTAGCCCGGTTATCATACTACAATGGGGACGTTTTTTCAACCCATTTTGCAAAAATTTTACCGTTTATAAAGCAAAAAAGCCAAAACACCCATCCTGCTGCAGGACAAACCGGTGTCTCGGCTTTTCTTTGGTTCAGTGTGCGAGGATGCTCAGGGAAGCGACCTCTGTTTCCAGCTCCACCGCCTGCTCTTTTGTCAGGTTCTTTGTTTCGACCATCCGCTGCAGAACGACCTTTGCGCGCTTGAATGCAAGGCCGGGATTCGCCGTCGGCGAGTAGAGTGAAGGTGCATTGGGCAGACCAGCCAGCAGCACGGCCTCGGCATCGGTCAGCTCCGCAGGCGTCTTCCCGAAATATCCCTGCGCCGCCTGCGCAATGCCGTAATAGTTATTTCCAAAATAAATGGTATTGGCATACATCTCAAAAATCTGCTGCTTGCTGTATTGTTTTTCGATGCTCATTGCGGCAAACATTTCCGCCGCTTTCCGGGCGAGACGCTTTTCCTGTGTAAACAGCTCATTTTTTGCCAACTGCTGGGTCAGGGTGCTTCCGCCCTCCGCCAGTGAACAGGTCTTCAAATCAATAAGCAAAGCCCGTCCGATGGAAATCGGGTCGATGCCGTGGTGCGACACGAATCGTTTATCCTCAACCGAAATGACAGCATTGACATAGGTCTGAGTCATTTCATCATAAGAGACAAAATCCGCCCGGCTTTTGATGGACTCATACATCGTCGAAATGGGGTAGTTTTTGACTGCTTCCTCGTACAGACTATGACCCTGCCAGCCGAAATAGATTCCGAACACGACCAGACCGATCAAAGCGACGAGAAGAAGTGTCATAAGCAGCTGCTTGAAAAAATGCAGCACGCTGCGCATATTCATCCGCTCCTTTCTCGCTTATCTTACCCTATCGTGTCGTTTCTTGCAAGCAGAATCAAAAAATTTTACAGTTCAGACTTTTATAGACCTCTTCGTTGGACACTTGAAGCCGTCGCAATACCAAGCCGGTTACAGGGTGCAAAGTCCGACTTATTTCTTCCTATGAAGAAAAAGTAGAATAAACCTATTGACAAACCGGGTAGATGCGGATATAATGCAATCATGAACCAACCCACGAGGTTGGTAGACAGTACTTGAAAGGAGGGCTTTTCCCATGTCGCTGATTTGGAACACTCTGCTCCATGCGAACTTCCGTTGTGGGCGAATGTGCGGAACACGGGCAGAAATTCTGGCCGATACCTGTGCTTTGCCCTCCAGTACCCGAATGTGCCGCTGAGTACACAAGCCCTGTATCGAACGATTGAGTTTTATGCCCGATGCTTAAAATGTTGTGGAGCATCGGGTATTTTTGCACAAAGAAATTATACAGTCAGTAAAATTAGAGAGGTAGATTACAATGTCCAACTATAAATTTGAAACGCTCCAGCTCCATGTCGGTCAGGAACAGGCTGACCCTGCCACCGATTCCCGTGCAGTTCCCATTTACCAGACCACTTCCTACGTCTTCCGCAACAGCCAGCACGCCGCTGACCGGTTCGGTCTGGCAGATGCCGGCAACATCTATGGCCGTCTGACTAACTCCACGCAGGACGTTTTCGAGAAGCGCATCGCTGCTCTGGAAGGCGGCGTGGCGGCTCTGGCTACCGCTTCCGGTGCCGCTGCCATCACCTACACCATCGAGGCTCTGGCACAGGCCGGCGACCACATCGTGGCACAGAAGACCATCTACGGCGGCAGCTACAACCTGCTGGAGCATACCCTGTCTCAGTTCGGCGTCGAGACCTCCTTTGTCAACGTTCATGATCTGGCTGAGGTCGAAGCTTCCATCAAGCCCAACACCAAGGCTGTTTACCTCGAGACTCTGGGCAACCCCAACAGTGACATCCCCGATATCGACGCAGTTGCTGAGATCGCTCACAAGCACGGCCTGCCCCTCGTCATCGACAACACCTTCGGTACCCCGTACCTGATCCGTCCCATCGAGCATGGCGCAGACATCGTAGTTCACTCCGCAACCAAGTTCATCGGCGGCCACGGCACCTCTCTGGGCGGCGTCATCGTCGACAGCGGCAAGTTCGACTGGAAGGCCAGCGGCAAGTACCGCAACATTGCTGACCCCAACCCGAGCTACCACGGCGTTTCCTTTGCGGACGCTGCCGGTCCTGCTGCTTTCGTCACCTACATCCGTGCGATCCTGCTCCGTGATACCGGCGCATGTATCTCTCCGTTCAACGCCTTCCTGCTGCTGCAGGGCACCGAGACTCTGAGCCTGCGCATTGAGCGTCATGTCGAGAACACCAAGAAGGTCGTCGAGTATCTGGCAAACCATCCGCAGGTCGAGAAGGTCAATCATCCTTCCCTGCCCGACCACCCCGACCACGCTCTGTACGAGAAGTACTTCCCGAACGGCGGCGCATCCATCTTCACCTTCCAGATCAAGGGCGGCCGTGAGGAAGCCTTCAAGTTCATCGACAATCTGAAGGTCTTCTCCCTGCTGGCAAACGTTGCTGACGTCAAGAGCCTTGTCATCCATCCGGCTTCCACCACCCACAGCCAGCTGAACGACGAGGAACTGGCCGAGCAGCAGATCTATCAGAACACCATCCGTCTGTCCATCGGCACGGAGCATATCGACGATATCATTGCTGACCTCGAGAACGGCTTTGCAGCTGTCCGCGGCGAATAAGTTTTCAAAGAGCATCCCCCTGCTCTGACATTTAACTCTCTTTCATCTTTGCAATTCTCCTCCTTTTGCTCGTGTGTATATAGAACGACTCCCGGCAGATGCCTGTTTTACAGGTTCCTCTGCCGGGAGTTGTTTTCATTTTATTTAGCGTCCACGGCCACCGCCGCCGCCCATACTGCGGCCGCCGCCCATGCCGCCGAAGCTTCCGCCACCGCTGCGGAACGAACCACCGCCGCCGAAACCTCCACGACTGCCGCCGCTGAAGCCGCCAAAGCTGCCTCCGCCACGGGGAGGACGAGGGCCTCCCCCCATACCACCACCGAAACCTCCGCCTCTCGGAGGACGGGGACCTCTCGGGCCTCTGGGTCCACGGGGACCACCAAAGCCCCAGTCGTCATAGGGGTCATGAGGAGGACGAGGCCCACGGCGGCGATGACGCCAGCCGAACCAGCCAAACGGCCCCCAGTACCAGCCAAAGGTATGGCCAATGGGTGCAATAAAGATATAGAACAGTGCCATCACAACGATGATGGCTGCAATCAGAGTGATCAGACTGCTCATAAGAGAACCTCCCGGCTCCTGTCCATAGGAGTCGTCATAGCCGGGCGTTGTGGGCTGAGTAACCGTTCCGGCATTGCCGGTGCTACCCGACAGGGTCACGCCATAGACATCCGCAATGGTGTCTGCCACATTCTGTGCGCAGGTCTTGACTGCGGCGTCGTAATTCTTTGCGGCAAATTCATCTTCCATCGTCTGAGCGATGGCACTGGATTGTTTATCCAGTGTGGTATTCCGGAAACCGATCCCATAGGTCAGATAGTAGTCGCCATCAACGTAGTTCGGCGATTCCATCACCAGCAGGATGAGGGCACCGTTGTTCTCGCTGGAACTGCCAATGCCCCAGGTATTGAACGCTTCCGTCGCATACTCTTCGGTCGTCACATTTCCGGTATATTCGACCGTCAGAACACCGATTTGTGCCCCCTTGCACTGGTTTTCCAACTGTTGATTCAGTTCCGTGATGAACTGCGTTGTGCTGTCGCTCAGAACATCTGCGTCATCCACCACACACTCGCTTGTCGGCAGGTCGGGCAGCTGTGCCTTGGCTGCAAATGCCGCCGGGCAGAGTGCCGCAATGCCGACCACAAACACCAGCAATACGGCGAAAAACCGCCGTGACATGTTTTTCATCGTTTTCATGCGAAGGGTTCCACCTCCTTGATCCCGAACAGACCTTTGAGCAGGCTTGCCGGGAAGCCGCTGGTCTCCTTTTCATAGGAAGCCACCGCCTCGTTATAGCTCAGGTTTCCGATGATGGTCGCTGAGCTGTTGAACTGCCCATACTGCCCCTGCACGGCTCCCATTTTCATGGGGTCAGCGGCCTGCTCCTGCAATTTTGCGTAGAGCTGGTCGATGGCAGCACCGAGAGCGGCGTCATCCTCATAGACAGCGTGCATCCAGGTCTTTCCAGCGTTCAGGCCGTCCAAGTCGTTGCTGAACACCGTCAATGCGTCCTGCGCCGCCAGCACCTCGGCGTTGTCTGCGCCGAGAGTGTTGGAAGCCGTTGTGATGATATTGGCAGCAGTATTCATACGGGTCGTCAGCTCCTCGCTGAGATTATATCCGCCATCTGCCGAGACGCCTACTGTGTACCACTTCGACGCTTCGTTGTATTTGCTGCGGAGTTTTCCGCCGCCGAAACCGACCACCGACAGCACCATGACAGCGATCAGCAGCAGCGCAGCGACTGCCTGCTTGCCCAAAGCCGCCGGCAAAGCCTTTTCGAGGTCGGCCAGCTTTTTCTGGAACGGGGTCAGCCGAAGCTCCTGCTCCGAAGCAGCCTTCTCCCGGTAACTTCCGGCATCAAATCCGCCGGGCGTTGTATTCTGATTCTGCGAAAAATCTGCGTTCGCCATATCAGCCATGAATCTCCATCATCTTTTGTTTCAGCTCGTCTTCGATCCGGTTCAGCTCCTGCTCTGCAGCAGCGCGCTTTGCCCGGCCCTCACTCTGGATCTTGTTCAGCTCGTCCAGCGTCTCGATGAGGCTCTTGTTGGTCTGCTGGAGCGTCTCGATATCCACGATGCCGCGCTGGGATTCCTTCGCCGTCTCAATGGTACCCATCTTGAGGGTCTCGGCGTTCTTCTTGAGCAGTTCGTTCGTCATATCTGTCACGGCACGTTCAGCCTGCATTGCCTGCTGGCTGTGTGCCAGACCCAGAGCCAGCACCATTTGGTTCTTCCAGAGGGGGATGGTGTTAACGATGGTGGACTGGATTTTCTCTGCCATCATCGAGTTGTTGTTCTGGAGCAGGCGGATCTGCGGTCCCATCTGAAGACTGATGTTCCGGGTCAGCTCGAGGTCATAGAGCTTCTTCTCGAACCGCTCACACTGGTCGGCGAGGTCACGGGCTTTCTGAGCGTCCTCGGGCAGACCGGAACGCTTTGCCTTGTCCATTGCTTCCTGCAATTCGCCGCTGCGTACCTCTTCCAGCTTCTTTTTACCAGCGAGGATATACATGCTCAGTTCTTTGAAGTAGGCCATGTTCAGGTCATACATCTTATCCAGCATGGCGATGTCTTTCAGCAGCTGCACCTGATGCTTTTCCAGCATAGTCTGAATGTTCTCGACATTCGTTTCGGCCTTATTGTACTTGGTCTTGAGCTGGTCGAGCTGGTTGGATTTCTTCTTGAAGAAACCGAGGAAGCCTTTTTCCTCTTCCGCAGCATCGAAGCTCTTTAGTTCACCGATGAGGTCCGAGATCATATCACCGACTTCGCCCAGATCTTTGGTCGAGACTTTTGCAAGAGCGGCCTCAGAGAAATCACCGATCTTCTTCTGGCAGGCGGAACCGTACTGCAGCACCTGCTGGCTGTTGGTGATGTCGATCTTCTGAGCAAAATTATCCACCATCGCCTGTTCTTCGGGGCTGAGGTTGACCTGCGGTTCCTGTACGGGTTCCGGCTCCGGTTTCTTTTCCTCCGCCTTCGGCTCTTCCATCGGGTCAAGCGTCAAGTTCGGAACTACGGGTGCATCAAGGTCAAAATTCAGAGTATTATTGTCAGCCATTGGAGATTCCTTCCTTTCCAGATATCCAATTTTATTTGCTTAATCCTTGCCCTTTGAGCATATTCTGCAGCACGGTCAAATCTGCTGAGAGATCCATGCTTTCCGCCGCATAAAGGGCATCCAATTGATTTTCAAACGCTGTTGCGATAGACGCCGCGTTCCGCTCGACTTCCGCGCGGATGGAGGCTGCGTTCTCACCCCGGACACCCTGCTTTGCCAGCTTCGCATACTGTTCCAGCACATTCACGGCATCGGGCAAATAGTAGTTCGCGAACCGCCGCACCTGCTTAGCCTTGGACGGGTTGGCTTCCACCGTCTCGACGATGGAGCGGCCTGCTTTTTCCATCCGGGTCATAGCCGCCGAGAGCTGAGGGTCGGGCAGAGCCTCGTTCAGGGCGTGAAGGGTGTCCAGCTTTTCCTGTATATCGGTCAGCATCGAGTCCACATCACCCACACCGGTATGGAACGGAACCACCGTCTCAATGATCCGGGGCGGACAGACTTTTTTCGCTGCGCCAAATGCCGCCAGAGCCACACCCAGAGCAATCAGCAACGCCCAGAGCTTATAGACCGGGAGCAGTGCGCAGAACACCACAAAAACGATGGCCGCCGCATACCACGGCAGGACACTCGGTTTCTGGGTGCGAATGATCTTGCTCATCCTGTTTCTCCTTTTCCGGGAAGTTTCTTCTTCCCTCTATATCTTCATAATAAGACCTTTTGCAAAAAACGCAAGCGTTTCACGAATAATTTACAGGTTTGAAATCGTTTGTTATTTTACGAGCCAATCTTTCAGAGCTTCTCCCCAAATTTCCTTTAGTTTTTCCGGGCGGCAGGCGGCGTTTGCCGGGCTGGTGCTGGGCAGTCTGACCGCCGGGATGCCGCTGACCGGCTCAAGATACTTTGTATAGATTTTATAAGCCGTCGCGCCGTTGCAGAACACCGCCTCAATGGGAGCTTTCTGCAGCAGTCCGGCGATATCGTTCGGCACCACATCTTTGATGGACGCATCCGATGCCCCGGTGATGGTACAGCTCTCGAGGGTATCCCAGAGTGCCAGTCCATGCCGGAGGATGATCTGTTTTTTTGCCGGAATATCTTCCCGTTCCGGCACCGGCTCGCCAGTCAATGCCGCCATCATCGGCCAGAAACGGTTCTGCGGATGCCCATAGTAAAAAGACAGCTCCCGGCTTTTGGGACTGGGCCAAGTCCCCAGAATCAAGGCGCGGCTCTTTTCGTTGTAGACCGGTTCAAAGCTCATTTCTGGACCGCTTCCTTCTCGAATTTTCCCCACGCCGAACCGAGGTCATTTCCGGAGGGTTTTGCTTCCGGGCCGTCAAACCAGAGTTCCTCGATGAGGTCTGCAAGGCCGTTCTCCCGGACGTCGCCAATGATGCGGTCGGCGGCTTCCTTGGCGTCCTCGGTGCCGTTCGCCATACAGCAGCCCAGACCAGCGGCTTTCAGCATTCCGACATCATTCGCCGAGTCACCGGCGGCAACAGCATCTTCCAGCGTCAGACCCATCTTTTCGCAGAGGTCAGCCAGACCCACGCCTTTGTCGATACCGCCCCGAACAATATCGAAGAAACGATAGCCTTCTGGCGTGTAGGAACCCACCATCATAAAATGAAGATTCAAATGACCGTATTTTTCTTCAAACTGCTTTGCCGCCTCCGGCGGCATAGCGGCAAAGGCGGCGTGCGGCATGTCGATGAGGTGGCGGTCACGGTCTTCGCCATCCACGCAGGCCAGACCTTTGCTGTTCATCATCGCATAGCGACGGCGAAGATAATCGTATTCACAGTATGCGTAGCAGGCATCCCGGAAATCAAACTGAAGCGGATAGTTGTAGTCCTCGCAGAAATTCACCAGAGCATACATTTCCTCATTTGTCAGCGGATGCTCCGCAATGATTTTTCCCTCTTTGTCCACCACACAGGCACCATTGCAGGTGATGGCATAATCGTACCGGATACCGCCCAACTGCCCCTTTTCCCGGATGGAAGGGTAGGCACGGCCGGTACTCAGGACAAACTTTCCGCCTGCGGCCTGCATCTTTTTGATCTCCTTGACGACCTCCAGACGGGGGCACTGTTCCCCGAAGGGCACAAGGGTGTTATCGTAATCGCTTGCAAGAATCTTGTATTTCATACTGTCTCCTGATTTCTGAAAAAGTTTGTTTTCCCGAGTATATCACAAAAAGCCGCCCCGGACAATTCCGGAACGGCTTTCGAGAAGATCCGATGATTCAGTTATCCGAGAAAGGCCACGACCAGCTGCATTCCAACGCCCAGAGCGGCACCAGCAGCCCAGACAAGACCGGTAATGAACAGGTTCTGCTTCCAAGACGGATTTGCACGCCAGAGGACGGCCAGACCCACGCCTGCGCCAGTGCAAAGACCTGCGATAAGGCTGGAGAAACGGAGTGCGCCCTCCACATAGAGCTGGGTCAGCAGAACACTTGCCGCACAGTTCGGGATAAGGCCGACCAGAGCGGAGACGACCGGCTGGAAGAAGCCCATCCGACCCAGAAAATCTGCAAAGACATCCTCGCCGACACCTTCGACAATGAGGCCGAACACCAGACTGAACGCAAAGATGAAGACAAAGATCTCGAGGGTGTGGCGGAGTGCCGCCATCCAGATGGGTTTCGGCTTACCCTCTTCATCCTCATGCTCCTCGTGGCAGTCGATCTCATCTGCACTGCCGGTATAGCCGCCGCGCAGGGATTTCGGCAGGACACCGCGCAGAACGAAGTCCAATACCAGACCCACCGCAATGGCGTAAACGACCTTGATGACCATCAGCAGAACTAGCTTATCCCAGTAAGCCGGCATCGAGACGAGGAGCGGAACCGCCTCGTCGCTGGTCGCCAAAAAGACCGCCATCAAGGTTCCAAGGCTAATGACACGGGAAGCATAAAAGTTCGATGCAATGGCTGAAAATCCGCACTGCGGCACACAGCCCAGCAGCGCACCCGGGATGGAACCCCAGCGTCCGCCGCCTGCCAGAAGCATCTCAATGCGCTCACCGTGGCGATGCTCGACATATTCAATAAACAGATAAGCCAAAAACAGGAAGGGTAGCATCTTCGCGGTATCCACCAGCGATTCGCCCAGTACGTCCAGAAACAGTTCCATAGGGTTCTCCTCAAAAAGCAAGGTGCTTTATTTTTCTAAATTGCAATCAATTTGCATTTTCGTGCGGAGTAGAGTATACACGTTTTATGCCCCAATTGCAAGAGTAAAATGCAAATTAGTTGCAAATTTATTTTTTCAGACGCACGGACATCAAAAAAGACCTGCCGAGGCAGGTCTTAGAAATGCGTTTTTTGTGTTTTACCCCTTCATCGGCACAAAGCCAACAAGGTCTTTGACGACTTCGCCGCCGATGATAAGGCCAGCAACAGAAGGGACAAAGGCGTTGGAGCCGGGAACCGAGCGGCGGATGGTACATTTACGCTGGGTACCCGGAGGGCAGATGCAGTGATACTTGCAGCTGATGGAATCATCCTCGATGGGAGTCATAGCAGGCTCCTTCGAGTAGACGACCTTCAGGTGCTTGATCTTCCGTTTGCGGCACTCAGTGCGCATAACCTTTGCCAGCGGACAGACCGAGGTCTTATAAATATCCGTGACCTCGAACCGGGTGGGGTCCATCTTGTTGCCTGCGCCCATTGCACAGATGATGGGAACATTTGCTTCTTTTGCTTTCATGACAAGGGCAATCTTGCCGGTCACAGTGTCGATGGCATCGACCACATAATCAAACTGGGTGAAGTCGAACTGATCCTGTGTCTCCGGGGTGAAGAAGGTCTTATAGGTCGTCACCTTGATATCCGGGTCTATTTCGTGGACACGCTGCTCAGCGACATCGACCTTGTACTGGCCGACCGTCTTCCGGGTCGCGATGATCTGACGGTTCAGGTTCGTCAGGCAGATTTTGTCGTCGTCGATGAGGTCCAGCGCACCGACACCACTGCGTGCCAGTGCCTCGACGGTATAGCCGCCCACGCCGCCGATACCAAACACGGCCACGCGCGAATTGCGCAATTTTTCCATTGCTTCCGCCCCCAGCAGCAACTGCGTACGGGAATACTGATTCTGCATTTTATAATATTCTCCTTCTTATCTGTTCTTCGTCGTTTATCGTTACCGTGCGGCGAAGAATTTTTCCTCAAAACAATTCACTTCACCCGACTGCCAATGGCTCTCCCTTTGGGAGAGCTGGCGAGCGGATGCGAGACTGAGAGGGCTATTTTTCCACTCTCGTAATGGTTCCGCCGCCTAGAACGACATCCCCCTGATACAGCACCACAGCCTGACCGGGCGTCGGCGCACGCTGCGGCTGGTCGAATTCCAGCCGGAAGCAGCCTTCACCTGCCGGGTAGACCGTCGCGGCCTGCTCCACCTGATGATACCGGGTGCGTGCCGTTACCCGAAGCGGCTCGGTCAGTTCCGGGATAGCGATCCAGTTCACCTCATCCGCATACACGATGCGGTCAAACAGGCCGCTCTCCGGGCCGATGGTAACGGTGTTCGCCTGCATATCCTTGCCGCAGACGTAGACCGGTGCGCCCATCGCAAGGCCAAGACCCTTCCGCTGCCCGATGGTATACCGGACTGCACCGTGATGCTGTCCGACCTTTTTCCCTGTTTCGTCGAGGAAGTCGCCCTCCGGGTAATGCTTGCCGGTGAAGTCTTCCATGAAACGGGCATAGTCTCCGTCCGGTACGAAACAGATATCCTGACTGTCGTGCTTCCGGGCGTTGACGAGCTTCTGCTTTTCTGCAATTTCACGCACTTCGGTCTTGTGGAGTCCGCCCAGCGGAAGCCGGACATGAGCCAGCTGTTCCTGCGTCAGATTGTACAGCACATAGCTCTGGTCTTTTCCCTCGTCCAGACCCTTTTTCAGCAGCCAGCGGCCGGTGGTCTTATCCTGCTCGACCCGGGCATAATGGCCGGTCACAACGTACTCGATTCCGTGTTCCCTCGCCCAGTTCAACAGGTGGTCGAACTTCATATATTTGTTGCAGTCGATGCAGGGATTCGGCGTTCCGCCTGCCTCATAGACCCGAACGAATTTGTCGATGATTTTCTCCCGGAAATCCACTGTAAAATCCAGCACTTCATAGGGGATATCCATCGTGAACGCCACCTCAGCAGCATCCTCAATATCCTTTTCGGAACAGCAGGTGTGAAAGCCCGACTGTCCAATCGTCTCGTTCCGGGTCAGGCGCATGGTGATACCGGTGCAGTCGTATCCGGCGTCCTTCATCAGCCATGCCGCCACCGAGCTGTCCACGCCGCCGCTCATGGCAATGAGAGCCTTGGGGTTCTGTGTATCTGTCATATCTTCCTCTGTCCGCTCCTGCTTCTGGGGAGGAGCATTTTCCCACTTCACAAGTAGTTATATACTACCGCATGTTTTTTCTCTTGTCAAGACGCAGAAAATCGCTTTGCAGCGTCCAACAGCGTCTCCTTCTCGTTCGGGAGCTGTTCGGTGACGACTGCTTCCAGCAGAGCGTCCAGAATCTGCTTCAATCCTCGTCCGGGCTGAACGCCCATTGCGATGAGATCACATCCATTCACCGCAAGGTCAGCCACCCGACAGCAGGCATGTTCTGCCGTCAGCTGTTCCGCTTCTTTCCCGAGTGCTTCAAATGCTTCGGCCTGTTCCGGCTGTTTTGCCACGCAGAGCAGAATCAGCCGATGCAGCATCTCCGGAGAAAGTTTTCCCAGCAGACGCTTTGCCTGCAAACGGAGTTTTTCTGCTTCTGGCACAAGGCCGCTCTCTTTCACAAGTATCGCTGTCTCGTCGATTTTCGCATTGGAACAGCGCAGGCGTTTCAACGCTTTCCGGGTTCCGGATTCGCCCAACGGGGCCAGCAATGCCGCCAGCCGAATCGTCAGGTTTTCCATCCCGGACGGCAGAGCATCGATGATTTGCCGTGTTTCCACAAAATGTTCCGGTTTTCCCAGTGGGTCAAGCTCCGGCAGGACGACCGCAAACACCGCCGGTTCCATCCAGTTTCCGGGTTTCGGTGCCGCCAGCAAACGGCTCAGTTCATCCTCGATGCGTTCCAGTGAAACACAATCAAGGTGTCCGCACAGTTCCTTTGCCGCTTCTCCGGTGGCCGGGTCGATTTCAAACTCGAATCGTGCCGCAAATCGATAGAGACGCAAAATGCGGAGGGCATCTTCCTCGAACCGCTGTTTCGGCACGCCGACCGCCCGGACGAGGCCGTACTGTAAATCTTCCTGTCCGCCAAAGGGATCAATAAGCCCTTCCTCATCATTGCAGGCCATTGCATTGATGGTAAAATCGCGCCGGGCAAGGTCTTCCCGGACGTCCGGCACAAAGGCCACGCTGTCCGGGTGTCGGCCATCGGAATAACTGCCCTCGGTGCGGAAGGTCGTTGTCTCGTACAGTTTTCCATCCTGTTTGACGGTAACCGTCCCATGCTGTAATCCAGTGGGGATGCAGTTTTTGGCCCCGAACAGCTCTATCACCTGTTCCGGCAAGGCACTGGTACAAAGATCCCAATCGTTGGGCGTCTGCCCCAGCAGGCTGTCACGGACACAGCCGCCGACTGCATAAGCCCTATATCCTGCCCTGTGGAGTTTGTCCAGAAGTTTCGCTGCACCTGCTTCTATTTTAATCTGATTCATCGTCCGTTCTCCTCATATTGGAGGATGATTTGTTTCCCGTCGAAACCGCACTCCGCTGCCGGGAAAACTGCCTGTGCCAGCGGCAGGAATTCCGCCGGGTCGGTGATCATCGGGGAGTAATGCGCCAGCCAGAACCGCTTTGCTCCGGCCTCCGCTGCGATCTTCGCCCCCTGCTCAAAAGTGCTGTGGCCGTACTGCTTCGCCTGCGCTTCCTGCGCCGATTCCGGATAAGTCGCATCGCAGATAAATAAATCCGTTCCTACCGCAGCTTTTCTCAGGCTGGGACAGGGAGCGGTATCACCCGAAAAGACAAAGCTCAGTCCTTTTCGCGGTTCGCTCAGCACCTGCGCAGGCTCGATGATTTTTCCATCCACTTCGACCGTTTCACCGTGCTGAAGCCGTTTCCAGTCCTTAACAGGAACTCCCAATGCCTTCGTCTGTTCAGGCAGGAAACGGCCGGCGCGCGGCAGTTCCAGCCGATAGCCGCAGCTCGGCACCCGGTGCCGGGTCTTGAAGGGAATCAATTTTGCTCCAACTGGCCACCCAGAAGCGGAATCGTCCAGCTTATCCAAGGCAATGGGTTCGATTCCCACTTCCCGTGTCTCGATGGGGTATGGCAGCGAGCCGGTCAGGGCACGGATGGCGTTCCAGATGGGTTCTGATCCTGCCGGGCCGAACAGGAACAGTTTTCTCGTCCGCCCCTGACAGCCCAGCGTCTGCAGCAACCCGGGCAGGCCAAAGATATGGTCGCCGTGATAGTGAGTCAGGCAGATGGCGTCCATTTTCATCAGGTTCACTCCGGCACGGCGTGCCGCTGTCTGGGTACCTTCGCCGCAGTCGAACAGCAGGCTGTGGCCGCCGCACTCTGCCAGCGCAACGGTCAAGGCACGTTCTGGGAGCGGCATGGTCGCCGCCGTGCCTAGCAATGTAATCGTCAGCATTCCAAATCCTCCGTAATTTCTGCCAATAGTGTACCACACTTGGGATTCGGACACAATCTTTCTCGCAAACGCATAGGATGGAAAAACATTCAAAGGGAGGAATCCTTCATGCGGCGCAACCATTGCTCGCCCATCTCCGGCCCTCTGCTCCGGTTCCTTCTGGTGCTGGCTCTGCTCCTCTTCTTCGCGGCGTTCCTGTACAGCTGCTCCACCCAGCCGCAGATGTATTCCAGCCGTGGCTATGTTCTTTTTATCCCAGCCAGTAGTGCCGTCAGTCCGCCTGTGATGACACCGTGGCCGTAAGGCTGTAAAAAACTGACTTTTTCAGGCCGCTGACGCTGCACACATGATTTAAAAAAGCTCCTACACAGGTTTTTGTGCAGAAGCCTTCGCTGTTTTATTCAACTCAATCGGTTCAGTCTGATGGCGATATAAGGGTTCGGGAGTTTGAGTTCATCCGCGAGATCTTCCTCGGTAGTGTACTTATCCGCCGCCATCCCGACCACGACAACGCAGGTATCAAACTTGCCCTCCGGTGACAGAGCCGTTATTTTCGCCTCACCGTCGGCAACTGCGGTCACGACGCCGTTGGTGTCAACAGTCGCAACGCCCGGGTTGCTGCTGATCCATGTGATCGGAACATTTCTGCCCGGTTCCACAGCGACCATCGCCGTCAGCGTTTCCTGCTCGCCCACTTCCCGGAGAAGCAGGTCATTCTTGCTCAAAGTCACTTTGCCGACATCGGAAGTCACCGTCACGCTGCAGCGCAACGCCTGTCCATTGGAGACAAGAGCCGTGATGGTCGCTTTGCCGACACCCTGCGCCGTCACGTTTCCGTGTTCATCCACCGTCGCGACCGAGGTATCGCTGCTCATCCACTGATACACATACAAAAAAGACTGTTCGTTTTCCGTCAGGCTGAGCTTTTCGGTGGGGTGAAGCTCAACGCTCTGAATCGTCAGGTTCAGGCTGTCCTTGTCGAGGACCGGTTTTCCACTGGAAGATTCCGTCTTTTTATGGACAGTCACCTTACAGGCAGCACGGTCGCCCCGGTCGGAAACCGCCGTGATGGTCGCCGTGCCTGCGCTCCGACCGGTCACTCTGCCGTCACCGTCAACCGTCGCGACCGCCGGGTCGCTGCTCATCCAGACGATGAAATAATAATCTCCACTCTGATTTCCCGTATAAAGGTAGGCTTTGGGCCGTGGGTCATCGGCAGTGATCTCAAGGGTCAGTTCGCTGATATCCAGCGTGAGCCCCTCGCAGCTTTTGGCCGCCATTTGCTGCATGACGGGTGCGGCCTGCGCCGCAAGCGGACAAATCGCCAGCAGACCGCTCAGACAGAATGCGGCCAGACGCTTTCCGGTTCGTTTCATCCGTTTTTTCCCTCCTTTGTCGGCGTAAATGATGCTGCGTCAGAATTCGCAAAAAACACACTTGTACAGTTCATTTTACACACCGGGAAAAGACGGGTCAAGTTTTTCGACGGAAGTCTCACAAATCCGCAATGCTTTTCGTGGAGTGTCACAAAAAGTTCGGAATGAAATTGTGCAGAAAGCTGTATTGTCCTTTTTTCGGGCAGAATATAAAAAGAGCCGTCCGGCTCTTGCGAACAGAACGGCTCTCAAATGCGTTATCAGTAGTTGTGCGCGACCAGCTCAAAGTAGCTCTGAGGATGTGCGCAGACCGGGCATTTCATGGGTGCGGACTTACCGATATAGGTGTAGCCGCAATTCCGGCAACGCCAGACCTGCTGTTCCTCACGGGCAAAGACTTTGCCGTTCTTGAGGTTCTCGGCCAGCTCACGGTACCGCTGCTCATGCTCTTTCTCGATGGCAGCGACCATCGTGAAGAGTGCTGCGATCTGATTGAAGCCCTCTTCCTTGGCCTCTTTTGCCATCCGGGGATACATCTCCGTCCACTCGTCATGCTCGCCGCCGGCCGCCATCTCAAGGCAGGTCATGGCGTCGGGCATTGCGCCGCCCTGAAGCAGCTTGAACCAGATCTTTGCATGTTCTTTCTCGTTGCCTGCGGTCTCTTCAAAGATCGCTGCCAGCTGCTCGTAACCTTCCTTTTTTGCAACGCTTGCAAAATAGGTGTACTTGTTCCGTGCCTGACTCTCGCCTGCAAATGCTTCCCACAGGTTTTTCTCGGTTTTGCTGCCCTTCAGTTCCATGGTGTACTCTCCTTTTATTCTATATGTCCGGGAATGCTCCATCCCGGTTATTCCATTTTATCCACATCCAATCCGGATGTGTTTTGTCTGACCATAGTATAGCAGATTTTCAATTCAAAATCAAGAATTATTCCTATTTATTTTCAGAAAATCTTTTTAGAAACGACAAAGCCACCGGCGGAACCAGTGGCTTTGATCTAAGATATTCGATTTCAGTTATGCTGTTTCATAGCACAGATAAAAATGCTCAGACCACTCCACGCCGCCTGATACATCAGGATCGCCGCCATGGACAGGAAACCGATGCTTCCGGCATAGGTCAGCAGGATACCGATCGCCACTGAGAACCAGACTGACACCACCTGTACCGTGGTCGCCGTTGTCTCGGCGTTCTGTGCCTGCTCTGCCGCGCGCAGGCCGCCGGCCAGACTGGTAAATCCCTTGGTGTGGATCATGCAGCAGGCATCTTTGGGTTCCGTCTCGGGCAGTTCCGCGTTTTCCACCGCGTGCAGTGCATCGACCTGTTCCTGATCGAGCAGAGTCACCATCCCCTCCGGGAGATGATAGGCATCGGTGATATGCTTCGCGGTCAGGCTGGGGTCAAGGCAGTTCACCATCAGGTGGATATTTTCCTTCTGCAGAATTTCCAGATTCCGTGCAACGTTCCGGACGCCGATATAGCGGAGAACAAACATTGCGTGGAGATTGCCGGACACTGCCAGATACAAGATCTGCAGACTGCCGTTCTTCGAGTGTTCCTTTTCGTAACCGATCTCGGGCATCGTCACGCCCTCGCTCTCAAGATATGCACGGTTGCCGATCAGGATACGGTTATTGTCGCACCATGCCGCAAAGCCCAGACCCGTATGCACTTCCAGATCCTTTACCGGGTAAAGGATATCCGTCTTGTCCTCAATGATCTGGCGGAACAGGCCGCGCAGGGTATCACAGCTCTGGTTCAGGATGCTGGCCGCGTACAAGATCGCACGGTCGATCCGTCCGCCCTTGAAGATACGGATATCCTCAAGGTTCACACTATCATTGGCGAAGAGGTCATCCGAACTCACCTGCACGGTATCGACACCGCCCAGCTCTTCGATAGACATCCAGCCCGGCACGACTGCACCGACCGCCTCCGCCGAATTCTGGAGCCGCAGAGCAGTCAGACCAGCAATAAAGGTCGAGGAGAGTGGTGCGCCCATGCAGAGCATTGCGGTGGACGCTGCCGCCATGCCGTTGACTCCGCCGCCGAACAGCAGGAAGACCAGACCGCTCAGCACCGCCGCACCCAGCAGGATGTACGAGTTCTTTTTCGCGCGGCGTTCGCTGGTGCGCTCGCTGAAGCTCAGGTCGATGAAAGTCTCGCTCCAATCGGTCTTTCGGCTCAGCAGGATCCACGGGTCTTTCTGTTCCAGACTCTTCGACAGAGTACGGACGAGATCTTTGTTCTTGACCCGGAATGCGCCCCGGTGTTCCGGCTCTCGCATCGCAAGGTCATAGCCGTTTTTGACTGCCGCCAGCATGACACGACTGCCCAGCAACGCCATAAACAGCCCCAGAGCAGCAATACCGGAAAGAAGCGTAAAACCGGACGGCTGATAGCTTCTCGCATTGAGCAGCGTGATGACTGCTTCCAGCATTGCGCCGCACGCCGCCAATGCCGGCATGGTGTCCGAAGACGCACGGCCATCTTTTTTCAGTCCGTTCAGACCATCGCGCAGGACAGGATAACCCACAGCCATCGCAGCCGCAAGAGCGAGCATGTTAGCCGCATAGAATGCCGCCGGTGCCACCACCGGGTCGAGCGATGCCACCGGTGCCGCCAGACCCTCGGACACAAGGCCGAAGTGGAGCAGGATCAAAGCGAGAACGCCGCTCAGCACGCAGCGAAGCGTGAGAGTCACGCCCATCTGCCGCAGACGTTCCCCGACCTGTTCCGGCGTTTTGGGTGTATCGTCTTCCTCTTCTTCCGTTGTTTCCGAATCTTCTGTTTTGGATTCAGTCGTTTCCTGTTTTGCAGGTGTTTTCGTCTTTTCCGGCTGTTCGGACGGTTCTTCGTCCACATCTTCCCACGCAATGAGAGGCAGACTCATGCTGTCATCCATGCTGAGTTCAGTCGTCCGGGTGGGGGCTTTCACCTCATCGCCGCCCTCGCCAAAGAAACGGAACGCGGAACCTTGCTTGTCAGCCGCCTTTTCTGCCGCAAAAACCGCTCTCGGCCACGGCTGCTGCGGTTCTTCCGTTTTTTCAGCTGACGAAACCGACGCAGATTCCGCGGTTTCCGATTTTAAATCTGGCTCTGCCGGTTCCTGTGCAGTCTTTCCTATATTGTAGAGCATCGCTCTCAGTTCCTGAAGCTCCCGGTGTGCTTTTTCTTCCTGCGGAAGCTGTTTTGCAGAGCCCTGTTCCGTAGATTTTTTCTTCTCTGCAGCTGGTTTCGGTTCTTCCGGAGTCAATGGCACAGAAAAGTCCGCATCGGCATCTTCCTGCGCCGCAGGCTTCTCAGGCTCGTTGAGGTTCTTTCTATCCTCTGTCGAAACCGTCGGCTGCGGATTGGACTTCGGTCCATTTCCACTATCGTTCAGTGAGATTTCTCCGGTCGAAACTTCTTTCGGCGATTCCTCATCTTTGCTTTGCGGCTCTGTTTCTTCCCGGCGAAAAAGTTTTCCGAGCAGTCCGTGGGTCGGCACTGTTTCTTCTTCCTGTTGTTCTTTTTGTGCTGCGAATTCCTCCGGGGTCAAATCCTCCTTCGGCTGCAGCCGATCATTCTCTTTTGGCATCCTTATCCCTCCCTGTTTTCATTAGGCAGAGTTTTAACTTTTATTTCTGGATCGCTCGCTGGGTCTGGATCTCATACAGGATGATACCTGCTGCCACCGAGACGTTGAAACTATCCACGCCGGTTCCCTGTGCCGCCATATCCAGACGCACTACACCGTCGCAGAGCTTCTTTACCAGCTGAGAAACGCCGCTGCCTTCGCTGCCCATCACCAGAGCAATGGGGCCGGTCAGATTATTCTTGCGAAGCGGCACACCATCCATATCTGCGCAATAGACGAAAACGCCCTGCTCTTTGAGACGGCGGATGGTCTCGCCGATGTTGGCGACACGAGCCACCGGCAGACGCTCTGCCGCGCCTGCGCTGGACTTAATGACGGTCGGGGTCACAGACGCACCGCCGCGCTTGGGGATCACAATGCCATGCGCACCGCAGAGCAGCGCGCTCCGCATCACTGCGCCAAGGTTGTGGGGGTCTTCAATGCCATCGCTCAACACGATAAAAGGCGGCTCACCCTTTTCTTTGGCGATGTTCAGCAGGTCTTCCACACCGACATACTCGATCTCGCTGGCAAACGCCGCCACACCCTGATGGCTCTCGGTTCCGGTCATGAGGCGGAGCTTGTTGGGGTTGACTCGTTTGACTGCTGCACCGGCTTCTTTCGCCATTGCGGTATAATACGCCGCTACAGCCGGAGCCATACCCTCGGCGATCAGGACGGTATCCACGCCGGAACCGCTCTTGAGCAGTTCGGTAACAGGATTTTTACCGTAGACAAGGCTTTCATTTTTGGGCTGGTCTTCCGCATTGCGGCGCGGACGGCGAGGCATATTTTTTTCTTCCATTCGGTGAATCTCCTTCCATTTATGGCAAGATGTCGTTTGCATCTGAATTTCGATTCGTCTCGAAAAGAGACATTAAATCATTTTAAAGTATAACATAAGCCGACTTTCATTGCCATAGAAGAAGTATTTTTTCTTTTGGATTTCATCGAAAATTTCCCGTCCGCTCCACCTTTTTTCACCTTTGAATCGTTTTTATGCGTTTTGCCGATGGCACAAAGTTTTCAACAATTTATTGATATACGGTTCGTATATTTACTCATGTTTTTTAACATGTTGAAAAGTCTGTGGATAAAGTTCAAAAATCCAGTCTTTTAGCCTGCTTTTTCTGTGGAATTCCACTTTCTCAACCGAGTTTCCAACATTCTCTTTCCGACCTCAGATTTCACAGCCCTACATTTTGTAATTTTTAAGGCAAAATTATTACAGTTTTTTGAACCGATACATGCAGATTTTTGCAGATTTTTCCAGCATCATTTTGACGAATGTGAATTTCCGTTGAAAACTCGTTTCTTTAGCGGCCTTCTGTCCATTTCACCACAATCCCGTCAAAATCGGCACAATTTTTGCACCTTTTCACTTCTTTCCGGAATTTCATCTTGTATACATAATAGTTTGTATCGAAAACCGCTCGCTTTGGATTGATTTTAAGCCTTGTTTGGGGTATACTACCCTTGTAAGATTGTTAAGCCATGCGCAAAGTCGCAGGCAGGAGCGATCACTATCCCGATAAATTGTGGAGGTAATAAATATGTTGGTAAATGCAACCGAAATGCTTCTGAAGGCTCGTGACGGCCACTATGGTGTGCCTCAGTTCAACATCAACAACCTGGAGTGGACGAAGGCTGTCCTGACTGCCTGCGAAGAGATGAAGAGCCCCGTTATTCTGGGTGTCTCTGAGGGTGCTGGCAAATACATGACTGGCTTCAAGACCGTCGCTGCTATGGTCAGCGCAATGGTCGATTCTATGGGCATCACCGTTCCTGTTGCTCTGCATCTGGACCACGGCACCTACGAGGGCTGCAAGGCCTGCGTTGAGGCTGGTTTCTCCTCCATCATGTTCGATGGCAGCCATTACTCCATCGAGGAGAACGTCGCAAAGACCAAGGAGCTGGTCGAGCTGGCACACTCCAAGGGTCTGAGCATCGAGGCTGAGGTCGGTTCCATCGGCGGCGTCGAGGACGGCGTTGTTGGCGCAGGCGAGATCGCTGACCCCGAAGAGTGCGCAAAGATCACCGCTCTGGGCGTTGACTTCCTGGCTGCCGGCATCGGCAACATCCACGGTGTCTACCCGGCAAACTGGAAGGGTTTGGACTTCGAGGCTCTGGATCGCATCCACAAGGCAACCAATAACATTCCTCTGGTTCTGCACGGCGGCACCGGCATCCCCGACGAGATGATTGCAAAGGCAATCAGCCTGGGCGTTTCCAAGATCAACATCAACACCGAGTGCCAGCTGGTCTTCGCTGAGGCTACCCGTAAGTATATCGAGGCTGGCAAGGATCTGCAGGGCAAGGGCTTTGATCCCCGTAAGCTGCTGGCTCCCGGCGCAAAGGCAATCGAGGACAAGTGCAAGGAGAAAATCGAGCTGTTCGGCTGCGCAGGCAAGGCTTGATAAAAAGCAGCTGTCCTAACAGCAACTCCACCTGATTAAATAAAGCGGCTCCGCAACGTTGGAATTTTCCCGTTGCGGAGCCGCTTTTTTCATTCAGTTGGGCATATTTGCCAGAATTTCAAATTTCACACAGAAAATTATAGCAAAAACAGGCTAGTTATGGTAAAATGTCCTTAGAAAGGAGCTGTTCATTTCTAAAAGGCCGATTCATTCACCCCCAACCCAAAGCTATTGGAGGAAAACTATGAAAAAGAAAGTTATCAGCCTGTTCGTCTGCTCGGCATTACTTGCCCTGCTCTCTACCCCAGCCTTTGCTATTACAGTTCAGTGTTCTTTTTGCGGCGGCTATATGACACAAACCATTCAATATAGCCCTTGGCTCACAGCTGGACACACAGATTGCACCCACGGAAAAATCTATGCACAAGACACGAAAACTGAACGTCTTGCCATTATAACGTATATCTGCCCACGTTGTGGACAGGGCTTTACCGAAGAACACACCGAAGAAGCTACCCGTTGTATGTCAACCAAGCGCAGAAACTTGATCCTTCCCGAAGGTGAAGTTGTCGAGGGCGATACCTGCTCTGTCTGCTACGCAGATGCTGTTGTGACTGAGACACATAATAGCCCTTGGCTCACGATTGCCACTGATGAAAACGGCATCTCCACGCAGGAGCGTCTTATCATCAAGACTGATGTTTGCAGCAACTGCGGCCGTGGCGGTACGACCGAAGAAACCGAAACTCAGACGGTTCGTCTGCATAAGTAAATAAAACAGCTCCGTTTATCTTTATAAATGAACGAAAGCGACACCGCAGCGTTGGATGATTCCTCGCTGCGGTGCCGCTTTTTTGCTATTTAATTTTGGCAAAAGCAAAACCCCCGAGGGAAATCCTCGAGGGCTTTTAATCAAGTCGGCGACTACCTATTTTCACGCGCCGTTTCCAGCGAACTATCTTGGGC
>ERZ808240.885-NODE-885-length-38463-cov-37.459592_pt1 | contig 38463 bp, 31 predicted proteins | sample MGYA00521084_ERZ808240 | MGnify/ENA primary metagenome ERZ808240 (study PRJEB31516, sample SAMN03275571) | gut metagenome | biome: mammalia-associated habitat; material: feces | host: Papio cynocephalus | place: Kenya | collected 2012-08-06 ... | reverse complement strand
CAACTACGTAGTATCTATCAATGGTGTAGGTGGGGATACCCCAGACACACCAGCAAATGGTTACATCAATGAAACCTTTGGTTCAGACTTTGGTTCATTTACCCTCAAAAACGTAAAGGGAACTCCATGGGTTATTGATTCTTATGGCTATGCTAAGGCTACAGGTTACGACTATTCCTCAAAAGCAACAACCCCTTCAGAGAGCTACATCGTATCAAAGGCTATCGATTTGTCTGCATCAACAGGTGCGACCTTGAATTTCTCATACATATTAAGGTATGTCACAAACAATGGCGTTGCTGTAGAAGGAGTCAAGAACCAAGTTCTCATCACAGACAACTACACAGGAGATCCTACTACTACCAAATGGACGGATATCACAGGAACTTTAGTTGAAGGTAGAGATTGGAAAACATGGCAAACATATAGCCATGACCTATCTGCCTACAAGGGCAAAAAGAACATCGTTATTGCCCTTCACTATGCTTGCGAATCTTCTTCTGGTACTTGGGAAGTAAAGAACCTTTCTGTTAAGGAAGGTGGCTCTACAGAAACTCCTAACACTCCCGAGACTCCTTCCACAAGTGAAGGCATCTCTATAAAAGACCTCACCGTGACATTAACTAATAGTGGTGTTACTACAGGTGAAAGCATCAAGGTTGAAGACATCAGCAAATTGAATCCTGATACTAATCCAGAATCCATCACCTTAACAGATGGTACAAAATTGACATTTGACAAAAATGAAGGAACTAATGCACCGGCTTACAATACAAAAGCAAATGAGCTACGTATCTATGCCAACAACAAGTTGACCATTATAGGTAAGAAAAAGATTGCCCAAATAATCTTTACATGCAGTTATGACAGCAATAAAAATTGGAACGCCGTCGGCAACAAAACCGCAACTGTAGCCTTCTCAGACAACACTGTCACATACACTAATACTTTTAGTGGTACAGGCGGTGGTGTACAACTCCGCATCAAGAGTTTTGAAATTATTTACGCTAAGTAAAACAAATCTAAACTTTCCATATTTCCCCATTGCCTCTCATCAGGCAATGGGGATTTTTCTTGCCACGCTAAAAAAACATAGCAAAACATTTGGTAGCAAAAGAATAAAAGCGTATCTTTGCAACGGTAACAATAAAAATCAAATGAAACATGAACTACATCAATCAATATCACAAGGAGACGACAGAGAGAATGCTCAAGAGAATGGAAGAATGGAAGAAATCACCAACTTGCTCTACAGTAGCAGCAGAAAGAATGAAGAAGAACATGATGCTGGGTCAACGTATAGAGGAAACCTATATAGCGAACAAAGCCTCATAGAAAGTTATGCAGAAGCACACAAATGCTGGTACTCTTTAGATGACATTTTCAATTTAGGAATACCGGGACCTTCGGGAAGTGAAAACGATACATATGTTGACAAAAACGGGGGTATTGTTTATAAGACAAACAATCTTATCCACACAGGGAGTTTCTATAAATTATTTCGCCGTTTACTCATCCACAACGAACTGTTTCCTCAAACAAGCTATCAATTGATTGGATTTACTGGCTACAAAGGGCGTACAATCTATCCATTATTAGCACAAAAATATATAGAAAATGCGATTCCTGCCACGCCAAAAGAAATAAAAAAGCACATGCTTTCCTTAGGATTTGAGCAAATAGACGATTGGACATATCAGTATAAACATCTACGTCTCTCCGATTTAAAACCCAAGAATGTTTTAAAAGATGAGTTTGGAGATTTTTACATCATCGATGTAGAAATTCAAGAAAAACAATAACATCAGCAAAATTATCACGAAAAATTTGGCTATTACAAGAATTTACAGTAACTTTGCACCCTGTTAAGCAAAAAGGCTATAGCGGGCATGCCCCGAAGAGGGACACGAATGATGCCAATGATAATAAGCATCCCCGCGACGTCTATATTCAATAACCCCATAAACATTAAAAAAGAAAATGAAAAAAGGTATTCATCCAGAGAACTATCGCCCTGTAGTATTCAAGGATATGTCTAATGGCGATATGTTCCTCTCTAAGTCAACTTGCAAGACCAACGACACCGTTGAGTTTGAAGGCGAGACTTATCCAGTAGTAAAGATTGAAATCTCAAGCTCCTCCCACCCATTCTATACAGGTAAGAGCAAGCTCGTGGATACAGCAGGTCGCGTAGACCGCTTCATGAACCGTTACGGCAAGTTGAAGAAGTAATATACCTTTTCAATATTATAAGGATATATTATCAATACGAAATAGAAGGTGCGTTCTAACGTAGTTGCATATGCGTTAGTGCGCACCTTTTACATTATCCCAACAGGCTTCCAAGATATCCCCCAAGAAAACATCATTCAGTCTTCATCTGACACACCAAAGATATGAAACAAATCAAGATATATTTATCAGCCCTCCTCGCCGTGCTCTCCATGGCTGCCTGCAGCAGTAGCGATGAAGGAGGAAGAAACGACTCCAACGAAATCAACATCAACAAGAACGAGGTAACTACCGACAAGGCTGTCACCCGACTGGAGTTTCCCAAGCTGAAAGGCGGAAACAGCATCGTCATCGTTCACCGTGACGGAAACAGCAAGCAGTACGACCCTGACGACGTAAACTATTCCGTAGAATGGGATTGCGACCTAAAGTCGCAGCGCTGGTCTTGCTATATCATCACCTCTAAAAACAGAAAGAAGAATACAGACCGCTATTACAGTAAGGATAACCAATATCCCAACGACCCTGCACTCACGATATCACAGAGATGGGAGAAAGATTACATATATAGTTCGGGCTTTGACCACGGACATATCTGTCCCTCAAACGACCGTCTGTATAGCTCCAACGCCAACTACCAAACCTTCTATCTCACCAACATGCAGCCACAGTACAAAGTTTTCAATGGCAGCGCCAAAGAGCACCAGTACAAAGGTCTTTGGATCAAGATGGAAAACTATCTGCATGGCTTTAAGCTCAACACTACCGACACTATGTATGTATGCAAGGGTGGAACAATAGACAGGGAAGAGTATATCTTGGAACGCATACAGGGAAAGCTCATCGTACCGAAGTACTTCTTTGTAGCTATCCTCGTCAAGAAGATGAGCGGCGGAAAGGCTTACTACAAGTCCATCGGCATGTGGTTTCCACACACCAATGTTTATCATGGCGACGACAAGCTGTCCGATTACGCCATGAGCATCAAGGATTTGGAGACGAAGACCGGCATTGACTTCTTCTGCAACCTGCCCGATGCCATCGAGCAAGACACAGAGAGCAAAAAGATTCTCAGCGACTGGGGAAGCATCGAGGAATAGCCGAACCATTCGCACGCAGGAAAAGTCATATTGCATTGCCCAAATACGACAACGATGTTTGGGCACTTGTTGCCCACTTCGTGGTCAGTCGATGACCAGTGCTTGTTCAGTCGATGCCCACTGCGTGGTCACAGGATGCCCATCACGTGGTCATCTAATGCTCACTACAACAAAAATATCGCATGTTTCTAAGGTTCATGACAGAACCGTCGAAACATGCGATTTCATTATTTATATGGCAACTCTCTTTTGCAAGACATCTCGCCTATCTGCGATTGTTCAGACGAGAAGAACCACCGCCAATAGGCTTGACGGTCGCACCCTTTCCAAACGCTCCTTTCACATTTTTCTCGCTTACCGCAGAAGAACCGAAGGCCTTGGCCTGGCTCGTCGTCTGGTTGACACGCTTCAAGTCGATGTAAACCACGTCACCCTTCACGCTGCCCGTGCCTATCATGTAGCCCCAGAAGGTCTGCACGTCATAGCCGTCCTCGTCGCCTAAGTGGAATCCCACCTGCGAGGAACCATGGTCCATGACAAACGTAGCCCCAGACTTCTTGTACTTGATATAGATGTCGTAATTATCGTCGATGTACCAACTGAACTCCAAAGTCTGCTGATCGGCCACGTTGCCGTCGTCATCATACTTGTAATCTATCTCTATGCCCTCCCCACTCAACGCATCACGGGTGTTGGCGTATTGGAAGAACTTCATGTCGGCATAAAATTCATCCGTCTGTCGCGACTGTCCGTCATCGGAAAGATAAGAATACGTCACAGGTCCATACCATTCGCCCGTAAGCATCTGTGCCTCGGCCACGAGTCCATTATCCTGCGAACCGCCCTGCGAGCCATTGTTCCAATCATTGTTGTTCCATCCCCAGTCGCCGTAACCATTAGACCACCCGTAGGGGTCATGCCAATAATCGTCATCTTCGCACGAAGTGAACGAAAGCGACATCATGGCAGCCATGGACATCATAGTGAGGTAATAAGTAAACTTTTTCATATCGCTTTTTGTTTATAAGTTAATATTTTCGTAAAATTCTGTTGCAAAGATAGCTCATTATTTTCTCCAAGCAAAGGGAATTGTAGAACATTTTAGGGAAAATCCCCTACAAGGAAGTGGATTTTCCCTAAAATGTTTGGAAAAGTCAAGTTTAATACCTAACTTTGTAGCAAACTTTATCCAAAAGAGCATGAAGCGCCTACATCTTTTTATAATACTATCATTTATAACTATCTTTTCATCGGCAGAACCCTTTTGCGATGTCAGAAAGTTTTCCATCCTCGACGGACTTGCCGCCAACTCCATCTCCGATTTGGCACAAGGCTACGACAATTTGATGTGGTTTGGCACGTGGAACGGCCTGTCCTACTACGACGGCTACCATTTCAAGACTTTCCGCGACGAGCCCGACAACATCGACATCATGAGCACCAACCGAATACTCGCCATATACCCCAGCCCAGACAACAACGTGTGGGTAGTCACCTTCGACCGCACGTTATACCTCTTCGACACCAAGCTATGCCAGTTTATCAAGGTCGGCAAAATGCTCGACGAGCACTTCGGCATCCACCTGAGTTCGAGCCAGATATATCCACTCCCCAACGGACATACCTGGATTACCACGGACAGGCAGAACTACCTTATCCGCATAGGGCAAGGCGACGACCTCGAGAGCATGAAGCCCGAGCTCATCAAGGTGGGACAGAAAGGACTTCGGAGTGGAAATGTATGGTTTATCAAGCAAGACCGAAAAGGCCGGGAATGGGTGCTCACCGACAAGGGAACATTCATTTATGGCAGCAAGTTCCACACCTCCATCCCCTTCATGTGGCACAGAGAAGTGGGCAACATGGTCTTTCTCGCCACAAGCGACGGAAAGGTGGCTGTCTACGACGAGCAGAACCATCTGTCCATGGTTCCCATGCCGGCAGGTGTAACCCGCATCAACGAACTAAAGAACACTGGCTACCAGCTGATCATAGCCACCAACATAGGACTCGTCGTGTACAATCCACGCACATTCAAGACCGATGTCGTCAACGTGCAGAATCCCAATCAACCCATCGCAGAGGTAAAGAAGGCCTACGTAGATGCCCACAACTTGGTATGGACGTTCACCGAAGGGCAGGGGGTAACGGTCGTCAACCCCAAGACGATGAGCACACAATGGCTCTATGCCGACGCCCCTACCCCAGACTACCGCACCACAAGCGACAAGTTCTTCATCATGGAAGACGAGCACGGAACGCTATGGACCATCCCCAACCACGGCACATTCAGCTATTACGACCGAAAGAGCGGCAAGCTCGTTCCCTATACGCTGAGAAGCAACTCGGCAGGCAACTACTACGTGCCCCGCATCTCCAAGTTCACCATCTCAGACCAAGGCATACTGTGGCTGGTAGGCGTGCACGACCTCACGCAGGTAAACTTCAAGTTCCACGACTATGTAATGACCAAGCTCGACGAAGGAGAATCAGAAGCGAGAGCCATGGCCTATACCACCAACGGTTTCCATTGGGATGGTTTCAAGTCGGGCCACCTCAAGATAAGCGACAGCAACTTCAACAAGATAGGTTATTTAGAAGCCAACGGACAGATTTCCCAGAAGCAGGTGCCGTTCTCACAAGCTGGAATTTACGCCATCTACCAAGATGCGAAGAAACGAATGTGGATAGGCACAGACGGCGACGGCCTATATCTGTACGCCAAGAACGCCATGCGACATTTCCGCTATGATGCAACCAACAAGAACTCCATACCATGCGACAGCATCTACGACGTGGTGAGCGACCGACAGGGGAACATTTGGATAGCTACCTACGGAGGGGGGTTGGCCCTGATGCGCGAAGACCCGCAAGGCAACATCTCTTTCCTCAGCTCTCGCAACGGTCTGAAATGGCCCAAGATCAGCAATTACAACAAGGTACGACGCATCACCTGCACCGCCAGCGGAGTAATCCTCGTAGGAACCACAGGAGGCCTCGTCACATTCAAGGAGGAAAAGCATCCTACCAAAAACATACGCTTCCATACCACCAGCTACAGGGAGAACGACATAGAATCGCTCACCGCGGCAGACATCAACGACATACTGATGCGCTCCAACGGTGAAACTTACGTGTCGTGCATAGGAGGAACACTCGACAAGATAACGAGCAAAAAACTGCTGCAAGACAACCTGAAGGTAAGATATTGCGATTTCATCAGCACAAACGAAGGAAACGTACAGAGCCTGATAGAAGACAACAGAGGAGATATATGGCTCATAAGAGAGTCGAGCATCGACAGATACAATCCGAAGACCAAGAAAATAACCGTCTTCGGACCAAACGACTTCGACCTGAACATGACATTTTCGGAGGCGCGTCCCGTACACGACCCGAGCACTGACAACATCACCGTGGGCACGGCCATGGGTAGCATGACGTTCAACCCCGCGACCGTGAAGCAGACCGACTATCAGCCACGCGTCATCTTCACCGAGCTGCACTACAACGGAAGCAGCGAGAATATACCCATTCTGCACCAGAAGAAGTTAGTCATCCCTGCCGACAAACGCAACCTGACCATCAGTTTTGCCGCACTCGACTATACACGCAAGTACCAACAATTCTACAAGTACCGCATCGATGGGCACACACCTGAAGGAGAATGGATAGACCTACGCGGACAGAACCGCATCGGTTTCAACCACATCTCGCACGGACAATATGTGCTCAAGGTCATTGCCACCAACACCCATGGCAAATGGAGCAAGCACGTGGCATCGCTCGAACTTGATGTAAGACCCACATTCTGGGAAAGCATCTGGGGCAAGCTGCTGATGCTGCTCATCACCATAGGCATCATGGCATCGTGCTTCATCTTATACAACAAACTGCAGAAAGAACGCATCAAACATGATATGAACGAGATGAAGAACAAGTTTTACAGCAAGGCCTCGCACAAGCTCCGCACACCACTCTCGCTCATCGGAGGCCCCGTGGAACAAGTGCTGGAAAACGAGCCAAATCTCTCGGAAGAGAGCCGAGGCATGCTGCAAATAGTCCGGCGCAACGCCAAGGAGATGCTCAACATGCTCAACAGGATGCTGAAGTTCGACAACGGAAGCGGCTTCTATCTCGACGAGGGAAGCGACCAGGCATTCGTGGCAAGCGAAAACAATGGCGACATCAGCGACGAGACCGCAAAGGACTATCTCGACGACACAAGCACAGCGGAGGAAGAAGGAACCGACGACGGGGAAGAAAAAACCGAACAGAGGGAAAAGGACATCACCATCCTCGTCGTAGAGGACAACCCCGACCTGCGCCAGTTCCTCTTTACCATCCTCAAACCCGACTATAACGTATTGCTTGCCGAAAACGGCAAGGAGGGCTTGGTGAAGGCAAGAAACATGATGCCCGACTTCATACTTACCGATGTTTCTATGCCCGTAATGGACGGGTTCGCAATGGTACACTGCCTCAAGCAAGACACCAACACTGCACATATTCCCATCATCGTGCTGTCGGCCAAAGCCAGCGTGGAAGACCATCTGCGAGGATTCGAAGAAGGTGTGGACGGCTACCTCACCAAACCATTCTCCGCCACCTACCTAAAGGGGCGCATCGAGGCTGTCATCAATCAGCGGCATGCCCTGCAACTGGACATGCTGAAGCAAATACAGCGAATCGAAGGTACCGAATTCCACATCACGCACGAATATCCGCAGACTGCATCAGGGCAGGGCGGCTACCTAAGCTCCATGGTAAGCAAGCGCATGTTGGAGGAGGATGCTCAGATCGAGAAGGTTGTGCGCTATATCAACGAGCACATCAGCGATCCCGATCTCAGGATGGACGATATCGCCTTGGCCGTGGGCATGAGTCGAAGCGTGCTCTATGGCAAGCTGAAGAATGCCGTGGGCATGAAGCCTGTCGACTTTGTGCGCCACGTACGAATCATGCGTGCCGCGGAGTTGCTCTGCAAAACCGACGACTCGCTCACCAGCATAGCCTACACCATGGGCTTCAGCGATCCGAAGTATTTTGCCAGGGTATTCAAGAAAGAAATGGGCATCAGTCCGAGCCAATATAGAGAAAATTCGAAGTAACCCAGAGGGGTGTGAAATTCCCAGATTTATTTTATTCTTGAGATGCCAAGGAGTTTTCAGAACTTCTATTTTTTATAAAAAAATACTAGTAAGTATAGGCACATGTGGAAGAAAAATCGTATCTTTGCACTCGTTATAGGTACGACAACCGAGATTAAAACTATAAAAAAGATACATAAGAAGAAAATGAGAACCGTTTACGAATTCTCCGTCAAGGACAGAAAGGGGAAGGAAGTTTCCCTCAAAGAGTACGCCAACGAGGTGCTGCTCATCGTCAATACCGCCACCAAGTGCGGTTTTACTCCACAGTATGAGGAACTGGAAAAGCTCTATGAGAAATACCATTCGCAAGGCTTTGAGATTCTCGATTTCCCCTGCAACCAGTTTGGCCAGCAGGCACCAGGCACCGACGAGAGCATTCACCAATTCTGCAAGCTTACCTACGGCACGAAGTTTTCCCGCTTCAAGAAGATCAAGGTGAACGGCGACGATGCTGCCCCTCTCTACAAATTCCTCAAAGAGGCGAAGGGCTTTGCTGGCTGGGACGAGTCACACCCTCTCTACCCCGTTCTCGACAAGATGCTCAGCGAGGCCGACCCCAACTACAAGGAAAGTCCCGACATCAAGTGGAACTTCACCAAGTTTCTCATCAACAAAAAAGGGCAGGTAGTAGCCCGCTTCGAGCCTACCACAAGCTTTGATGTGATTGCCAAGAGCATAGAGGAATATCTCAAGTAGTGGAAAACACCACCTCTCTATACTCATTATAAACATAAAAGGTGCGCCAAAGATAGCGCACCTTTTTTATACAATGCCACAAAATGGCGAAGCAAGACGAGCACACTGGCAACTGTCAAGAGGGCGTTTTTATTTCAGCATTTCATGGAGGATTCCAACAGCCTGCTCCACACTCTCTACGCTGGCGATACGCAGCAAGCGCTTGTTGTTTTTCTCTTTGAGCACACATTGCTGGATGTGGCTCGTCACATAGTTGAGCACCTTAGAGAACATGGCACTCCGATAGAACGGACTCTGCGCATTGCTCACAAACTGCATTTGCATGGTGCCCTGCTTGAGCATGATTTTCTCGCAGCCCAGGCGTTTGCCCAAGCGCCGCAGGCATACCACATTCATCAGTTCCTCCCCTTCGTGGGGCACAGGCCCAAAGCGGTCGACAAGTCGCTGGCGATAAGCCTTTAGGTCGTCATCGTTCTCTATACGGTCCAGTTCCCTGTAAAGCAGCATCCGCTCGCTGCTTCCTGGCACGTAAGTGTCTGGAAAGTACATCTCCAGGTCGCTCTCGATGGAGCAATCGTCCACGAAGTCGTCTCCTGTGAGCTGCTTCCCCTGTTCCATCTCTTCCTGGTAGAGGTCGCCAAACTCCTCGTTCTTCAACTCGGTGACAGCCTGTGAGAGAATCTTCTGGTAGGTCTCATACCCCAAGTCTTCCATGAACCCGCTCTGTTCCGAGCCCAACAGGTTGCCAGCTCCTCGCATATCAAGGTCTTGCATGGCAAGATTGAATCCACTCCCCAAGTCGCTGAATGTTTCCAGTGCCTCCAGCCTTCTGCGCGCGTCGGGGGTCAGCACACTCTTCGGAGGAGCCACAAGGTAGCAGAAAGCCTTTTTGTTGCTTCGCCCCACCCTGCCCCGCATCTGGTGCAAGTCGCTAAGTCCAAAATGGTGGGCATCGTTGATGATGATGGTATTAGCATTTGAGATATCGATGCCGTTCTCGACAATAGTCGTCGAGAGCAACACGTCATAATCGTAGTTGATAAAGCCCATGATGACTTTCTCCAGTTCCTCAGGATTCATCTGACCATGGCCTATAGCCACACGGCAGTCTGGAATGCGCTTTTCTATCATCAGCTTCAGCTCCATGAGCTTCGATATACGGTCGTTGACGAAATACACTTGTCCGTTTCGGCTCATCTCAAAATTGATGGCATCAGCTATAGTGTCTGCGCTAAAGGTGACTAACTCCGTATGAATCGGGTAACGGTTGGGAGGCGGTGTGCGCATGATGCTCATGTCGCGGGCTCCCATCAGCGAGAACTGCAGGGTGCGCGGTATCGGAGTGGCACTCATGGTCAGCGTGTCAACATTCACCTTGAGCTGGCGCAGCTTTTCCTTGGTGCTCACGCCAAACTTCTGCTCCTCGTCGATGATCAGCAGTCCGAGATCGTGCCACTTCACCGCCTTGGATATCAACTTGTGCGTGCCCACGAGGATGTCTATCTTTCCTTCCTTGAGGTCTTCGAGAATCTGCCTTGTCTCCTTTGCCGAGCGAGCCCGGCTCAGATAATCCACCCTCACAGGCATTCCCTCCAGTCGGCTCTTGAAGGTTTGGTAATGCTGGAAAGCCAACACCGTGGTAGGCACCAACACCGCTACCTGCTTGCTGTCGCAAGCCGCCTTGAAAGCCGCACGTATCGCCACCTCTGTCTTACCAAAGCCCACGTCGCCACACACCAGTCGGTCCATCGGCCTCGCACTCTCCATATCTGCCTTCACATCCATGGTGGCCTTGTTCTGGTCGGGTGTGTCCTCGTAAAGGAACGAAGCCTCCAGCTCGTGCTGCAAGTAAGAGTCGGCGCTGAAGGAAAATCCCTTCTCTCTACGCCGACGGGCATACAGTTTGATTAGGTCGCGTGCGATGTCCTTGATGCGTTTCTTGGCTTTCTCCTTCAGCCGGTCCCAGGCTCCCGTGCCAAGGGTCGACAAGCGTGGAGGCTCACCCGTGTCGCTGCTGCGATATTTGCTTATCTTGTATAGCGAGTGGATGGATACATCCACTTTGTCATTATTCTTATATACGATACGTATCATTTCCTGATAGCTGTTGCCTACAGGGACACGCACCAGACCGCCAAACTTACCTATCCCGAAATCCACGTGCACGATATAGTCGCCAGGCTCCATCTCCTGTAGCTCCTTCATGGTAAGTGCCATCTTTCCTGCACGGGCCGAATCGGAACGCAGGCTATACTTGTGGAAACGGTCGAATATCTGATGGTCGGTAAAGAAACAGCACTTCTTGTCATTGTCGACAAAGCCCTCGTGCAGGGTCTTGTCAACAGGCATGAAATGCACTTGGTAACACTTCAGCTCATCGCTCTCAAAGATATCCTTGAGACGTTGCTGCTGCTTGCTACTGTCAGCCAATAGATATATGGTGTATTGCTGCAGCAGATAATCCTCCATCATCTTGCCCAACAACTCGAAATTCTTATGGAACAAAGGCTGTGGAACAATATGGAACGGCACTACATCGGCAACATCATCAGCCCCATGCATTGTTTTTTTAGACTCAGTTATTCCAAACTCAATACGCTGGCGCTGTGCCACACCTTGCTGAAACTGCAAGGCAGAAGAGAGATTGAGTTCCTTTTTCATGGCACGTTGTATCTGCTCTGCCTCCACTTCCGTAGCCCCCTCCATCTGCTCCACCATGCTCTGCGAGGAGAAACCTTCCTTGTAAATCTGGTCTATGCGGTCGTGGACGAAAGAAAAATCCTTCATTGCCACCACGGCATGCTCGTCGAGGAAATGTAGAAAAGGTTGCTTGATACTCTCCAAATGTGATAGTTCCGGAACGATCTCCACTGCATCACGACGGTCGCGCGACAACTGATCCTCGATATTGAAAGTACGTATTGTATCTATCTCATCACCAAAGAAGTCGATGCGGAAAGGAAACTCACAGCTATAGGAATAAACATCGAGAATACTTCCTCGAATGGCAAACTGGCCAGGCTCGTAGACATAATCCGTCTCCACGAAACCGAATTCTCTCAACCGATGCGAGAGATCCACCAACGACACCTGCCCCCCCACGGAGAGCTTGATGATACGCTCATCGAGGTTCTGCTTCGACACCACCAGCTCGGCCAAGGCATCGGGATAAGCCACGATATATAAAGGATGCGATGACGAAAGGCGCGCCAGCACCTCTGTACGCAATATCTCGTTGGCAGCATCTTTCTGCCCATACTTCACCGCGCGCCGATAACTGGAAGGAAAGAAGAACACCTGTTCTTGCCCCAATATCTGCACCAGGTCGTGGTAGAAATAGCCTGCCTCGTCGGCATCGTCGAGCACGAAGAGCACCGTACGCCCCAACCGCTCTTTTACCGCAGCAAAAAACAAAGGCGCTGCCGAACACACCAATCCACTAAGGAAAACGGCCTTCTGCGTTTTTCCATTCAATAAGCGCAAGAACGCCTCCGCCTGTGGAGAGCGTTCATAAATGTTTGCTATTTCCTTGATTTCCACTTTTTTTTCAACCTTCCGCACTTACACCATCTTAGGATATTTCTTGAACCATCCATCCCAACGTAGGCGCATCACGCCAAAGAAAGCCTCACCAAAGATTCCACCACTCATCTTGCTGGTTCCCTCACGCCTGTTGACAAAGATAACAGGCACTTCCTTTATCTTGAAGCCTATCTTGTAGGCTGTGTATTTCATCTCTATCTGGAAAGCGTAGCCCTTGAACCGAATTTCGTCAAGATGAATGGTTTCCAGCACCTTGCGACGATAGCACACAAAGCCTGCCGTAGTATCATTCACCTTGAAGCCCGTGACCATTCTCACATACTTCGAAGCGAAATAACTCATCAGCACGCGGCCAATGGGCCAGTTCACCACGTTTACTCCCGATACATATCGCGAGCCCACCGCCACGTCGTATCCCTCGTCGTGCGTTGCGGCATAAAGCCGTGGCAGGTCGTTGGGATCATGGCTAAAGTCGGCGTCCATCTCGAAGATAAACTCATACCCCTGCTTAAGCGCCCATTTGAAACCCGCGATGTAGGCTGTACCCAATCCCAACTTGCCCCTGCGCTCCATGATATGAAGGCGAGAGGCAAACTCGCCTGCCATCAATTTCTTCACGATGGCAGCAGTACCGTCGGGGCTTCCATCGTCTATAACAAGAATATCAAACTCTTTTTCCAGACCGAACACAGCCCGGATTATCTTCTCGATATTCTCCTTTTCATTATAAGTAGGAATAATTACAACGCTATCGCTCATAAAGTTTTCAAGTTAAAAAAATAAATCTACATGACTATCTTATTTTGCAAAGGCAATGCAAACGAGCGCAATGAAAGCTCGTCTTCAAATTGCCGAATGCAACTTACCTTATGCAAAGGTAATGCAAAAATCCGAGTTTGCGAAAAGAAAAAGAAAAAATTTCATTTTTCTGAACGATGATTATATTTAATTCACGTTGTTGCCATATATTATGTGTGCCTATGAATTTGACCGTTCTAACTTGAAAATCGGAAATGACTAAAATGACAAGGGAAGAGGATAACTGATCAACAAGCGAAAAATGTATTTTCTTTCCCGAAACCCCGCAGAGGGCTTCATTCATTACAGCATATCACTGGTCGGGATTCTCGACGAAACCCTGATACTCGGGAACAAGCCCTGACATGATGGCATCGTAACTCTTGGCCATCAGGTTCTTGACATTCTCCGCACCCTTGCCTATCGGCTGAATGGGCTCGTGGATGGTAAGACGGAGGGGATGCCAGAATATCCAGTACAGGTCCTTCATGCGAGGCTTCACGTCGAAACTGCCGTTGATGGTGAGCGGACAGACTGGCAGCTGCAACTCGTCCGCCAGCATAAAGGCTCCTCGGCGGAACACACCCATGTGACCCGTGAAGGTGCGAGCTCCCTCGGGGAAGACGACCAGCGACATACCTTCCTGTAGCTCCTCGCGCGCCTTGTCGTAGGAGGCGCGAATCTTGGAAGGGCCGCTCTTGTCGACAAAGATATGATGGGCACACTGGCAGGCAATGCCTACCAAAGGTACACTGCGGAGAGCCTTCTTCATCATCCATTTGAAGTTGCGGTCCAAGAAACCGTAGATCAGAAATATGTCGAAAGCCCCCTGGTGGTTGGCCACGAACACATAGCTCTGGTTCTTCCGCAGATGCTCCCGGCCCTCTACCTTGACTGGCAGCAAGAGGATACGGATCCACAACTGCGACCACAATTTCCCTGGATAATATCCCCAGAAATGGCCATTACCTAACATGCAGCCCACTACCGTAACAATACTTGTCAGAACACTTGCCGCCAGAAGGATGGGCAGGCATACCAACAATTGATAGATGCGATACAGATACTTCATAGCTATTCAGTTTTTTCGTTAATATTTTCTCTTCAGCGTGACAACCACTATCTCTGCCGTGGAGCCAACACGTATGGGAACCACGCCTCCTAAGCCTGCGGTAGTAAATAGCTGACAGTCCTCGCGCTCATAGAGACCATAGTCGTAGGGGGCAAACATCGTGGGCCGCAAGCCCAACACCGAAACCTGCCCAGCATGGGTATGGCCGCTCAGGGTGAGCTGTGGTGCCACCAGCTGTACACCTTTGCCTCCATACACCTCGTTGATGCGAGAAGGTACCATGTCCTTCCACTGCGTGGGTATGTGCTGGAGCATGAGCACGAAGTTGCCCGAGCGTATGCCATCGAGAGCCTTTGCCACATTGGAGTGCGTGGGGTCCTTAAAGTTCTCCGTACCTGCGACAAAGATGGAATCTGCGCCCCGATGCACCACGGCGTGCTCGTTGCAAAGCAAATGCCAGCCCATCTGCCATTCCAACTGGCGGGTCTCCGCCTCCTGCCTCAGGCTGGCGATCGAGTCGGCATCCACATAGTAACTGTAATCATGGTTGCCCAGTACGCTGTAGACACCATCTCTGGCACGCAGAGAGGAAAGTGCCCTAAGATAAGGAAGAATCTCTGCAGGACGGGTGTTCTGGATGTCGCCCGTAAAACATATCATGTCGGGATGCTGGGCGTTGATGCTGTCGACATCGCGCTGGGGCAGGTCGCTGCGCCAACCATAATACGACCCTAAATGGAGATCGCTGAAAAGAACGATGCGATAGCCGTCGAAGCTGGCTGGAAGCTGAGGCACTTCCACTGTGATGCGTTTCACCTCCAGCTTGCGGAAGCCATAGGTAAAGCCGTAGACAAACACGACTATGGAGAGAAATCCCAAGATAACACCCAAGAGTTTGCCCCAGTTGCGACACCCCTTGCACCACTTCATCACACACCAGCCCAGAAAGCTAAACAGGGCATATACAAAGACGGGCACAGCAAACAACGCCATGACAACAAACCATACGTCGACAAGCACCGGATGGGCGGGCACGAAATCGGGCTGCAAAGCCAAATAGCCGCTATAGCCTATCACCACACATGCCGGCAACCAACACAGCAAGCGCCTTGCCAAGCCGCGGCTGCAAAAATCGTGGCAGAAGCACCACAGATAGGGCAAGATGGTACCCAACAGAATCCATATATATATACGTGCTATCATTTCTTTATCAAACTACTCTGTAAATAACGACGCATCAATTCCACGTGTATACCACGCCTCCTGGCGTAGTCGCACAACTGCTCTTCGTCTATCTTGCCCAGGTCGAAATAACGAGCTCGCGGATGGGCGAACATCAGCCCTGACACGCTAGAATGGGGCATCATCATGCCGCTCTCAGTGAGCCGGATGCCTATCCGCGACATGCCGAGCAACCGATCAAGCTCAAAATTCACGCTCACATCAGGCAACGAGGGATAACCCACAGCCGGGCGTATGCCCTGGTATTCCTCACGGTGCAGCTGCTCCATAGAGAGACGCTCGTCGGGAGCATAGCCCCAGAGTCGACGGCGTACCTCTTCGTGCATCTTCTCAACAGTGGCCTCGGCAAGCCGGTCGCTCAACACCTGAGCCATCATCGACTGATAATCGTCACCCCTATAAGCCTCCAGAACCCCGCCATCCACTGAGGCGCAAAACAAGCCCACCGCATCACGCACGCCTCCAGAAAGCGGGCGCACAAAATCGGCAAGACAAAGATTGGGATTTCCTTCTGCCACAACATGCTGCTGCCGAAGCATGGGGATGCGGACATAACTGCCCTGTGGGGCATCGTCGAGGTAGAGCAACAGGTCATCCATGTCGGCATTAGCAGCGAAAAGGGAAAAGATGGCACGGGTGCGACAATGCCCCTCCCACGACTGTATCATGGCAGAAGCCTCATCCCTGAGCTGCCGTTTTTCCACCGCAGGCTTGCCGCTCATGCCCCAGGCATGATAAAAATAAAGCCAGTTGATATACGGAGCAACTTCCCCGACATCGTAAGTCAATATCTTCTTTATCATGAGAATTTTCCTATTCGACCTCCATAGACTGTCATGTGTCATCTAAAACGTATGGGCTGCCCCTTGCTGGAGGCGTCAAACGCTCCCCTGTCATAAATCAACCGCCCATTGCAATATGTCTGCTCCACTCTCCAATCGAAAACATGTCCCTCCATCGGGCTCCACTTGCATTTGCTTTGAATCAAGTCGCGAGTCAGTGTCCAGGGTTCATGGGGACGAACGACAACGATGTCGGCCTGATACCCCTCGCGCAGAAAACCACGATGCCGCACCCCAAACAGCCGTGCAGGCTGATGGGCCATCAGCTCCACCATCCTCTCGATGCTCAGCACGCCTTCGTCCACCAACTCAAGCATAGTCACCAAAGAGAACTGAACCATCGGCATGCCTGACGCAGCCTTGGCGCAACCACCCTGCTTGTCTTTCCATTCGTGTGGAGCATGGTCAGTTCCTATGGTGGCTATCCTGCCGTCCGCCAGAGCCTTGCGCAAAGCCGTTCGGTCGGCCAGAGTCTTAATGGCAGGATTGCACTTGATGAGTGCCTTCTTCGTGGCGTAATCGGCTTCGGTGAAAAACAAGTGGGCTATCACTGCCTCACCCGTCACCGAAGAACTGGAAGCAAGCAAGTCCAACTCGCGCCCTGTCGAGACATGGGCTATATGCAGGCGAGTGCCAAACTCACGAGCCAATGCCACAGCCAGCCTGCTGCTCTCGTAGCATGCAGCCTCACTGCGTATCCGTGGATGAAACTCTACGGAAGGATCGTCTCCATACAACTTTTTGCAGGCAGCCATATTGCTGTCGATGATAGCTGTGTCCTCACAATGAGCCATCAAAGGCAAGTCGAGTTCCTTAGCCGCATGGAATATCCTGCGCAACGATTCTGCCCTATCCACAAGCATGTTTCCCGTGCTTGAACCCATGAAGAGCTTGATGCCTGGTATGCGATGACGATCCAGCAGGGAGAAACTCTCCACGTTATCGTTGGTAGCACCATAGAAGAAAGCATAGTTGACATGGCTCTTCCGTTCTCCCAATGCCATCTTGTCCGCCAAGGCATCGAGCGTTGTCGTCTGGGGCACCGTGTTAGGCATGTCAAAATAAGAAGTGACACCCCCAAAGGCCGCCGCCCTGCTCTCGCTCTCTATGTCGGCCTTGCCGATAAGCCCTGGCTCACGGAAATGCACATGTTCGTCTATCACTCCCGGCATAACAAAACACCCCGCGGCATTGACTGTCTTGTCGAAACTGCCACGAGGTGCTTCCTCACCACTATATATATGAGTTATCTGCTCCCCATCGACAACGAGGTGACCTCGGAATGCTTTTCCCTCGTTGACGATGATTCCGTCTTTCATCAATGTCTTCATGCCTGTGCTCGTTATCTTTTCTCAGGAATTGCAGGACGCGCCAAGTCGTTGGGTGTTGGCGCAGGAGCCGCCTCAGGCAAAGGTTGCCCTGCCATGGAAGGAGCGCCTGCCTGCCCATCACGGGTTCCATTCATTATCTGCTCGTTCTCCTGGGCCTTCTGATAATAATCCTTCACATAAGAATCGTTTTTGAAATGATCGGTAGCCTTGCTCATGATATCCTCTATCCATGGGGTAAGCATGGGATACTGGTTGCCCATGGTGACGAGAAAGAACACACCTGCACCCAGCACGTTGTCGAAGTTGTCGGTCACAAAGCTTGTCACCAACTTGTCTTCCTGCTCTGCCAGACGATTGGCCTCGCCTGCCAAACGGCGGGTCACGACATTCATGTCGCTTCCGTTCATAATGGCCTGGTCGTGCTTATGAACAAGTTCGCGCTGCTGGTTCTGCAACTGCTGGTATTTCTTGAAGAATCCGAACAACTTGTCATTGAGTGGACTTCCGCTTACCACCTGCTGCGTGTCGTCGAGCTTCACCGAGATATTTCCACTTTCCAAGACAAGGGGCAACACAGGCTCGTCGTCCATGAAGATGTTGGCCATCCTCACGGAATCGAGCGTACCGCTAAAATGGAACTGCCCATGCACCACGTCACAGGAATCCACGCTTTTGAATTCTGCGTCTTTCAATATCTTAAGGTAAAGCATTCTTCCGTCCAGCGTACTCACGTTGGACGTACCTGTAATATCATAACTGTTGGCACACGATGCCAACGCCAATAGCGAAATAAATGCGTAAAATATCTTGTTCATAAGCTGTTCTCTATTTCGGCTAACAAAAGTACAATGTAAAATTGAAGTACGGAAATAAATTTATGCTATTTAATTGAATATTGCAAGTATTTAGATTTTATTTGCATTCTTCCTTTTTCAATTCATGCGAAATGCGGTGTGTAGTATACAGCTCTACAAGAGCAGCCACCAATAGGAACACGACCCATTTGTTATAAAAATAGGTAATGTAAGTTTCATAGTTGGAAAACCAGTTGCGGGCGAACGCATAAACAGTATCCACCATAGATATGCCCGACAGAACAAAGAAGATGTCTGCCAACGCCTGGATGCGTTTCAGGCGATGAATCACCACCGAGGAACCCTCATAGAGCTGCATCGACTGCACCACGCTAAACGCCACCGTCCCCAAAAGGAAAAGCCAACTGGTGGTATAGAGAACCATTCTGGGGCAAATCATAAATCCGAAGGCGAAACAGCCTGCGCCCACCACCATCAGCACGCCTCCCAAAATAAAAATAAATGCTTGTATCTTATTCAGTTGCTTCATCGTCTTGTTCGTTGTCATTATTCGGTAAATCTGTACTCAGCACAAAAATATCCTCATCATCAGCCTTCATGAAATAACGCTCACGGGCTATCTTCTCGTAAGCCCTGCCGCCATGATTCATCTCTCTCCACTGCTTGGTGTCGTTCTGATAACGAGCCGTGTACTTCTCTATCTCCAATTGCAGATTACGAATCTGAACTTTATATCTTATATGCTGCATAACGCTGTTGTCATCGACAAAACCGACCACCATCACACCTACCACAATCACTATAAGATACTTATAATGAGATAGATAATTCCATATCACACCTAATCTTCTGCTCATTAATTTAAGAATTTGTTTGCAAAGATAATATTTTTTTGTTATCTTTGCATCATCATTTAAGAAAAAATAATGGAAGAATATATTGTTTCTGCAAGAAAGTACCGTCCGATGACCTTCGATTCGGTTGTAGGACAGAGTGCTCTGACCACAACGCTCAAGAACGCCGTGAAGAACGGTAAGCTTGCCCACGCTTATCTGTTCTGTGGTCCGAGAGGCGTTGGAAAGACCACCTGTGCGCGCATCTTTGCCAAGGCCATCAACTGCGAGCATCCATCGGAAGATGGAGAGGCATGCAACGAGTGCGAGAGCTGCAAGGCGTTCAACGAGCAGCGTTCATACAACATCTTCGAGCTGGACGCTGCCAGCAACAACGGCGTAGACCACATCAAGGAGTTAATGGAGAAAACTCGCATACCGCCACAGATCGGCAAGTACAAGGTTTTCATCATCGATGAGGTTCACATGCTCAGCTCAGCCGCCTTCAATGCCTTCCTCAAAACTTTGGAAGAGCCACCTTCGCATGTTATCTTCATCCTCGCCACCACCGAGAAGCACAAGATTCTGCCTACCATCCTGAGCCGATGCCAGATTTACGACTTCGAGCGAATGACCATACCCAATACTATCAACCACCTCAAGATGGTGGCAGGGAAAGAAGGCATCAGCTATGAGGAGCAGGCTCTTGCCGTGATAGCCGAAAAGGCAGACGGAGGTATGCGCGATGCCTTGTCCATCTTCGACCAAGCCGTCAGCTTCTGCCAAGGCAACCTCACCTACAAGAAGGTGACTGAAGACTTGAACGTACTCGACAGCGACAACTACTTCAAGTTGATAGACTGCGCCTTGGAAAATAAGGTCTCCGAAATGATGCTCCTGCTGAACGGCATCCTGGACAAAGGGTTCGACGGCGGCAACATGATACAAGGCCTGGCACGACATGTGCGCAATGTACTGATGGCAAAAGATGCAAAGACCCTGCCACTGCTGGAAACTAGCGAGGCACAGAAAGCCAAATATCAGCAACAGGCACAGAAAGCACCCACACCTTTCCTATACAAGGCACTACAAATAACCAACAAATGCGACATCAACTACCGGCAAAGTTCCAACAAGCGCCTGCTGGTCGAGCTCACGTTGATAGAAATCGGGCAGATAACCCAGCCCGACGACAAAGACATACCAGGCGCGGGGCGTACGCCCAATAGATTAAAATCCCTGTTTCAGAAAATCGCAGCCCAGCTGAAGCCTGCTATTCAGGGTGCAGGTGCTGGGCTTAACGGCAACCGCAAGGAGAACAAAGACAACAAAACTGCCGTCGTCCAGTCACTTGGCACTTCAAAAGGCACTGCGGGCACAGAGCCCGCCAGCCATACACAACCAACAAAGTCGACAACCAAAAGTGCCGTCAAATTGGGAAGCATCGGCATGACTTTCAGCAACCTGAAAAAAAACATGGAGCTGGAAAAACAGCGGAAGAACCCTACCGCCGACGAAAAAGCAATAAAAGAAACCGACACCGCCGAGCAACGCGAATTCAACGAGGAGGCCTTGCTGTACCAATGGACAGGCATGTGCGTGCGAATGGCACAAAACAACAAAGAACTTATCGGACTGTCGCACCGAATGCAGGCCATAAGACCCAAGATGATCCAATGCCCCAACATCGAAATCGTCGCCGACAACCAACTCTTGCTCGACGAGATGCAAAATATAAAAAACAGAATAAGAAACACTTTGGTGCTGGGGTTGCACAACATCAACATCAACATCACCTACCGACTTTCACGCAAGGAGGAAGTCAAGAAGATACTCAACAAGAGAGAGGTGCTGGAGAACATGCGCAAGGCAAACCCCGCCTTAGACAAGCTATGCAATACTTTAAAACTGGTTATGACATGATTGTTCAAATCAACGTCATACCAGCTTTTTCACATTCCGTCCGCATTTCCTCTGGCCAAATGCTCGCCTGAATCTCACCAATATGGGCTTTATGCAACAATACCATGCAAAGACGGCTCTGACCGATGCCGCCACCGATACTTAACGGCAACTTTCCACCAAGCAGCTGCTGATGGAAATAAAGCTTCTCGCGATCTTCCTTACCCTCCAACTTCAACTGGCGCAACAAGCTCTCCTCGTCCACACGAATGCCCATGGAACTCAATTCAAAGCTCCTGCCAAGCACCGGATACCAGATGAGAATATCACCATTGAGCCCAGGCTGTCCATTCTCTGCCACTGTGCTCCAGTCATCATAGTCGGGAGCCCGGCCGTCATGCTTCTTTCCGTCGCTCAACTTGCAGCCGATGCCCTCTACGAACACGGCACCATACTTCTCGCAGATGGTATCCTCACGCTCCTTTGGAGTCTTGTCAGGATACATATCCAATAGCTTCTGGGCATGGACGAAGTGAATCTCCTTGGGCAGGAAAGGCTTGATCTGCGGATAATGCTCACAGGTGAGATACTCCGTACGAAGAATGGCAGCGTAGATGCGACGCACCACATCGCGGAGGAAAGCCAAGGTACGATCTTTCCTCTCTATCACAGCCTCCCAATCCCACTGATCCACATACAGCGAATGCAGGTTGTCCAACTCTTCGTCCGCACGAATGGCATTCATGTCGGTATACACACCATAGCCTGATTCCACCTCATATTCTGCCAAGGTAAGGCGCTTCCACTTCGCCAACGAATGCACCACCTCAGCCTGGGCGTCACCCAAATCCTTGATGGGAAAAGTCACAGGACGCTCCACGCCATTTAGGTCATCATTGATGCCTAAACCTTTCAATACAAAGAGCGGCGCTGTCACACGACGAAGACGCAACTCTGTGGCCAAGTTCTGTTGGAAGAACTCTTTTATCAACTTGATGCCCATCTCGGTCTGACGCATATCCAACAACGCCTCGTAACCGATTGGTTTTATAAGCTTACTCATTTTGTCTTTATTTTTTTTTAAAGTCGTTGCAAAGATACGAAATAATCACCATACTGCAACTATCTTTATCAATATTTTTATAATTCGTTAGCATTAAAAGCTATTTCACTTTCTTTTTGTATACATCTCATGCCATTTTCGCTATTTTTTCTATTTTTATCTCTCGCCCCTACTTTTCATCCTTCCAATCATTAGTCAGCCGCCTTTTTCGGTTTTCAAGCCATCTTTTACCTTTCATCGTCTTTATTTCTCTACCTTTTTACCTTTAAAATTTGGTCATTTCAAATAAAATCTGTATTTTTGCAGACGCATATACAAACGTACAGCACGTTTTCTATATACCTTTTTATATATAAAGGCTCCGTAGCTTAGCTGAATAGAGCGTCAGATTCCGGTTCTGAAGGTCCTGGGTTTGAATCCCAGCGGAGTCACTATTTTTATCATTAAGAATTATGGATCTGATAGAAAGATTTATTAATTACACAAAATTCGATACACAGTCGAGCGAAGACTCAGACAGTGTGCCCAGCACTGCGAAGCAGTTAGAATTCGCAAAGTACTTGAAAAAAGAGTTGGAGGACGAAGGCCTCAGTGATGTAGAGATGGACGACATGGGCTACATCTACGCCACCCTGAAAGGCAATACAAAAAAGGAAACACCCACCATCGGATTCATTTCCCACATGGACACCAGTCCTGACGCAAGCGGCAAGGATGTCAAGGCACGACTCATCCACAACTACGACGGAAAAAACATCGAACTGAGTCCTGGCATCGTATCCAGCGTAAGCAAGTTCCCTGAGCTGAAAGCACACAAGGGAGAAGACATCATCGTAACAGACGGAACCACCCTGCTGGGAGCCGACGACAAGGCCGGCATAGCCGAAATCGTGCAGGCCATGTGCTATCTGCGCGACCATAACGAAATTAAGCATGGCGACATTCGTGTAGGCTTCAACCCCGACGAGGAGATAGGAATGGGGGCGCACTATTTCGATGTGGACAAGTTTGCATGCGACTGGGCATACACCATCGACGGAGGCGACTTGGGCGACCTCGAGTATGAGAACTTCAATGCAGCTGGTGCCAAGATAAAGATAAAAGGCGTGAGCGTGCATACTGGCTATGCCAAAGGAAAAATGGTCAATGCCAGCAGGTTGGCCGTAGAGTTCCAGAACATGATACCCGAGACAGAGACACCAGAGGCCACCGAGGGTTATCAAGGTTTTTACCATCTATTAGGCATCGAGAGCCGTTGCGAGGAAGCCAAGCTCAGTTATATCATCCGCGACCACGACCGCGACAAGTTCGAAGACCGCAAGGAATTCATTGCCAACTGCGCCAAGAAGCTCAACGAGAAATATGGCGAGGGAACATGCACAGCGGAAATCAGCGACCAATACTACAACATGAAAGAGAAGATAGACCCCAACATGCATGTCATCGACATCGTGCTGCGAGCTATGCAGGAAAGCGGAGTTCCGCCCCGTGTAGAACCTATTCGAGGAGGAACCGACGGGGCACAGCTCAGTTTCAAGGGGCTACCTTGTCCAAACATCTTCGCCGGCGGTGTCAACTTTCATGGGCCGCACGAGTTTGTCAGCGTACAGGTCATGGAGAAAGCTGTTCAGACCATTGTAAAAATAGCAGAAATAACAGCCGAATACAACGACTAATCGCAAGAAGCTAAGGAGTTTCATGAAGTCTGCAACCTAAATGCAACCACAGGTTTAGGACTCATGAGCTCCTTAACTTTTTTAAAAGACCACAGTTTCATGGCAGAAATCCCATTTCTCGTAAAAGACCTTGCCCTCATCCTGATGGTGGCAGGCATTGTCACCCTCTTGTTCAAGAAACTCAAACAACCACTTGTTTTAGGCTATATCGTGGCTGGTTTCTTAGTGTCGCCCCACATGCCCTATACCATGTCGGTCATCGACGACAGCGACATCCAAACCTGGGCAGACATCGGTGTCATCTTCACGCTTTTCTCACTCGGACTCGATTTTTCGTTCAAAAAGATTGTAAAGATGGGAGCATCTCCCATCATTTCCACCGTCGTCATCGTGTTCTGCATGATGATGCTGGGCATCAGCGTAGGACATGGGTTCGGCTGGAACAAGATGGACTGCATCTTCCTCGGAGGAATGCTCGCCATGAGCTCCACCACCATCATTTACAAGGCTTTCGACGACATGGGCCTGCGGCAACAGAAGTTTGCCGGCATGGTGATGAGCGTTCTTATCCTGGAAGACATCCTTGCCATTGTCCTGATGGTGATGCTTTCCGCCATAGCTGGCGGAAACACACCCAATGGCGAGCAGATGTTAGAGTCAGTCGTAAAGATCGCATTCTTCCTCATTCTTTGGTTCATCGTGGGCATCTTTGCCATCCCACCATTCCTGCGTTCCGTGCGCAAGCTCGTCAACAACGAGACCCTCCTCATCGTGTCCTTGGGACTTTGCTGCGGCATGGCTGTCCTGTCCACCAAGGTAGGTTTCTCCAGCGCCTTCGGAGCCTTCGTCATGGGCAGCATCCTCGCCGAGACCATCGAGGCAGAAAAAATCATCAAGTTGGTAGAGCCTGTCAAGAATCTATTTGGAGCCATCTTCTTCGTATCTGTCGGCATGTTGGTCGATCCGCAGATATTGGCCGATTATGCCCTGCCTATCATTGCGTTGGTCTTCACCATCTTGATAGGTCAGGCTGTATTTGGCACCTTTGGATTCATGCTGGGCGGCGAATCCCTCAAGTCGGCCATGAGGTGTGGCTTCTCCATGGCGCAAATTGGTGAGTTTTCTTTCATCATTGCCTCGCTGGGATTGTCGCTGGGAGTCATCGGCAAGTTCCTGTACCCCGTGGTCGTGGCGGTTTCCGTCATCACCACTTTCCTTACACCTTATATGATACGCCTTGCCACACCAAGCTACTTAGTGATGGAGAAGCATCTGCCCAACAAGCTAATTACAGCCCTCAACCACCTGGCAACCAACCGTCCTTCCACCACACAGCAAAGCAAATGGAAGGCACTCATCAAGCAGATGACCATCAACACCGTAGCCTATTCCATCCTGAGTGCGGCAGTCATTGCCCTGATGTTTACTTTCGTACTACCCCTCATGCGCAACCTGCTGCCAGGCTGGCGACTTCACTGGTACGCCAATGCCGTCACGGGTGTGCTCACCGTTATCTTCATAGCGCCTTTTCTACGCGCCATCGTGATGAAGAAAAACCATAGCAACGAATGGAAACGCCTGTGGGTGGAGAGCAGCATCAACCGCATACCGCTCCTCTCTACCGTCGTGGTGAGGTTTATGATTGCCTTGGGCTTCATCTTCTATATCTGCAACTTTTTGAGCCGTTTCACCAATGCGCTGATTATCTGCATAGGCACTGTGGCTGTCTTTCTCATCATCATTTCCAGATGGACGAAGAAACGAAGTATCAAGATGGAGCGCCTATTCATCCGCAATCTCCGCTCACGCGACATCGAGGCACAGGTAAAGGGCATCAAGCGACCTCTCTATGAAGGGCATCTGCTCGACCGAGACATCCACATCAGTGAGTTCGAGGTACCCGCAGACTCCACCTGGTGCGGACACACACTGAGAGATCTGAACCTGCGTCAGCGCTTCGGCATAGATATGAGCAGTATCTATCGCGGCTCGCAAAGAATCAACATCCCGAATGGGAACACGATGATATTTCCTTGCGACAAACTGCAAATCATCGGCAACGATGAACAGACACAAAAGTTCAACAATGCCTTGCAGGCAGAACTTGTCCCCGAGGACCTGGATATAGAGAAAAGAGAAATGAAACTCAGACAGTTGGTTATCAGTGGAAAAAGCGAGTTTTGTGGCAAAACATTGGTTGAAAGTGGAATCAGGGACAAATACGACTGTATGGTTGTCGGACTGGAAGAAGGTCTGGAGAGTCTCACCAAAATTTCGCCTTCATACACTTTCCAAAAAGGCGACATCATCTGGATCGTAGGCGAAGAGGCCGCCCTACAAAAGATTATGAGCAAAAATTAGAAAGAGATTTTTAAGGAGTTAAGGAGTTAAGACAAATGCTCTTATGCTTTAAACATGAAGCAATAAACATTACTTAACATTAAATGTCCGCAAAAGGTGTTGTCTTAACTCCTTCCTTCAACTCCGTCTTCAAAAGCTTTAGTAAATGCGTGGTCCAAATATTGCAGTACCTACACGAACCAAAGTGGCACCGTGCTTGATGGCTATCGGATAGTCATGGCTCATGCCCCAGCTACGCTCACAGAAAGCATCATTAGTGGCAAAATACTTGGCCTTCACTTCGTCAAAAAAGCATGTCGCCGTGTCAAACTCACGAGCTATCCGTTCGGCATCGTCCGTATTGGATGCCATCATCATCAACCCGCAAATCTGCACATGCTTCATAGAGCGCCACTCCCCCTCTTCCAACAAAGCCCGACAAGCATCCAATGTCAGTCCGTACTTGGTCTCTTCTTCTGCGATATGAAGTTCCAACAGCACCTTCACCACCCTTCCGTGCTTGGCAGCCTGCTTCTCGATTTCCTTCAGCAGTTTCAGGCTGTCCACAGCCTCTATCATACTGATGTAAGGCACTATGTACTTCACCTTGTTGGTTTGCAGATGACCGATGAAGTGCCATACGATGTCCTTGGGTAGTTCCTCCACCTTCTTGGCAAGTTCCTGCTCATGACTTTCTCCAAAAATTCGTTGTCCCTCTGCATAGGCTGCCAACAAATACTCCTTGGGATGAAACTTGCTGATGGCTACCAGACGGACACCCGAAGGAAGCTGGTCCAGCACCTCATGCAAGTTCTTTGCTACATCACACACCATATAATTATATTTTTAAGTTCTGAAGATTAGAAATTGAGACTTCAAGGAGTTAACTCCCGAACTTTTTATGCCTCCTCGTACTCAGGCTTGTCGTTTTTCTCCTCTTTCTTGTCGCCTGGCACAGTGTGCTCAAACACATCCATCACCTTGGTCTCTGCCAAGGCCACCACATCATAATCGTTCATGGTCTTGCCCATCACCTCGTCAATGTAGCGCAGGGCACGAGCAAGCGACTTGGCCTGCACCAGATAATTGGCATTAGAACGCGTCTCCTTCTCTGTCTTCTCGTCGATGGTGATAAACTGCAACTTTGCCTTGTACCACTTGTCGTCGCCATCCATATCGCTGAAGAACACCTCGCTATAGACAGCCTTGCTGATTCCCGACACCTTGAACTCACCCGACACATAGACAGCCATCTCGTCGATAATACGACTCTCAGCCTCGGTAAAACTCAAGGCATCCACCACATAAGCTTCGGTAACTGGCTTCTCTGAGCCGTCATCCTGTGTCTTGGTGTATCTTACTTTGGTCTCAAACCATGTACTCATTCTTGATCTCATAACGATTTGTTTTTTATTTGTCAATAATATTTTTTAATTCGGGATGCAAAGTTATAAAAAAGAAAGCATAAGAACAACACAAAGCTGTGGTTTTTAATAAAAAATAAAAAATCTATCGTTTCTCTTTTCAAATATCACCGAAAATTCTTACCTTTGCAGCCAAAAGCAAAACAAACGCATTTGTATTTGCAAAACTATTAAAATAGAAAGTATCAAAGATGCCTGAAATATCAGTACGTGGACTTGAAATGCCAGAGTCTCCCATCAGAAAGTTGGCACCTCTTGCCGCTGCCGCCAAAAAGCGAGGAGTCAAGGTGTATCACCTCAACATTGGTCAGCCCGACCTTCCTACCCCCCAGTGTGGTCTCGATGCGCTGAAGCATATCAACCGCACCATTTTAGAGTATTCCCCAAGCCAGGGTTATCTCAGTTATCGCGAGAAACTCGTTGGTTACTATAAAAAGTTCAACATTAACATTACTGCCAACGACATCATCATCACGGCAGGAGGCTCCGAGGCGGTGCTCTTTTCATTCATGAGTTGCCTCAATCCTGGCGACGAGATCATCGTGCCAGAGCCAGCCTATGCCAACTATATGGCATTCGCCATCTCGGCAGGTGCCAAGATACGCACCATAGCTACCACGATAGAGGAAGGGTTCTCTTTGCCAAAAGTAGAGAAGTTCGAGGAACTCATCAACGAGCGTACCCGCGCCATCCTTATTTGCAACCCCAACAACCCTACAGGATATCTATATACCCGTAGAGAGATGAACCAGATTCGCGACCTCGTCAAGAAGTACGACCTCTACCTTTTCTCTGATGAGGTTTACCGTGAGTACATCTATACCGGAAGCCCCTATATCAGCGCCATGCATCTGGACGGCATCGAACTGAACACCGTGCTAATCGACTCCGTGTCGAAGCGTTACAGCGAGTGCGGCATCCGTGTGGGCGCACTCATCACCAAGAATGCTGAAATACGCAAGGCCGTGATGAAGTTCTGCCAAGCTCGCCTATCGCCACCTCTCATCGGACAGATTGTGGCAGAGGCTTCGCTCGATGCCCCCGAAGAGTATTATCGCGATGTATACGATGAGTATGTAGAGCGCCGCAAATGCCTTATTGATGGACTCAACCGTATACCTGGCGTATACTCTCCCATACCCATGGGAGCTTTCTACACCGTGGCAAAACTTCCTATCGACGATTCTGACAAGTTCTGTCGTTGGTGTCTCGAAGAGTTCGAATACGAGGGCGAGACCATCATGATGGCTCCAGCCTCGGGCTTCTATACCACACCTGGTGCTGGCAAAAATCAGGTGCGTATGGCTTACGTACTGAAAAAGGACGACCTGGAGCGCGCGCTCTTTGTGCTTGCCAAGGCTTTGGAGGCTTATCCAGGACGCATTGAGGACGAAGGACTATAATATGCATTTTCCACTATTCATAGCCAAAAGACTATACAACGAGCAGGGAGACAAACGAAAGGTATCTCGCCCCGCTATACATATTGCCACCGCCGGAGTAGCTATCGGACTTGCCGTCATGATTATTTCCGTCTGCGTGGTTTTGGGATTCAAACATACCATTCGAGACAAGGTCATTGGCTTCGGAAGCCACATACAGGTGGCAGACTTCCTCACCCTGCAGCAGATGGAACAATACCCCATCGTGATAAACGACTCCGTGGTTAAGGCCTTGAAGCAAATCTCCAATGTGGCTCATGTTCAACGATTTGCCATGAAAGAGGGAATACTCAAGACCGACAGCGATTTCCTTGGCGTAGTTTTCAAGGGAGTAGGTTCCGACTTCGATTCCACTTTCATCCACAGCAACATGGTGGAGGGCAGTATCCCCCATTTCTCCGACAACGTGGGCCACAACAAGATTCTTGTATCCAAGTTGATGGCAGACAAGTTGCACTTGGAGTCAGGCCAACGTATCTTTGCCTATTTCTTTGACAACAACGGGGTACGCACACGACGCTTTACCATAGCTGGCATCTACCAGACCAACTTGAAGAAATACGATGAGATGATGGTCTTTACCGACCTCTATACAGCTGTCAAGCTCAATGGATGGGAACACGACCAGGCGAGTGGCGCCGAACTCACGGTGGATAACTTCGACAACCTGGAAAAAGTGGAAAGTCGGGTTATCAGCAAGATAAAAGGAACGGTAGACCACTATGGAGAAACCTACAGCTGCGCCACCATCAAGGAACTGAATCCACAGATATTCCAATGGCTCGACCTCATGGATCTCAATGTGTGGATCATTCTCGTCTTGATGCTCATTGTGGCAGGAGTAACCATGATCAGCGGTTTGCTCATCATCATCTTGGAGCGCACATCCATGATCGGCATACTGAAAGCGTTGGGAGCACGCAACAAGACCATCCGACACACTTTCATGTGGTTTGCCGTATTCATCATTAGCAAAGGAATGCTTATTGGCAACATCTTATCCTTAGGACTCTTGGCTCTTCAGCAAACTTTCGGTATCGTCAAATTGGATGCCCAAACCTATTATGTGAGTACCGTGCCTGTAGAGTTCAATGCCTTGTATATCTTGGCACTCAATGTAGCAACACTGGTCATCAGCGTCTTCATGCTGGTGGCGCCAAGCTATCTCATCTCCCATATCCATCCTGCCAAATCGATGCGATATGAATAATTACGACAGCATTATAGCCCACTTTCTTGGGCTATAATGCAAGAAAACTCACTTTTTTTACCCTTTCGTTCATTTTGTGCACATTTTTTTTTGTTGTGTGCAGAAATTAATGTATCTTTGCACAAATTTTTGTAAACTGTGCAATGAATTCAATACCAAGTTTCAACTCGTATATTGAGCAGAGCATCATCAAGAACTGGAATCTGGATGCGCTAACGGATTACAAGGGTGTCACCTTGCAGTATCATGATGTAGCAAGAAAGATAGAGAAGCTCCACATCCTGTTTGAAAACAGCGACGTGAAGAAGGGCGACAAGATTGCAGTTTGCGGTAGAAACAGCAGCCAATGGGCGGCAGCCTTCCTGGCCATTGTCACCTACGGCGCTGTGGTCGTACCTATACAGAATGAATTTAAGCCTGAGCAGATACACAACATCGTGAACCATAGCGAGAGCAAGTTGCTCTTCGTGGGAGATGTCGTGGCTACGGAAATCAACACCGACGAGATGCCTTCTCTGGAAGGTGTCATCTATCTGCCAGACTTCTCACTCGTATTGTCTCGCTCAGAAAAACTGACATACGCAAGAGAGCATCTCAACGCTATGTTCGGCCATAAATATCCCAAATTTTTCCGTCCGGAACATATCAAGTATCATGTTGATGCTCCTGAGGAACTTGCGATGATCAACTATACCAGCGGAACGACAGGATTCTCCAAGGGTGTAATGCTTCCATATCGCGCGTTGTGGGGCAACCTCGACTATATGCTGTCCGCCATCGCACCTAAACTCCAAAAGAACTGCAACGTATTGGTATCGCTTCCGATGGCGCACATGTACGGATTGATGGCAGATGTCATCTTCAACATGGCGCAAGGCAACCATATCTTCTTCCTAACCCGTCTTCCAAGCCCCACCCTCATCGCACAGGCTTTCACGGAAATCAAGCCAGACATCATCTTCGCCGTGCCTCTCGTAGTGGAGAAAATAGTGAGAAAGAAGATATTCCCTCTCATCCAGACCAACAAGGTGAAGCTCCTGATGAACATGCCTGTCATCAATAAGCGCATCAAGGAAAAGATATACGAGTTCGTCATGAAAGAATTTGGCGGCAACGCCTACGAAGTCGTAGTAGGTGGCGCACCGCTCAACAAGGAGATAGAGAACTTCTTCCTCAGCATCGGCTTCCCCATCGCCATGGCATACGGTACGACCGAGACCGCTCCATTCATCACCTTCGCCAACCAAGACGAATATGTGGCGGGAAGTTGCGGCGTGGCTGTGAAGCACATGGCTGTGAAGGTATTGAGCGACAACCCCGAGCATGTGCCTGGCGAGCTTGTTTGCCGCGGCATCAACGTAATGAATGGATACTACAAGAACAAGGAGGCCACGGATGCCGTCATCGACAAGGACGGATGGTTTCATACGGGCGACCTTGCCACCATCAGCAAAGACGGGCACTTCTTCGTGAAGGGACGCAGCAAGAATATGCTCCTCGGGCCTAACGGACAGAACATATACCCAGAGGAAATAGAAGATAAACTCAACTCGATGGCAATGGTCAACGAGAGCATCATCATACAGAAAGACAACAAGCTCGTGGCATTGGTTCATCCCGACATGGACGAGGCAAACACCCTTGGATTCAACAAGGAAGACCTGGAAAGCATCATGGAGCAGAACCGTCAGAACCTCAACGAACAGATGCCGACATTTGCCAAGATTACCCGTGTCGTATTGCACGACAAGGAGTTCGAGAAGACTGCAAAGAAATCTATTAAACGTTATCTATATCAGGATGCCGTATAGTTCTTCATCGACGAAAGAAAAAGCATGCTCATTATAGATAAGCAAAAGCAAACAGAGATGGAAATACCAAGCTTTAACGCACTCATTCAGAAAAGCATCATTGACCATTGGGACATGGATGCACTTACGGACTACAAGGGAGCCACCTTGCAGTTTCATGACGTTGCTCGAAAAATAGAGAAGCTCCACATCATGTTCGAGAACTCTGGCGTAGTGAAGGGTGACAAGATTGCCCTCTGCGGTCGCAACAGCGCCAACTGGGCAGTGGCTTTCCTCGCTACCCTCACCTACGGTGCTGTGGCTGTGCCTATCCTACATGAATTCATGCCAGACCAGATACACAACATCGTGAACCATAGCGATGCCAAGCTCCTCTTCGTGGGCGACGTAGTGGCAACTCAGGTGGATGCGACCAAGATGCCGGGACTGGAAGGCATCATCTACATACCCGACTACTCTCTGGTAGTTTCGCGCACAGACAAGCTCACATATGCCCGTGAGCATCTCAACGAGATGTTCGGCATCAAGTTTCCCAAGTATTTCCGCAAGGAACATGTGCAATATTACATCGAGCAGAATCCTGACGAACTGGCACTAATCAATTATACCAGCGGTACGACCGGATTCTCGAAAGGTGTAATGATACCTTACCGCGCACTCTGGAGCAATGCCGACTTTGCCGAAAGCGTATTAGGCAACAAGATCAAGGCTGGCGACCCTGTCATCAGCATTCTGCCGATGGCACACATGTACGGCATGGCATTCGAATTCATCTTCGAGTTCATCAAGGGGTGCCATGTGTTCTACCTCACACGTATTCCAAGCCCAGCCATCATTGCCGAAGCTTTCGGACGCATCAAGCCTGCCGTCATCATCGCTGTGCCACTGATTATAGAGAAGATCATCCGCAAGAAGGTTTTCCCAAAGATTCAGAACAACCGCATGCGCATGCTCCTCCACATGCCAGTCATCAGCAAAAAGATACGTGAGAAGATTTGCGAACAGGTGACCAATGCCTTCGGTGGCAACTTCTACGAGGTCATCATCGGTGGCGCCGCCTTTAACCAGGAGGTGGAGAGCTTTTTGCACAGCGTAGGATTTAAATATACCGTAGGATATGGTGCCACAGAGTGCGCCCCCATCATCTGCTACGAGGATTACAAGAACTTCGTGCCTGGCTCATGCGGCAAGGCAGCCAAGAACATGATGGTGAAGATAGACAGCCCCGACCCAGAGAATGTACCTGGCGAAATCTTGGCGAAGGGCCCGAACGTGATGCTCGGCTATTATAAGAACGAGGAAGCGACAGCCACCACCATCGACAAGGACGGTTGGTATCACACGGGCGATCTCGGCACTATGGATGGCGACGGCAATGTCTTCATCAAGGGACGCAGCAAGAACATGCTCTTGGGAGCCAGCGGCCAGAACATCTACCCCGAGGAGATAGAGGACAAGCTCAACTCGTTGGCTTTCGTGAGCGAGAGCGTGGTGATACAGAAAGGCGACAAATTGATAGGCCTGGTACATCCCGACTACGACGAGGCTCAAACTTTCAATTTGGGCGAAAAAGAACTGATGGATATCATGGAGCAGAACCGCCAGGAGCTCAACACCTTGATTCCTGCCTACAGTAAAATATCGGAAATAAGAATCCACAAAGAGGAATTCGAAAAAACTCCCAAGAAAAGCATCAAACGATTCCTTTATACAGAATAGGTATATGCGAAAAAGGTATATACCTATAATATGTGTATACGGAAAAAGAATACATGCACAAAAGAGCTTCGGCACCGAAAGTGACGACTGAAGCTCTTTTGTCCTTTTTGTCTTATAAATCTTTAAATCAAAACCCCCGAACGGATGCGTGACAATGTTTCAGGAGTCATCTGCAGATAGCTGGCTATATATGTCAACGGGGCACGCAACACCACTTGAGGACTCAGTTCACACAAACGCTTGTACTTGTTGGGGGCTGTCTCGAAACGCATCAGGTCAGCGTGAACCTGCGACTGGATTAGACTCTCCTCCAGTATCTTACGATACAACATCTGGATGTTGACGTTACGAATGGCAGCAGACTCGAGCTTCGACTTAGGCAAGACATAAACCAAAGTTGGCTCGAGGGCCTCAACCTGAAGATGCGTTGGTTCCTCCTTGAAAAGACTCTCTATACACATGAAGATGGTATGGTCGACACCTAAATGCTCAGTAACCTCCCTTCCGTTCTTGTGGTAGAACTGGCGCACGAGTCCCTTCTCGATGTAAGAGATGCCACGACATACTTCGCCTTCCTCAAGGATCATTTCTCCCTTGCTGTATTTTACCGGCTCCAAGATACCCTCCAAGATGTCGAGCTCATCGTGGGTCATCGTACTGTACTTACGCGCCAACTCCCTGGCAATGTCACGCTTGGGAGTGATGGTTCTCAAATCATTCATAATTCTAACCTCCTTGATTTATATGTCGCTTAATTGCTTGATTATACTGGATATCATCAGTCGAGTTTCAGCACTGCAAGGAATGCCTTTTGTGGAACTTCCACGTTGCCAATCTGCTTCATACGCTTCTTTCCCTTCTTTTGCTTCTCCAGCAACTTGCGCTTACGGCTCACGTCACCACCATAACACTTGGCGGTCACATCCTTACGCACCTGTTTGACAGTCTCACGCGCCACGATCTTGGCGCCGATGGCTGCCTGAATGGCAATATCAAACTGCTGGCGTGGTATCAAGTCCTTCAACTTCTCACACATTCGTCGCCCAAAAGTCACGGCATTGTCCCTATGGGTAAGCGTGGAAAGAGCGTCTACTGGCTCACCATTCAGGAGAATGTCGAGCTTCACCAAGTCTGATGGCCGGAAACAGTCGATATGGTAATCGAAGGAAGCATACCCTTTTGAGATACTCTTCAACTTATCATAGAAGTCGATGACAATCTCTCCCAAAGGCAACATGAAATGCAGCTCCACACGGTTACCACTCACGTATTCCTGATTGATGAGCTCACCACGCTTGTCCAAGCAAAGTTTCATAATCGGACCGATGTAATCGCAAGAAGTAATGATGGTAGCACGGATGTATGGCTCCTCGATATGGTCTATCATCGTTGGGTCTGGCAGCCCAGAAGGATTGTGGACTTCTTTCACCCCACCCTGCTTGTCATATACCATATAAGACACGTTGGGCACAGTGGTGATGACATCCATGTTGAACTCACGATCCAATCGTTCCTGAACAATCTCCATATGTAGCAAGCCCAAGAAGCCGCAACGAAAGCCAAAGCCCAACGCCACCGAGCTCTCTGGCGAGAATGTCAAGGAAGCATCATTGAGCTGAAGCTTTTCGAGCGAAGCGCGCAAGTTCTCATAATCACTTGGGTCGATAGGATAAACACCGGCAAAAACCATCGGTTTCACCTCCTGGAATCCAGCGATAGCCTTTTCGCATGGACGAGCTACATGCGTAATGGTATCACCCACCTTCACTTCCGTAGCATCCTTTATGCCAGAGATAATGTAGCCTACCTCACCAGTACCTAACTCATTACGAGGCACCATGTCCATCTTGAGAACACCTATTTCATCGGCATCATACTCCATGCCCGTATTGAAGAACTTAACCTTGTCGCCCTTGCGGATGACACCGTTTTCTATTTTAAAATAGGCTATAATACCACGGAAGGAATTGAATACGGAGTCGAAAATCAAAGCCTGCAACGGTGCCTTGTCATCTCCCTCTGGATGAGGAACACGGTTGACCACCGCCTCCAAGATATCCTCTACTCCCTCGCCCGTCTTACCAGAGGCACGAAGGATTTCCTCATGCTTGCAACCGATGAGGTCGACTATCTCATCCTCCACCTCGTCGGGCATGGCCGAAGGCATATCTATCTTGTTGATGACAGGAATGATTTCCAAGTCATGCTCGATGGCCATATATAGATTGGAAATCGTCTGCGCCTGCACTCCCTGCGTTGCATCCACGACCAATAGCGCACCCTCGCAAGCAGCGATAGAACGAGAAACTTCATAGGAGAAATCTACATGTCCTGGAGTATCGATGAGGTTGAGGATATAAGTCTGCCCATCCTTCGCCTTGTACTCCATCTGGATGGCGTGGCTCTTGATGGTAATGCCACGCTCACGCTCCAGGTCCATGTCGTCAAGCATCTGCCCCTCAGTAATTTTGATGGTCTTAGTTTTTTCCAACAAACGGTCTGCCAAGGTACTTTTACCATGGTCAATATGTGCAATAATGCAGAAATTTCTGATGTTATTTATATTCTCCATATAATATTTTCTCTCTTTAGGTTGCAAATTTACCTTATTTTTAGGAGAATACCAATTTTTTAGTCTATTATTTTCAAAAATCGCTTTTTTAAGGTTCCAAGCAAATCCAATGGACTATGCCATCATCTACCATCGTGACAAAAAAATAACGAACCGTTCGGTCTGGCATTTTTCTATCTTTCACTCCCAAGTATTCCGCATTCGGTCTGGAAAATCTCTGTCTCGCTCCCACGGTTTCCACATTCGCTCCGAGAAAATAGAGAATGAATCCCATATTTTTATCAGATATCATAAAAATACAGAATTTAAATTTTGTTTTATCAGCGTTTTACCGTAACTTTGCATCAAAATTAATAGATGAATAGAGATATGAAAAAGATTATCTATAGTATCATAGCACTCGGATTGTTGGTCTCTTGCACAGAGAGCATGGAAGACAGGGCTGTGCGCGAAGCACGCGAATATACAGAGAAAGTATGTCCTACTCCTTACATCAACGACAGCCGTACAGACAGCGCTGTTTTTGACAAGGACTCACGTACCTATATTTATTATCTCACCCTGCGTAACAAGGCAGATAACGCAGAGGCGATAGCCCTGCACCGCAGCAAGCTGCACGACCTGCAGAAACAATCACTCGACAACAACCCCGGTATCAAGAATTACAAGGATGCCCACTTCTCCTTCCGCTTCATCTATCGATCGGCTTCCAACCCCAAGAAAGTATTGTTGGACGATACATTCAAGTATTAGTCACTGCCGAAACTCAGCAAGTCACAGGTTAGGCTCTGCAAGTCATTGGCGATGCCCATGTAAGTCACTGGGCTATGTCTACTCTATCAACCAGTCTTTAAAAACTTTGCGGCAGGATGGCAGGTTGGCTTTAATTCCTTAAGAATTTTTCGTTCCGTGTCTTGGAATCTTCCGTTCCGTGTTTCGGAACGGAGATTTCTTCACCTTGCGAAGACAATCTAAAAAAGTCCTGAAAGAAAAATTCCAAGGCTATACAAAAATAAAACGCCATATAGATGAGCTTTTCCTATATGACGTTTCACATGAATCCTATAAGCCGAGAGTTTAATACCCCATTTGTTCCAAAGCTGTTGCCAACTGGTCTGGGCAACTTGTTGGTTTATTACCACACTTGATACCTTTCAATCGAGCAATCACCTCCTTGGCTTTCATATCTCGAATCAAGGAACAGACTCCTTTGGTATTGCCATCGCATCCACCGATGAACTGAGCATCTCTTACCACTCCGTCCTCATCGACACTAATGCAAATGAACTTAGAACAAGTACCATGGGTTTGGTAAGTCACCTTTTTCAACTGCTTTTGATTTTCGTTTGCTATCATATCTTGTCCTCCCAAAAATAATAAAAAAGGAAGTTTTCTCGCAAAAGAAAACTCCCCATGTACCAATATTTAAATCTTAAATATTCCCTTACTCTGCGTCAGCAGGAATCTCAGGCTTCATGTTGGTATATACAGTCTGAACATCGTCAAACTCTTCCAACTTCTCTACCATCTTGTCGATAGTCTCGCGCTCCTCAGGAGTCACGTCCTTCAAGTCGTTAGGGATGTAAGTAAATTCAGCACCTGTTACCTCGAAGCCCTCAGCCTCCAAATGCTTCTGAATCTCGCCGA
>ERZ808240.883-NODE-883-length-38522-cov-115.336366_pt1 | contig 38522 bp, 65 predicted proteins | sample MGYA00521084_ERZ808240 | MGnify/ENA primary metagenome ERZ808240 (study PRJEB31516, sample SAMN03275571) | gut metagenome | biome: mammalia-associated habitat; material: feces | host: Papio cynocephalus | place: Kenya | collected 2012-08-06 ... | reverse complement strand
ATGCGTTCGGCGTCATATCGAACGGCGGCTGCGTGTGCAAGAAGTCCTATCCGCTTAACTACTCAAGAATAGCCGGGTACGGCAGACCGGCGTACAACGACGGCTATGCCGGTGCGACCGTGGAGGACAAGCCCACCACGTCCGAAACACCGAAGCCCGAAACACCGAAGCCCGAAACACCTAAGCCCACAGCGAGCACCTGCACCGTCAAGCTGCCGGAGCTTTCCTCGGGCAGTACAGGCGCGGCAGTGGCGGCGCTTCAGGCGGCGCTGACATACCTGAAATACGACGTCAAGGGCATCGACGGAGACTTCGGCATTAAAACAAGGACGATGCTGATGGCGTTTCAGGCGGAGCACGGACTCGATGCGGACGGCATCTGCGGCGCTCAGTCATGGACGGCGCTGATGGGGAGGTGAGGCGTGTCAATGTAAACACATCGCGCGCACCCTTAAAATGAAAGTGGAGGAAACCATGACGGAAACAATTGTCACCGCGATCATAACCGGCGGCTTGACGCTCGCCGGGGTCTTGATCAGCAACGGAAAAGCCCAGGCAATCACGGAGACGCGGCTGGATGAACTGACCCGCGAGGTGCGGGAGCACAACAACTTCGCGCGCCGCGTCCCCGTGGTCGAAGAGCAGATCAAGGTGGTCAACCACAGGCTGGCTGACCTTGAGGAATTTCATAAACCGAAATAAAAAAATGTGCCCAGATGGGCACAGGAGGAGAAAACATGAACGAAATACTTTCAACCTACGGCATGGAGATAGTCAAGGCGATCGTCGTCATGATCTTCGGCTATGTCGGCATCGTCCTTAAAAACCTTGCAGCGAAGTACATCACGACCGACACCGCGAAGAAAGTCGCGCAGACCACGGTCAACTACGTTGAGCAGGTGTATAAGGACATCCACGGTGATGACAAGCTCGCCGTCGCACTCAAGACAGCATCGGAGATCCTTGCGGAGAAAAACATAGTCATATCCGACACTGAGCTGCACGCGCTTGTAGAGGCGGCAGTGAAGGAGCTTAACGACAGGTATCACGAGACCGGCGGCAAGGTATGAAATTATACGCACCGCGTGCAGCCGAAGTCCTGCGCGTCTACGCGGGGGCTGATGTAAGCTGCACCCGGTGCAGCTCTTAAAATCCTTGTAAACCGACATTCCGGAGGACAGATGAAAGAATCCGTGAAAGAGTTCTGCCGTATCAATGGTATAAGCGGTGTGACCGCCGATGTGCTTTTTAACGCATATATAGGGAGTGATGCCAACGACAACAGCAGAGATAAAAAACAGCTTGATGACACCGGGCACAAAGAACAAGCTGCAATTCCCGCGGGAGCTGAAAGAACGCTTTGAACGTGATTGCGGATTTACCGATGAAGAGCTGAAGATATTCCGCATGAGAGCGCGGGGGATGAGCGTACTGCAAATATCTTTCGCGCTCCAAACGGAAACGGCGCTATACGGCACTGAAAAGGTCGAGCGCCGCATACGGAGCATAAAAAACAAGATTGCAGACGCAATTGATGGATAAACGATGTGTATTTGAGGGCTGACCGATGGGTCAGCCCTCTTTTTTTATGCGAAAATGTACGTAGAAAGGACGTGAAGCGATGAACGATAATCCTTATTATCCACAGCAGCAACAGTACTACGGCGGCTATCAGCGCCCTATGCAACAGATACAGCCAACACCCCCCAGTTACGTGTGCAAGCCCGTAACGAGCCGTGAGGAAGCCGTAGCGACGAGCACGGATTACTTTTCTCTCGGCGTGGTAATGCCGGACTTGGGTCACGGCATGATTTACCTCAAGCGTTTTAATCAGCAGACCGGCGCATCTGACTTCTTCGATTTCAAGCTCTTCACGCCGGAGCAAGCCGCGCCGGTGGAGTACGCGACGAAAGCAGATCTTGACGCACTGCGCGCAGAGTTGACGCCAAAGAAGAAACGGAGGGTAACAGACGACGATGATGAATAATCCGTTGATGGGTCTTGTGAACCTCGCCCGTAACGGCGGCAATCCGATGATGTTGATGCAGCAGATGGCGGGGCGGAATCTGCGGATGCAGCAAGCTATGAGCATGATACAGGGGAAAACCCCGGAACAGCTCAAGCAGATGGCGGAGAACATGGCGAAAGAACGCGGCATGACCGTTGAGCAGGTAGCAAAAAACATCGGTTTAATGTGAAAGAAAAAACGCCCGTCTCATCGGTGTAGCGACGGGACGGGCAGAAGCGGATGCGCTCCTCCAAGCACTATAATTTTAGCACATAAGACCGGCTTATTGCAAGCCGATAATTAAATACTCTATCAGTTTTGCGCAGGTCTTGATAAAAACTGCCCCCGGGCGAATGCAGACGGGGCGCGCGACCCGTATGTAAATAAACTGATAGGAGATTTTTCTATGGCAGACGATTTCATGAGCGGATTCCTCGCCGGGCAGGGCGACGGTAATTCCAATCGCGGCGGGATGTTCGGCGGTGACGGATGGTGGGCAATCATCATCTTCGCGTTGATCTTCGGCTGGGGTAATGGCGGATGGGGCGGCAACGGCAGCGGCAGCAACGGCGGCGGTGTAATTGACGGATATGTGCTGACCTCCGACTTCGCCAACCTTGAGAGAAAGCTTGACGGCGTGAACAACGGTATCTGCGATGGCTTTTACGCCATGAACACCGGTATGCTGAACGGCTTTGCCGGAGTGACGCAGGCGGTCGCGAGCGGCTTTTCTACGGCGGAGCTTTCCCGCGCCAACCAGCAGGCGGCGCTTATGCAGCAGCTCAACGCTATGCAGCGTTCGGCGGATAACTGCTGTTGCGAGAACCGCGCGGCTATTGCGCAGGTGCGTTACGACATGGCAACGCAGGCTTGCGACACGCGCAACACCATCCAGAACGTAGCGCGAGACATCACCGACAACCAGAACGCGGGGACGAGGGAGATTCTCAACTTCCTTACGAACAGCCGACTGCGTGACCTTGAGGCGGAGAACTCCACGTTGAAGCTTGCGGCGTCTCAAGCGGCGCAGAACAACTATCTGGTGTCCGCACTGCGCCCATCGCCTATACCGTCATACCAGGTGCAGAATCCGTATTGCTGCAACACCAACGGCTGCAGCGGGTGCAACGGCTATTAAACGAAGCTGATCGGGGCGGGCAATCCCGCCCCTGAAAGGAGAATACTATGTCATGTAAACCTGTATGTCAGCTTTGCAAAAGGCTGATTCTAAGCCAGTCGATAACGGTCGCTGACGGTAGCGTTGTTGTCAACCTCCCAGACGGCAGCTATACCAACGGTGAGAAATATTGTATCGTGCTGGCGCAGACTATCCCCACGACGGCGACGATAAGCGCGCCGGTCGTGTTCACCATCGGCACGGGGGCGACTCAATTCCCGATGACAAACCGCTGCTGCGCACAGGTGACAGCGTGCGGAGTGCGGACGCGGACAAAGTACAGCACTGTTGTTGTCACAACCGCGACGGGCGCGACATTCCGCATGATAGGGAATCCATGCTGCTCTCCGAGGAATAATCTGACTGCGGTTAACGCGGCGACAGGAGGTGCAACAGCATGAGCAGAGCCGGACGTATAATGCGTATGCGCGACTATCAGCCGCCGCAGGATAAATTCCGCGACAGCAGAGGGCGTGAGCACTACGACAACGGGCGCTATGCCCCACGCAATGAGTACCGCGATGACTACTATGAACGCCGCAGAATAGGCTTTGATTACGATTCACCGCGCATGGGCGACCCGGTGACGTACGGCAACGACTATGAGCGTGGTTATGGCGGCGGCAGTATGTACAACGGCATGAGCCGTGAAATGGCGGACGGATGGATGAGAGACCTTGAGAATGAGGACGGCAGCAGAGGCGCACATTGGAGCTACGACCAGACGTCAAATCTTCTCGCGCAGAAGAAATACGACTGTGATCCGATAGAGTTCTACGTTGCAATGAATATGCTGTACTCCGATTATTACAAGGTTGCGAAGAAGTTCAACGTCAACAACACGGAGTTCTACGCCGACCTTGCGGAAGCGTTCCTTTGCGATAAGGACGCGGCGGATGACAAGATCATGCGGTACTACGAGTACGTTGCAGAGTAAGTAGAGAGCGGGGGAAATCCCCGCTCTTTTGTGTTAATAATACGTCGATAACGGCGTAAAGTTCTGTTTTCTTGAACGTCTTCAAATTGGTCGATTTTGCCCCTTAAAATCGGCTCAAATTCGACTTTGTTCTGTGACTTTCTATTATCAACGTACTATCAACAAAAGCCGAAAAAACGTTGAAAATACTAGCTTTTTTGTTGAATGGGGTTCAAGAGGCCGCTGGTTCAAATCCAGTCACTCGGACCAAAAATGACGGAAATTTAGAGTTTTTTCTAAATTCCCGTCATTTTTTTGTTCGTTTCTGTTTTGCTCTGTTTCTCTCTATTATTAACGTACTATCAACAAATTTATAGCGCTCATAGCGCGTCGGTTATTTTCCTCAGATCGGCATAGTTCACGTCTTGATAATGCCGCAGCATTTCATCGCTCGTATGCCCGATGAGGGCGAGCTTGTCTTTATCTGCACCGTACACGCGCTTCATCAGCGTGGCGAACGTATGGCGGCAGCTGTGCGGCGTGTATGTGTAAAACTTTTTCCCGTCGCGCTCGACGATAGGATTATCTATGCCGCACTTCTCAAGCACGGAATAAAACAGCTCACGATACCGCGCCGGAGTGAACGGCTTGCCGTCCTCGTCCACGAACACAGCGCCGCCGATTTTATCCTTTACCGCCGCGTCAATGTACGGCTGGATCTTCGGCGAGACGGTGACAGTCCTATCCGTTCCAGCTTCGGTTTTCGCGCCGCCGATGAACGCCCGTTCCGCGCGATTGTAGTTCGCCGCGTCGAGCGTCACGAACTCAGCCGGACGAAAGCCGAGATAGCATTGACACAGCACGATAGACGCGCCGAAAACGCCGTCTGCGTGCTTCTCAAGCTTGGGTATGGCATCGTCCGGGAGCGCGTTCTTCGTGCCGCTGTCGCCGCTCACAATGAGGTATTGCCCCATGTTCAGCGTGACGTAATGCCGGGGGATTGCGAATTTATAGAGCAAGCCGCACAGCGCCTTCATGTTCTCCTTTGTACGCCGCCCCTTGCCGCACTCGTCCAGGCATTCTTGCAGATCGTCAATATCTATATCCGAAATATACAGACGATATACCGGCTCAAAATACTTGTACGCCGCACGGTAGCAATCCATTGTGGACTTCCCAGCACGGTGCGTCGGCTGCCACGCCTCATATATCTGCTTGAATGTCGCTTGTTTGGGCTTGTCACGCGGCGCAAGCTTCAAGGTGGGCAGATAGTTCACCGCGTCTTTTTTCGTCTTAAAACCGCCCTTAGTGCGCGAGACAAGGCGGGATTTGTCGCCGTCGTCAGAATACTCTATCGTCACCTTCGCTGTCCACGTCTTACCGCGCTTGTAAACCGTGCCTGTGCCGTTGCCCCGGCTCTTCGTTGCGCGCCCTTCGGGCTGCTGCTTCACACCACAATAGAGGCAGTATACGCTTATATCCGGGATCTCTTTCTTGCATTTTCGGCATATCATAATATCACCCTATAACAACGCCCCCGGTGAAAACCGAGGGCGAAATTTTATTTTTGAAACAAATGCCGCATTGAAACGGCAATAGCTGCAACTGCCGCAACAACCAACAGCGCCAGCAGCACCGCGAACGCGGACAGCCCCGCCGACTGAAATAGCCCAGCCGTCAAGATGCGCGCGTCGAATATCATGTAGCCTATTACGACCAGTACCAGCAGCGCGCAGAATCCAGCCAGAGTGAGAACAAGAGATTGCAGCGACGCTATACGCGCCGCGAGATCTGCGGCGTGCAGCTTGTTACCGTCAGCGACTGCGTTTAGCCTCCCGATCTCGCCGTCCTTGCGGGCGTTGCCCAGCTCTAATTCATGAATGCGCTGACGGTCAGCGCCGGTGCTTTCGGGAGCCTCAAGCCCACACAGCGCGTCGAGAGACAGACCGAGAACCTTACACTTTGCCGCTTCGTAGAAAAGAAGCGGCAGCTTCATACGCCCAGAATTGGTATCGCAAACGTTATTGTACGGTACGCCGGAGAGGTCGGACAGCTCCTGCAAAGTGCATCCATTACGATTCTTCGCCTTTCGCACTTGATCAAGATATTTGTCGAAATACGGCTTTAATTCCGACATTGCAGACATTTTACCATCTCCAAATATTAAATTGTTGCTCTTCCCGAAACCTTTGTAAAAAACTACGCCGCATGGGAAAACAAAACGTGGACAAATTCGGTAAAAATCTGCTACGCTATGGGTGTAGCAGATAAGTCGGTTTACAAGGTATCTGTTACAGCCCCGGCAGAGGTTGCCGCCAATGCCGGGGCGCTTGCTTAATCACGATAAGCCGAATTGAGCTTTGGCAACGACCTTGCCGCCTTGAAAGGTAACGTTGGCATTGGAACCGGGAACAACGCCATACCATACATACATTTCGGTTTTGTATTCATCGCCACCGACGTCAGCTTGAGACAACAGTTCACCGTCAGAACCGACAATGTTTACAACCTCGTCATAAGTCATTCCGGATTCAATGCGATTGAATTTCTCGGCGGTGATTCCTTGTTCCGTGTTTTCGACCGAACTACTATTCCCGCCAATCGCGCCCACGAAAATAGAAATACCGACAAAAAGCAGGATGATTCCGAAAAATACGCGCCAACCGCTGGGCTTCCTTTTCGCCCCGCACTGGGGACAGACTTTAGCGCTCTTTGAGATTTGTGCACCACAATCTTTGCAAGTAACGAGCTTCGACATAGACTTAACCTCTCCTTGTTTATTGAATTATTTGAACGATGTCGCTTGAAAGCGTATCGGCGGTGCTAAAACCGCTGCCATGCCACGGGGTAAGCCCCAATCGAATTGACATATCGTCAACGTGAGAAACGTTCAAAGCGGCGGCATTATCGTCATTGAGCATAACCGCACTATCGCCATATACGTGTATACTTTCTGAGCCTTGATTGTCTATGCTCAGTTTAAGCCCCGCTGTGTCTGCGCCTTGTAACGTTATTGATATTCCGTTGTCAGCGTATAAGGATTGAGGGGCAAATGGCGACGATTCAGCGGGCGAAAAAAGCATTACGAGGAAAAGCACAAGAAACGCAATTACGGCTATGATAAGAAACTTACTTTTCATAGGCATTACCCCTTTTCTTATATAATTGTGAATAAAGTATTACGATGAACTAATATTACCACTTAGAAACGTCGAAATCAAGAGAAACTTGTCGAAAACTATAAAAAAGGAGGCGGGGAGTTGGAAAAAGAGCGAAAGATACTGATAGAGGAGATAGAAAAGCTGTTGAAAACATTGACCTATGAGCAGTTACGGTCAGTGTACATATTCACATTGCAGAAAATTAAATAGTGCGAATATGGGAACAAGCCCGGTGCGGAGTTAATCCGTGCCGGGCTTATTCATTTTATCGGCAAGTTTCTTGAACACGTTAGCGAGAGCCGCCCACTCTTCGACGGTGGTTTCCGCCATAAGCTCAATAAGCATTTGCTCAATGTCTGAACGCTTGCCCTCCGAGAGTTGCCCGATATATTCATCAAGAATATCTTTGCGCGACTTTACCGGGAACGGATCACCGGCACCGGTGCGCAACCATACTTCGTCAACATTATAAGTTCGGCATATCGCAGCAATCATCATGTCGGAGACAGCGGCGCGCCCGTTCTCAACATTGTTTATCATATCCCGGCTTGCACCGAACGGCTCACCGAAAGCAGATTGAGACAGATTTTTTAGCTTGCGTACCTGTTTTATTCTTTCGTTCACGGGTTACACCCCCTTTCATTTTGCATATTAAGAATACCATAACAACTTGAGCTTGTCAACTCAAAACCACGCAAAAAATTTTAGAAATGAGTTGACAAACTCAAATTGATGCTGTATAATGAGCACAACAGCTCAAGAGAGTGAGCTGACAAGCCCCGTGAACTGCTGGAAACACACAGGAACTGGCCTTGAAACAAACTCAGGAGCGGGGCAAAAGAAAAGGAGACAGGAAAATGAAAAATTATCAGGTATTTTATTGGATCAAGAAAAACAGCCATGAGTATTTGGAGCATATGTTTGTCAGCGCGAACAACGCAAAGGAAGCTTGCCGAATCTGCAAAGAGCAGGTCAAGGAGCAGACAGGACGCAACGCTTTCCGTCCAACAACAAAAGTCCCTGACATCAGCGAGTATAAGAATCTGCCGCACTTCGTTGTTGAATAAGCAAAGCCGAAACGGTCTAACGACCGTCTGCCGGGGATGACCGTCCGGCACTGATGAGGCAGGTTGCAGGAGGTGGGCGAAATAAAGAACTTTGCAGTACAAAGGCACAAATCATAAAGTGCTCCGCGAATTTGACGACCTTAGAGATGCGGTGGCCTATGCCAAAAAATATTTAAGGTACGACGGGCGCGGGCACACGGTATGGACTACAGCATTAAGGGAGCCGCTGCTTCTGGTGGTCAATCACAGCGGTGAAATTAGGGTCATCGATATATACAGGAGGTGAAAACATGAGCGAACAGGAAAAGAAAACCGCAAAGGAAGTCATTGATACCCTGCGTCAGATACCGCCCGACGGCGCGGATTACGTGCGCGGGTACTTGCAGGGCAGACTTGACGGACTGAAAAAAGGCGACAAGGAGAAAAGTTAACAAGCCGAAAGGCAAGTTATAAGCCCCGCGAACTGCTGGAAACGCACAGGAACTGGCCTTGAAACAAACTCAGGAGCGGGGCAAATGAAAAGGAGAAGAGAAAATGAATTTCGAGGAAATGAAAGAATACTTGCTGGACGAGCTGAAAGAGGAGCGCGAGAAGATGCTTAAAAAGCAGGGCAACAACTACTCGTACATCTTCATGATCTGCAACGACATGGGGCTTATAGACCCGGCAGAGGCAAAGTATTAAGGAGGGGCGAGAAAGATGAAAAAATATGAAGTTGCCCTTGTGAATAAGGACGGCACCATCGAGCGCGGCGGAACGTGCAAGGAGGTAATCATGACCATCAAAGAGTTAGAGGCGTTGGACAAGACGACCATAACGCCGAAAGAGGCGGCGGGCGTACTTGGCTGTATGCCTTATTACATCAACGTCAAAGCGCGAGACGGAACGCTTGAGTTCCCGGCGTTCTTCTCCGGCAACCGGCTGAAAATCCTGCGCGAGCCGTTCATTAAGTGGGTAAGGAGTGGACGCACATGATCGCGCCGTGCCAGGGCTGTGAAGAGCGCTACTCCGGCTGCCATGTTCTGTGCCCGGAATATGCCGATTTCCGAGAACGCCGCGCCCTTGCCCGCGAATTTCTGCGGCAGGGTCGCAACGATGACGCAACGCAGCTGAAGATCGAGGGAATACTGCGCGAGAAAAAAAGAAAGCGAAAATGAAAAGCGCCGCGCCCCGGCGGCAACCGGGAACGCGGCATAGGAGATTGAACACAGATATTATAACACAGGAGGTTGACCTTGACAAGTGAGACAATCAACAGAGGGCGTGATTGAACGCGCCAATGACTGGAATCTGAACATTCCGTGGTATCGGATGCTCGCGGTGAGCATCATACAGAGAGCGTGGCTGGATTTACGGGCGCTCGAATGCGAAAAATCGAGCCTGATGAAAATCTGTGGATCATACGTCTTCCGCAGGGAGGTGGAGAGATTCCTGGACAGCGGCTGGTGTGGTCAGCTTCTGATGGGAGCGTGTGACGCAGGAATTGATGGGGAATATGTAAAGGAGAGTGCTAAAAATGTGCGAATGGATAGCAGAAAAAATGCCGTGGCTCGTTGAACACGTCGGAGGGATGAGCCTTGCGGGGCAGATAGTGCTTGCGTTCGCGGTGCTGGCGGCGATAGTGCTCGGGTACTGCTGCTTCCAGGCGGCGGTATACAACGAGAGACCGCGCAGAAGACTGGCGCGCGGCAACTGGCTTATGCGGTGGCTGGCGATATTCTCAGACGATGAGCCGTATGCCGACTGGATGGACGCGGAGGCATGGCGTGAGTGATACATACGACAACAACGACTTCTGCGCAATTCCCGGATATGAACCGAAGCTGCGCACGAAAGACTATGAAATGCGCGTGGTAACGCCGCTGTACAGGCACGGCAAGGACGGACTGTATTTCATCGTCGAGCACAAGCCCACGCGCACACGCGCCGGTTATGAGGCGCGGCGCAAGGGCAAGACCGCAACATTCGTCGATCTCGCAGACGCGATAGATTTTTATAACGGAGGCGGTAAATGAAACAGATCCCCGATGACCCGATGATCAGCAGCATAGAGCGGACGGGTTTCCCGGCGTGGCTGCAAAACTGGCATGAGGTCGATGATGATGACCTCTATTGCACACATGAGGAGGGCGAGTATGACAGAGAAGAGCGTTACGCAGTATACGAGGGCGACGATTGACATCTACTTCGAGCCGGAGCACGTAGCGTGTCAGTACTGCCCGATTTTAGAGACATATGCACGCAATCAATGCCGGAGAACCGGCGAGTATATCATAGACCCGCGATACACAGTAGGGCGATACTGCCCGCTAGAATTTAAGGAGGACGCATAACGAACATGGCGGAAGAAATGAACATCATGCTGACTGCGACGGCGCAGCTCAACAAGGGCGAGGAAAAGGATGTTTTCATCCCGGTGCGCACGAGCGAGTACCGCGAGCTTGTGGAAATTGCAACGACGTACAAGATCAAGCACGAGGAAGCAAACGCGCGGTACTGGGAAGGTCAGAGCAGAATACGCGAGCTTGAAGCTCAGCTCAAGGAGATAAAGGAGGCAGCAAAATGAGCGGCTCAATGCCCAACATCGGAGCCGCACTGTTGGCGATACAGTGTGAGCTTAAAGCCCCGAAGTCGCAATACAACAAATTCGGCGATTACAACTACCGCAACTGCGAGGACATTCTGGAGGCGGTCAAGCCCCTGTTGCTGGCGCACGGCGTGACGCTTACGCTGTCGGATGAGCTGACCTTGATCGGCGAGAGGTATTATGTAAAGGCGACCGCGACGATCACGAACATCAATAACCCCACGGAGGATGTGTCCGTGACCGCCTATGCCCGCGAGGTCGAGATGAAGAAAGGCATGGACGGATCACAGGTCACAGGCGCGACAAGCTCCTACGCTCGGAAATACGCGCTCAACGGTCTTTTCTGCATTGACGATACAAAGGACGCTGACGCGACGAACACCGACAGCGCAGCGTCCGGCAAGGCGTACAAGTGCGAGTCTTGCGGGAAGGACATCCAGCCGGTCAGACTCAACAACGGCGGCAAGTGGACGCCGGAGGACGTAGCAAGGAACAGTAAGAAACGGTATGGGCGCTGCCTGTGCGGCGACTGCATGAAGAAAGCGGAGGCGGACAGATGAGTTTGAATCGCATAGACATCATGGGTCGGCTCACCAGAGACCCGGAGCTGCGCTATACGGCGCAGAAAACACCTGTAACATCGTTCACCCTCGCGGTTGACAGAGACTATCAGAGCGGCGGCAGCGAGCGTCAGACGGACTTCATAGACTGCATCGCATGGCGCAGTACGGCAGATTTCGTCAGCAAATACTTCAGCAAGGGCAGTATGGCAGTTGTCACCGGGCGCTTGCAGATTCGAGACTGGGAAGACAAGAACGGCGGCAAGCGCCGGAGCGCGGAGGTCGTAGCCGACAGTGTTTACTTCGGCGAGGGCAAGAGACGCGACAATGACGGCGTGAGCGCTGATCCTCCGAAGTTTGAAGAAATGAAAGAGGATGACGGCGATGACACCTTCCCGTTCTGAGCCTATGACACAGAACGAGAGAATAATCCGGCACTTGAACGACTGCGGCAGCATAACGAGCAAGGAGGCAATAACCGAATATGGAATAATGCGGCTTGCCTCCCGCATTAACGACCTGCGCAAGCTCGGCTATCCGATAGTCGGCGAGACAGAGACCGGAAAGAACAGATATGGAGAGCCAACGCGATACTCACGGTACAGATTGGAGAAATGAACAATGGCGCTGGAAAGCTTCAATGCCTATCACAGCTACCTTACTGCGATTGAACCACTCAACGACGCGGAACGCGGGAGACTTTTCACGGCGCTGCTCACTTACAGCAGCACGGGCGAAGCCCCCGACCTCCGCGGGAACGAGCGCTTTGTTTTTCCGCAGATGAAGTGGCAGATAGATAGGGATAAGGGCAGTTATAACGACTTCTGCACGCGGCAGTCGGAGAACGGGAAAAAAGGCGGCAGACCGAAAAAGCCAGCGGTTAATTTTGAAACCCAAAAAACCCAAGCCTTTTTTGAAAAACCCAAAAAAGCCATAGACAAAGACAAAGACAAGGACAAAGACAAGGACAAAGACAAAGACAAGGACATATCCCCTAACGGGGATAAGGGGAAACGCGCCGCGCGCTTTATCCCCCCCACCGTTGACGAAGTGGCGGCATACTGCCAAGAGCGCGGGAACAGCGTTGACCCGGAACGCTTTGCCGACTTCTACGCCAGTAAGGGATGGCGCGTAGGCAAAGAGCCTATGAAAGACTGGAAAGCCGCTGTGCGCACATGGGAAAAGCGCGGCAATTATAGCGGCGGGTATACACAGACCGTGCCGGTGGCAACGGCTGACAGGTTAGCCGAGATGATACGGAGGGGGGATTTCGATGACTGAGCGCGAATCGGCGCAGATCATAGGCATTATGCAGACGGTTTACCCGGACAGCTTCAAGAACTTATCTGCTGATGCGCTCCGCTCCACGGTCAAGATATGGGCAAAGGTCTTTGAGGACGACCCGGCAAGTGCCGTGCAAGCCGCCGTAATGGCGCACATATCCGCGACGGCAGACCGCTTCATGCCGCCTCCGGGTGCGATAAAGCAGCGCCTTGTCGAGATAAAAATGGGCGGAAACTTGACCGCCGGTGAAGCGTGGCAGCTCGTATACGCGGCGGCACAGCGCGGCATACACCACGCGCAGGAGGAGTTTGACAAGCTTCCGCCGATAGTGCAGAGACTTGTAGGCTCGCCAAATCAGCTGCGCGAGTGGGCGATGATGGACGCGGAGACCGTGCAGAGCGTCATAGCGTCGAACTTTCAACGCTCATACGCGGTGAGGGCAGAAAAAGAACGCGAGTACATGGCTCTGCCGTCCGGCGTGAAAGACACGTTGGGCGCGATAGCCGGAAAACTCAGCTTTACGGCGCTGCCGGGAGGTGTGCATGAGGATTGAGAGTGCGCGAATCATGGGTAACGAGCTGATACTTACCGGCTCAATGCAGGACGCACGGCGCTTTGTGTACGGCTTTAAGCCGGGAGAGTATGACATAGCCCTGGCGAGGAAAAAGCGCAGTCTGAACGCCAATGCTTATGCATGGCGGCTTATCAACGACATTGCGCTTGCTGTTCGGGAAACGCCGGAGAACGTATACCGCGAGGCGTTGAAGAACATCCCGAATATCTGTGAGGTGCTTTGTGTGCAGGATAAAGCCGTTGACAGCATGGAGCGGCTTTGGACACGCGACCACATAGGACGGCGCGTCGAGCGCGAGGAGAGCAAAATCAAGGGCTGCACGAACCTGTATATCTACTACGGCAGCTCAGACTTTGACACCCGGCAAATGTCCATGCTGATAGATAACCTCGTGCAGGACGCACGGGCACTCGGCATAGAGACGCGCCCGGAAGAAGAAATAAAGTCACTGTTGGAGGCGTGGGAATGAAAGATTACCATGAATTTCTTGAAAGCAAAAAAATAGCCGTTACGCCATCCGGGTTTGAGCCAACGTCGGGCAATACTAAGCTGTTCGACTGGCAGAACGACATAGTGCGTTGGGCGCTCGTGAAAGGGCGCGCGTGCATATTTGCAGACTGTGGACTCGGCAAAACGGCTATGCAGCTCCAATGGGCGCAGCAGGTATCGGAACACACCGGGAAGCCCGTGCTGATACTCGCGCCGCTTGCCGTCGCTCAACAGACGAAACGCGAGGGCGAAAAGTTCGACGTTCCTGTTAAAGTCTGTCGGACGCAGAGAGACGTTACCAGCGGGGTGAACGTCACGAACTATGAGATGGTCGAACACTTTACAGCGGAGACGTTCAGCGGCGTTGTGCTGGACGAAAGCAGCATACTCAAGGACTACTCAAGCAAGACGCGGCAGCTGCTGACGGACATGTTTCAAGATACGCCGTATAAGCTGTGCTGCACTGCTACGCCCGCCCCGAACGATTACAAGGAACTTGGCACACATGCGCACTTCTGCAACATAATGACGCAGACTGAAATGCTATCTACGTTCTTTTGCCATGACGGCGGGAACACGTCTCAATGGCGGCTTAAAGGTCATGCGGAAGCCAAATTCTTCGAGTGGGTTGCTGGATGGGCGTGCTGTCTGACAAGCCCGGCAGACTTGGGATATGACGGCACGAAATTCAATCTGCCGGAACTTCGTATACACGAAGTCGTAACAGAAAGCGATGCCTTGATAGACAGCGACGGACAGATGATGCTGGTGGCGAAAGCTACACAAGACTTGCAGGAGCGTCGGCAAGCGCGGCGTTCAAGCTTGACCGACAGAGTAACAGCTGCGGCAGAAATAGCCAACGGCACGGACGAGCAGGTTCTTGTCTGGTGTGACCTCAACGATGAGAGCAGCGCACTCACGGAGGCGATAGATGACGCGATTGAGGTCCGGGGAAGCCAGGGCGCTGAATACAAGGAAGCTGCGATGAACGGATTTACGACAGGCAAAAATCGAGTGCTTGTGTCAAAGCCGTCAATAGCCGGGTGGGGCATGAATTGGCAGCAATGCAGCAAAATGATATTCGTGGGGCTATCAGACAGCTTTGAAGCGTACTATCAAGCGGTACGCCGCTGCTGGCGATTCGGGCAGAAAAAGCCTGTTGATGTGTATATCGTGATTTCTGACGCGGAGGGTTGTGTTAAAGAAAACATCGAGCGCAAACAGCAGGATGCGGAGCGTATGACCTCTGAGCTAGTACGGTTCACGAAAAATATACTCGCTGCCGACTTACACCATACAGTGAGAATGAGCGAGGGCTACTACGCCATGGAAAGGATGGAAATACCAGAATGGTTATTGAAAATATCGGCGTGATAGATCAAGCCATAGGCGAAAACTACGCGCTTTATAACGGTGACAGCTGCGAGGTGCTGAAAGGTATACCGGAGAACAGCATACACTATGAGATCTTCTCTCCGCCGTTTGCGAGCCTGTACACATACTCAAACAGCGAGAGAGATCTGGGTAACTGCCGCACAACAACGGAATTTTACGAACAGTTCAAATACATCGTGAGTGAATTGTACCGAGTACTTATGCCGGGACGGCTGGTGAGTTTCCATTGCATGGACTTGCCGCTATCAAAAGAGCGAGACGGCATTATAGGTATCCGGGACTTCCGCGGTGAAATGATCCGGCTGTTTGAGGATGCGGGATTTGTGCTCCATTCTCAGGTGTGTATCTGGAAAGACCCCGTGACGGCGATGCAGCGCACTAAGGCGCTCGGCTTGTTACACAAGCAGATAAAGAAAGACAGCTGCATGAGCAGACAGGGCATACCGGACTATCTTGTGACCATGCGTAAGCCGGGAGAAAATCCGGAGCGCGTGACACACACGAATGAGAGTTTCCCGGTAGATGTATGGCAGAGATACGCAAGCCCTGTCTGGATGGATATAAACCCATTTGACACGCTTCAGGCGAGCAGCGCAAAGGAGGATAAGGACGAACGGCATATATGCCCATTGCAGCTTGGAGTTATCCGGCGCGGGATAAATCTATGGACTAACCCCGGCGACACGGTGCTTACCCCGTTCTTGGGCATAGGTTCAGAGGCTGTCGTTGCATTGCAGCAGGGGCGAAAGGCGATAGGCATAGAACTCAAAAGTTCATATTACACGCAGGCTGTACGCAACTGCGAGGGTACTCAGGCTTTTGAGCAGATGTCACTGCTATAATCGAGAGGAGGATTGTGGTGAAAGTTCTTGTGGCTTGTGAAGAATCGCACCCTGTTGGATTTATGAATTCGGCGTATAAACCCGCTGATCAGACAATCCACCCGTACATGTTCGCAGAGTCAGAAGATGACGCTGAGAATTATGTAACGAAAGCCACGTGCTTATGGTTGAAGAATCTTCCGAAGCTTAAAGGTAATGGACTGCCAAAGCCAGATAACGGTAAGCTCTTCGGCAAACTCCCAAGCGGCAAAAACCGCACATGGGTGGACACATTCAGTAGAAGCGCCAAAGTGCGAAGTAAAACGTTCCCCGGCGTTGCAAAAGCTATGGCGGAGCAGTGGGGATCGCTATGACCAACGAATACGGCGTAACACTTGATCGCAACGGCTATGCTCCGTCAATCGTGCAGGATATAGACGGCTGCTGGTTCTGCGCAACGCAGCAGGGCAAGCTTGACCGGCATGAGATATACCACGGGGCATACCGAAAGAAGTCAAAAGCGCTGGGATTGTGGGTGATGCTCTGCCATGACTGCCACATGACGCTGCACCATACAGACGCGGCGCTTGATGCGCTGCTCAAACGGCAAGGGCGGCGCGAGGCAATGAAGCATTACGGATGGGACATTAACGAGTTCAGAAAATACTTTGGAAAAAATTATTTGTAAAAGGAGATTGAAAAATGAACGAGAAAGGTTACAAGGCTTACGAACCCGGCTTGATATGCCGCGGGAAGCAGTATGCGGAGAATGCGGATTTTGAGGAACGGGGAGGCGGGATATGCACCGCGGGAATGATGCATTACTGCGTGAATCCGTTTGAAGTGCTGAATTATTACCCGCTCGTTAGGGCGGATGGGAAGTTCTCAGACTTCACCCTTGTAACGGCACTTGAACTACCCGTAACAGATGACGGCAAGAAATTTGCGACAAAGAAGATACATATCGGCGCAAAACTCGGATTTGACGGCTTTGTAAAGGCGTGTGTGGATTTTTCCGTTGACAAGACCGTAAACGAAATGCCGAAACCGGAAGATGTTGATGTTGAGAATGCCGCGAAGATAGGCAGCTCCGGCGATGTCGCGAAGATAGGCAGCTCCGGCGATGCCGCGCAGATAGGCAGCTCCGGCGATGTCGCGAAGATAGGCAGCTCCGGCGATGCCGCGCAGATAGGCAGCTCCGGCGATGACGCGCAGATAGGCAGCTCCGGCTATGCCGCGCAGATAGGCAGCTCCGGCGATGCCGCGCAGATAGGCAGCTCCGGCGATGCCGCGAAGATAGGCAGCTCCGGCGATGCCGCGAAGATAGGCAGCTCCGGCAAATACGCGAAGATAGGCAGCTCCGGCTATGCCGCGAAGATAGGCAGCTCCGGCAAATACGCGCAGATAGGCAGCTCCGGCGATGCCGCGAAGATAGGCAGCTCCGGCAAATACGCGAAGATAGGCAGCTCCGGCTATGCCGCGAAGATAGGCAGCTCCGGCGATGCCGCGCAGATAGGCAGCTCCGGCGATGACGCGCAGATAGGCAGCTCCGGCTATGCCGCGAAGATAGGCAGCTCCGGCGATGCCGCGAAGATAGGCAGCTCCGGCAAATACGCGAAGATAGGCAGCTCCGGCTATGCCGCGAAGATAGGCAGCTCCGGCGATGACGCGCAGATAGGCAGCTCCGGCTATGCCGCGAAGATAGGCAGCTCCGGCGATGCCGCACAGATAGGCAGCTCCGGCGATGCCGCGCAGATAGGCAGCTCCGGCTATGACGCGCAGATAGGCAGCTCCGGCGATGACGCGCAGATAGGCAGCTCCGGCGATGCCGCGAAGATAGGCAGCTCCGGCGATGCCGCGAAGATAGGCAGCTCCGGCAAATACGCGAAGATAGGCAGCTCCGGCTATGCCGCGCAGATAGGCAGCTCCGGCGATGTCGCGCAGATAGGCAGCTCCGGCGATGCCGCGCAGATAGGCAGCTCCGGCGATGTCGCGCAGATAGGCAGCTCCGGCTATGCCGCGCAGATAGGCAGCTCCGGCGATGCCGCGCAGATAGGCAGCTCCGGCGATGCCGCGAAGATAGGCAGCTCCGGCAAATACGCGCAGATAGGCAGCTCCGGCGATGACGCACAGATAACAATTAAAAGCGTGAACAACGTCGTTGCTTGCGTTGGCAAGCGAGGAAGAATTAGAGCACCCGTAGGTACATGGTGTACGCTTGCCGAATATGGCGGCTGGGACGGAGAGGGGTATCCCTGCGTTTGTGTAAAATCATTTCAGATTGATGGCGATACGTACAAGGCTGATACATGGTACACGCTCAAGGGCGGAAAGATTACAGAGGTGGACGAATGACTGAATATTTGGAAAAGGCAAAGGAACGCAGGAAGGAGGATGAAACAGCATGAACATTAAAGATAGCGGCGAACGCACAGAGTTTACAACAGGAGCAGTGAGAGATATGCACGAGGGGAAAGGCAGATTCGACCTCATCCCGGCTTGTGTTGAAATGCGGCTTGCAAAACACTTTGAGCGTGGAGCGCTCAAATACGGCGTGAACAACTGGCAAAAGGGCATTCCGGCGCACTCATACATCGACAGCGCAAAGCGGCACATAGCGAAGTACATGGACGGGTGGAATGATGAGGATCATCTTATATCTGCGATATGGAATCTGGTTTGCCTCGCGTGGACGGAAGAGAAAAAGCCGGAGATGATGGACATAAGGTGCGAATATGAATAAATACCACAACCAGAAAACAACGGTATGCGGCAAGACGTTTGACAGCCGCCACGAGTCAGAGAGGTACATTGTTCTGCGGAGTTTGGAGCAAAACGGCATTATAACAGATCTGCGGCTGCAAGTGCCGTATGAGCTGATACCGACGCAGCGGATAGGCGGCAAGACGATACGCTCGACCTATTACATCGCGGACTTCGTTTATAAACGCGACGGTGAAGAAATCGTAGAGGACGCAAAAGGCGTGAAAACGGCGGTGTATCAGCTCAAGAAGAAGCTCATGGCGGTCAGATACGGGATTCTTATACGGGAGGTGTGAACACATGAAGAAGATATTTTGTGATAAATGCGGCAAGGAAATCAAAACGGGCAATGGATATATACACATCGAAGCAGCAAGCCAGTGCACGGGTGGGTGCGCAAGCACGTATTCTTACAGAACTGTTCGTGAAGATAAGGATGTGTGTTATCTCTGTTATGACAACGTATTTGGAGGGGATAAATGACCGACGAGGAATACATATTTCGGACTGAATGCGCGGAGAAAAAGCGCGTAGCGCGGGGGAGCCTTAACCGACGCTCCCACGCCGGAAAGGGCGGCAGGGTCAAGACGCCGTCCGATTACATGACGAAAAAGGAGCGCGATAAGATGAACGGTGAAGTGCAGAGTTATAACCTCAACAGACCTATGAGGTGGGCGCAGTTCAAGCGGATGCCGGATGACATCAAGAGGGAGTATATCAACTCCATCATGAAGAGGTTCGACCCTCAACAGGCAGCGGTCGCAGAAATGCTTGGAGTTTCCCCATGGGCACTCAATGATTTGTGCCGAAAGCGGCTAGGGATACAATTCAAACGCGGCGGTACGCAGAGAGCTGATAGAAACGATGCATTCTGGGCGTGGGTAAACGGCACAGAGAAATCGGAACAGGAGATCGCGCCGGAGATAGCAGAAGAGAAGCCCACACAGAAGCCGCAGGGGGGGGCAGAAGCCCCGGTAAGCGGTACGCTGTTATTCTCGGACACTACGGCGCAGGACGCATTCAACGCGGCGTATGCGCTGCTTACGACGGCGGCAATGCGCAGAGTGGTTATATCGTGGGAGACGGCGCATGAGTAAGCCGCGGTACAAATGGTGGGGCTTTGCGAAAGCGGTCATCCGCGCTTATCCGGCACACTGTGACGACTTAAAGGCGATGAGAGAGCAGGGCATAACTCCGGCGTACAGCGCGGCAGGGCATGGCTCGGAGGTGCACCGCACGGCGGAGGACACCGCACTATGCGAGCTGCCACCGATAGAGATGAAAGAGTATATCGCCGTCGAGAAAACCATACAGACGACATTGAGGGCGTGCCGCGACGGCGAAGAGCGCATGAGGCTGATAGACATGGTGTTTTTTCGCAAGACGCATACGCTTCAAGGCGCGGCGCTGGCGTGCAACATCAGCTATGGCACGGCTAAAAACTGGCACAACAGGTTTATTGAGCAAGTGGCGCGGAATTACGGAGGGTTACTATGAAAAAAATAAACCCGCGAAAAAAACCGCTGTCGCAGGCTGATTATAACCGGGCGAAAAAGAAAGCCGAAGATACCGCACTGAATGTTGCACTCGCTATCATACTCTCGGCGCTGCTGGACGGAAAGTTTCTCACGCCGGAACAAATGCGCCCCGCTTGGGAATACGTTAACTATAAGGCTGACAGCGTGGCGAGAGGGTACGCCAACGCGAATGATATGATACAGGCGCTTGAGGACGAATATGATATTTACATCGGAAAAGTTTAGCCTAAAAAGCCAAAGTCAAGTGCTATAATGTATATGCTCAGGGAGCGCCGGAAAGCACCGGCGCTCTTTTGACGCGATGGTGGGGGACGGGTTCTTTGTCCTGCAGCGGCGGGTTCGCTTCCTTTCCTGCCGCCCATAAGTAGGAGAAGCTGAAAAGCAGGGATGCCATAAGCAGAGGAGGGGGCTATGGGGATGGAAATACACGATATACCGATCGCAAAACTAAAGGAGTACGGCAGGAACCCGCGTAAGAATGACGCGGCGGTTGAGAGTGTAACGGCATCAATCAGTGAGTTCGGTTTCAAAGTGCCGATTGTCATTGACCGAAATAATGTTATTGTCTGCGGACACACGCGGCTAAAAGCCGCAAAGCAGCTCGGCATGAAAACAGTGCCGTGCATTGTTGCGGACGACCTGAGCGACGAGCAGATAAGGGCGTTTCGCCTTGCTGACAATAAGGTATCTGAACTTGCGGATTGGGATTTCAAGCTGCTGGATATCGAGCTTGGCGAGATCACCGGAATAGACATGACAGACTTCGGATTTGAGCTGCCGGACGATGACGGATACTACGGCGACGAGCGGGAGCGGACATACAACAGCGTCAATCTCCACGACTACGATAGCACGCGCGTTGCCGGCGCGTATGATATGCCGGTCATACAAGCCACGAACCATGTCCCAAAAGACCTGATAAGCTTCAACTATATGCTCACAAGCAAGGACTACGGCAAGGGCATTCACTTTTATATCGACGATTACCAATTTGAAAGAGTGTGGACAACGCCGGACAAGTACATTGATAAGCTGGGTATGTTCGATTGCGCTCTCACGCCGGATTTTTCGCTTTATCTGGATATGCCGCTTGCCATGCAGATATGGAATGTGTACCGCTCCCGTTTGATCGGACAGATCATGCAGGACGCGGGCATAACTGTTATACCAACGTTGCAATGGGCGGATGAACGGAGCTTCGATTTCTGCTTTGACGGCATAGAGCCGGGCGGTGTAGTTTCGGTGAGCACAATAGGCGTGAAGCGCGATAAAAACGCCGGTGGTATCTGGTTTGCCGGTATGGATGAGGCAATAAAGCGGCTGAAACCGTCGCACGTCGTGTGTTACGGCGGAGACATAGGATATAAATTCCCGTGCGGTGTGAGTTATATCGCAAACCACAACACGGAGAGATTTGGAGGGAAAAGCTGATGGGCGGACGCGGAGCAAGCAGCGGCATAGGCAAGCACCAATACGGAAGCGAAACACCCCCCGCCTATTTTGGCGAGACAGAAAAGGCGGTAAGATTAAAACTAGAGGTACATGATTATGACCTTGAGGGCACGAAGCAGAGAATTGTATATGTGCCGAAAAGCCAGTTAAGCGCTGATGGCATTCCTGGCGAGTGGATAACTGGGCAGAAAGCTCAAGAATTTTACCGATTTGACCGCAGTCGGACACAGTATTCTGCGACGTGGATAGACGCAAATGGTAAAAGATACGAAGCTGGGCAGACGGCAAGAGAAAAAGAGCAAACCGCGCGTAGGCAAAATGCGATAGCCAAAGGAGCAGAATCATATAACGCACTTCTCGCAGAAGCAAAATCGCTAGGGATAAAGGGAATTCGCAAAGGTATGAAAAGGAAAACCATACAAGCGAAAATTGATGAATATAAAAGCCGGAGTTAATCCTCCGGCTTTTCATGCGTGACACGATATTCAAGAAGCTGCAAAAGATACTCGGGTGGGGACGAAATGCCGCGTTCCCAATTCTCAACTGTGCGGCGCGGGATATTGAGGCTCTTGGCGAAATCTATTTGAGATAGCCCGGTTAAAGCTCGAATTTCCTTGATGTTCACAGTGCGCCGTTCTCCTTGCAATACTCGTGAAGCCGATTGAATTGATACACCGTGCAAATCCAGTCAACAGGTGTGCCGGGGAATATGGAGGTCGTTGCGCAGTTTTTAAGCCAGTCTGCAATTTCTTCAACAGTGTTTCGTTCAATAATATATTGAACTTCCGCCGCGTCCTCGCGCGTCTTCCCGTGGCTATCACGATGAGAATTGACATATGCCACACGCTCTTTTTTAGTCAGTTGAGTAAAACGATTCATTGTACGGTCTCCTTTTTAGTTAGTACCACCTGTTAGGTGGTTACAATGCAATAATACCACCCATTAGGTGGTGTGTCAAGAGGAATTTTAAAAGGAGGGCGGGTATGCCACGAAAAGGCAAAGAAAACCTTGTTCCACTGGACAAGCGAACAAAAGAAGAGCAAAGGAAAATTGCACAAATGGGCGGCATAGCCTCCGGGAAAGCACGCAGAGCTAACAAGAGCCTTGCTTCCATCGCAAAGTCAATAGCACAGCAGCCCGCGCCCGATAAGCTCAAGGGGCAAATAAAGCGCGCGGGGCTTGCGATAGACGGCGAGGACATGACGTGCAACGCCGCTATTGTCGCCGGTGTGTATGGTAAAGCCGTAAGCGGTGACGATAAAGCCGTTGACCGTTGGGAAACATGGACAAGCGAGGGCACGGCAGACGATAAGCCGTTTAAGATACCCGCCGAGATCATCGGCAAGGCGTTTGTTGATATAAACCGGCAGATAGTGCCGAACAAGTCATACATATTCAAGGGCGGGCGCGGCGGCTTGAAGTCGTCGTATATCTCCGAGAAGATACCGGAGCTGCTTATAAACAATCCGACAATGCACGCTTGCGTTGTGCGAAAGCAGACGAACACGCTCAAGGATAGCGTTTATTCGCAAATACAATGGGCTATCAACGAAATGGGACTGTCTGCTGACTTTGATTTCAAGGTATCACCGGTCGAGATAACATTCCGCAAGACCGGACAAAAGATATACTTTCGCGGTTGTGACGATCCGGTAAAGCTCAAGTCATTAAAGCCACCGTTCGGCTATGTCGGTATTCTTTGGATAGAAGAACGTGACCAGCTCGCGGGCGCAGCGGAAGAACGAAGCGTGAGACAGTCTGTCCTTCGCGGAGGCAATGACGCTTATTTCTTCGGCTCATATAACCCGCCGAAGAGCCGCGCAAACTGGGTAAATCAGCAGCTCTTAGAGCCGGATGAAAACCGCATTGTACATCATTCGTCATATTTGGAAGCGCCGCCGGAATGGTTAGGTACTATGTTCCTCGACGACGCGGAGCATTTGAAAGAGGTAAACCCGGCAGCGTATGAGCATGAATATCTTGGTGTTTCCAACGGTGACGGCGGCAACGTGTTTGACAACATCGAAGCTCGGCGTATTACTGACGAAGAGATTAAATCGTTCGATAGGATATATCAGGGTGTAGACTTCGGGTGGTCGCCAGATCCATTTGCTTTTTTAAGAATCCATTATGATGTAAAGCAAGAGAAGCTCTATTTTATAGATGAACATAAAACCAATAAGACGAGCAACCAATCAAATGCCGAATGGATTATTGGGCATGGATATAATGATACATTTGTTACTTGCGACAGCGCAGAACCGAAGAGTGTAGCGGACTTGCGCGCGTGTGGATTGCGAGCGCAGGGCGCGTTAAAGGGCGCGGGCAGCGTCGAATACGGTATGAAGTGGTTACAATGCCGAAAAATTATAATTGACCCAGACCGAACACCAGAGGCGTACAGAGAGTTCATTAACTATGAATACGAACGAGACAAGGACGGAAACATCATAAGCGGCTATCCAGACCGCGACGACCATTTTATATCTGCGGCGCGTTACGCAATGGAGAGAGTGTTCAGAAAGTACGGTAGTAAAGCATGATAAATATATTCAGTTATCTCAGAAATAAAGGCTATAACGTTGTGCAGCCGCCGATATACTCAGCTATTGAGAAATGGCGCTCATGGTATAACGGCGATGTTGATAAGTTCCACACATACAGCGTGTACAACGGACAGACCAAGGTTGAGTGTCACCGTTATTCGCTCGGCATGGCTAAAAAGGTGTGTGAGGATTGGGCGAATCTGCTCGAAAACGAAAAAACCCTCATAACCCTTGACGGAGAGGCGGAGCAAGTATTTTTTAATGCGGTGTGCGACGCAAACAACTTCGGCGTGAAGATCAGCGAAATGCAGGAGCTTAAATCTGCGCTGGGTACGGCGGCATACGTTCCCCGCGTCATGGGTGCGGAGATAGACGCAGAGACCGGCGAGATAGGCGGCAACGCGAACGGGATAAAGATTGATTATATCACCGCTGACCGTATTTTCCCGTTGTCTTGGGAAAACCGTGTTGTCAAAGAGTGCGCATTTGCTTCCAAGGTCACGGACGGCGACGAAGAGTATTTCTATATCCAGATACACCACATTGAGAACGGCACATATCACATAGAAAATTCTCTCGTTAGGGCGAAAGGATTTGAAGAAGTGGACTTGACCACGGTAAAAGGCTTTGAGAGTGTGCCGCCGTCAATAGACACTGGCAGCAACAAGCCGCAATTTGTCATTGACCGCTTGAACATCGTCAACAACATGGATTATACGTCCCCGATGGGCATAGCGGTGTATGCCAACTGTATTGATCAGCTCAAGAGCTGCGATATTATCTTTGATTCGTACATCAACGAGTTCGTGCTTGGCAAAAAGCGCATATATGTTAAGCCGGAAGCGACGAAAAACCCGCAGGGAGAGCCGTATTTCGACCCGCGCGACGTCGTGTTTTATGTTATCCCGGAGGACGGCGACCCGACATTGCTACTCAAAGAAAGCGATATGTCGCTCAGAGTGTCGGAGCATAACACCGGCATACAGGATGCACTGAATATACTGTCGAGCAAATGCGGCTTTGGCGAAAACTATTATCGCTATGACAACGGCAGCGTTGCGACAGCGACGCAGATAATATCTGAAAACTCCACCATGTATAAAACAATGGTCAAGCACGAAAAATTACTTGAGAGCGTGTTTATCGAGCTTGCACGGATCATCTTGAGGCTTGGCAATGCTTACATGGGCGCTGGACTCAATGAGAATGTCGAAGTGACCGTGAAGTTTGATGACAGTATCATCATTGACACGGAGGCGGCGAGAGCGCAAGACCGACAAGATGTGGCTATGGGCGCAATGAGCATTGTTGAATACCGCATGAAGTGGTACGGCGAGGATGAGCAAACGGCAATGTCGAAGCTCCCCAAGATGGAAGAGCTTGTATCAAGCGGGAATGAGTAATGCCGAAATATCCAATTACACCGGAGTTCATGCAGGATCTTCCGGAAGCTATTGTTGTTCTTTATGAACGGCTTGCAGATTACCTCATAGCCGATATATGCAGCCGGTTCAAATACAACGAAACAGCGACGGCAACAACGATTCTGCATATTAAGCAACTCCTAAAGAACGGCTACGAACTTGACAATATCAACAAATACATCAAGAAAACGCTGAAGCTCACCGACGCGGAGTTCTCCAAGGCTTGGAGCACCGCATTAAGCGAGAATCAGCGTTATTTTGATACTATCGTAACAGACACGACCGGCTTTGACCGTGAGGCATTTGACCGAACGATAGCCGCCATAGCCGCACAGACAAGCGGCGAGCTGCGCAATATCACGCGGACGATGGGCTTTGCCGTGCGCGTCGCCGGACGTGTGCAGATGCTTGACCTTGACGGCGCATATGAGCGCGTACTTGACGACGCGCTGATGAAAGTACAGAGCGGTATCAGCTATAACGTCGCTATCAGAGAAGCGACGAAGCAACTCACAGACAGCGGAGTGCAGTACATAGAGTACGCTTCCGGCTGGCATAACCGCGTTGATGTTGCCGCGCGCCGGGCAGTGATGAGCGGCGTAACGCAGATGTCGCGCCGGTACAGCGACCAGAGTGCCGAACTGCTGGAAACGCCATACCGCGAGGTATCAGCGCACAGGGGCGCACGTGATAAGGATTACCCTAACCCGTGGAGCAATCATAAGAAGTGGCAGGGGCGCGTATACAGCATACGGGAAAAGGACAAATACCCGTCGATATATACCGTGTGCGGGCTTGACCAAGTAGACGGCTTATGCGGCGCTAACTGTCGGCACACTTACTTTCCCTTTGTCGAGGGCGTTACGGAACGGACATACACCGACGAAGAGCTAGAAAACCTTGACCCGCCGCCGTTTGACTTTGAGGGCAAGAAGTACACCATGTACGAAGCCACACAAAAGCAGCGGCAGATAGAAACGTCCCTGCGCAGGGTCAAGCGCGAGGCAATAGCCGCAAGAGCGATAGGCGACGATGAGACGTACACAAGCCTTGCAGTACGCTATAAGCGACTGAATGACGAATACCACGCGTTCAGCAAGGTGGCAGGATTACGGGAGCAGCTAGAACGGGGCAACATCCCGGAATTCGGCGCGAACGAATCTAAAGCACTGCTGAAAGCCTTAAAATGATGCAGCTAAAAGCATGACAGAGAGCGAATACACCTCATTTTCCTTTCTTCTCCTTTCTATGCCCCAAGCGGTGGGGGATATAAATACCGCGTCGCTACTGCTCAACAGCGGCCATGCAATATATAGCGCAATGGTGTAACGGTAACACAACGGCCTTTGACGCCGTCATTGTGGGTTCAAGTCCCGCTTGCGCCGCCAGAGGCCGGATAGCGACCGGCTGATGTGAGAGTATGCGCAACGCCTCACGAAGAATGACAATGCCCGCTGAAAACGGCACATCGAGCAGCTAACACGTGATACGCTGCAAAGATAATGCGCCGACAATCTAAGCGGGCTGCGCACAAATAGATATGTTCATTCAGTGGTTATTGCAGAAATGCGATAGCCACTTTTTGATATGCTGACGAGCACAAAACGGAATACGTCGACGGACGATAATCGGAGGTTTTTACCAATGGCAGAAGAGATCATAAACGGAAACGCAACCGAAAATAGCGGCAGCAACGAGAACAATCAGACTGAGCGAACGTTTACTCAGGCAGAAGTTGACAAGATCATTGACAAACGCCTCAAGCGCGAACGCGAGGGTATGCCCACTCCGGAGGAGCTTACCAAGTACCGCGAATGGCAGAAAACGCAGGAAACCGAAGCGGACAAGATAAAGGCGCTTACGGACGATAATGGCAAGCTGAAAAAGACGCTTGACGAGCTGACCGCCAAGAACACGCAGTATGAGCGCGAAAAATACCTAACAGGCAAGGGCGTCAAGGCGGATGACATTGATTACTACGTCTTCAAAATCGCACAGAAAGTGACGGACGATGTGACTTTTGAGGCGGCAGCGGATGAATATCTCAAGGATTACAAGCCGCGCCGTGCTCGCGTTGATACCGGCGCTTCTCTGGAAAACGGCGGCGGTGGAATGACGCGCAAGCAGATTCTTGAAATCAAGGACGCTGCGGCACGTCAGAAAGCAATCGCCGAAAACTATGAATTGTTTCAGAAAGGATAACTTATGGCTAAAGAAAATCTTACTAAGACCACCGATATTTCCGTATCGGCAAGAGAAATCGACTTTGTAACCCGCTTCGGGCGCAACTGGGAGCATCTGCGTGAAATCCTCGGCATCATGCGCCCCATCAAGAAGGCTCCCGGTACGGTGCTCAAGTCCAAGTATGCGACTCTCACCCTGCAGGATGGCAACATCGGCGAGGGCGAAGAGATCCCTTACAGCAAGGCGGAGGTCAAGACTAAGGACTATGCAACCATCACCATTGAGAAGTTCGCAAAGGCTGTTTCCATCGAATCCATCAAGGATTATGGCTACGATGTAGCCGTCCAGATGACCGACGACGAGTTCCTTTTTCAGCTTCAGACCAATGTCACCGACCGTTTTTACAAGTACCTCAACGGCGGCGAGCTTGCCTCTGAGGAGACCACGTGGCAGAAAGCGCTTGCAATGGCAATGGGGCGCGTTGTCAACAAGTTCAAGCAGATGCACCGCACCGCGTCTAAGGTTGTTGGCTTTGTCAACGTTCTTGACCTGTATGACTATCTCGGCAATGCTCAGATAACCGTGCAGAGCGTGTTCGGATTCAATTACATCAAGAACTTCATGGGCTACGATACCGTGTTCCTGCTCGCGGACGGTGAGATCCAGCGTGGGCGCGTTATTGCAACCCCGGTTGAGAACATCGCAATGTACTATGTTGACCCCGCTGACAGCGACTTTGCGCGTGCCGGTCTTGAGTACACCGTTGACGGCGAGACCCCGCTTCTCGGATTCCATACGCAGGGCAATTACAGCACTGCCGTCTCTGAGGCTTACGCGATCATGGGCGTCACTCTGTTTGCCGAGTACATAGACGGTATCGCTGTTATCGACGTCGATACTACGCCTACTCTCGGCACTCTGACCGTGCAGTCTGCGGCTGGTACTGCGAGCGGCGCGACTGCTATTACCGTCACTCCCGCAAAGGAGAAGACGACCAACATCTATAAGTACAAGACCGCCGCGAGCACTGCACCCGCCGTCACTTACGGACAGAACGTCAGCAAGTGGAATGACTGGGATGGTCACAGCGACATCACCGCAACGACCGGTCACAAGATAACCATTGTTGAGGCTGACGCAACCGGCAAGGCGCAGAACGCCGGTAACGCGACTGTCACTGCTCAGACCTGATAACCGGGGGTGAGCGTGATGTATGCTGATTACACATATTACACGACCACCTATCTCGGCAGCGCACTAACCGAAGAGGAGTTTGCCCGTGCAGCGACGCGGGCAAGCTCCTTTCTTGATTACTACACACGCGGCAAGGCTAAGACGTACACCGGCGAGGAGCTCAAAATGTGCTGCTGTGCGCTTGCCGAACAGTATCAGACCATAGAGAACGCGCAGATGCAGAGCATGAGCGGTGGCGAGCTGCAAAGCCAGACTGTGGGCGCTTGGAGCAAGACATATAAGAGCGGCACAGAGACGGCGGCAGCAGCGCGTGAGACGCTTGCCGGTATCGCAATGCAGTATCTCGGACACACCGGGCTATTATATCGGGGAGGTGGGTGCTGTGTTCCCTCATGTTGTCACGGTCTTTAACTCTTATGAAGATGACGATTTGAAAATGCGATACAGCGTCACCATCCTGCGCGGGGTGCTGCTAGACGTGTCCAAGGGAACAAACGTAGCGAAAACCGGCTTGATAGACGCAGACGCGGCGACACTGTATATCCCGTTTTCTGTCGAGGCTGTCAGCACCACGGGAGACAAGAAAACGTATGCAGACCCGAAAGTGTTTTATGCGGCGAAAGACCAACAGAGCCTATGGACGCTTGACAGCGGTGGACAGAGCAATTCCACGTCCACATACTTTGTCAAGGGCGAGGCCTCCGAAATGATGAGCCTTAAAGAGTTGAGACAGGCTTATGACTTTGCGTATGACGTCTCGACGGTCGATGTGCGCGATTTCGGCGGCGAAATGCGGCACTGGCAGGTGGGCGGAAAATGAAAGTTATTCTCCATGTCAAGACCATATCCGGCACGGAGTTTCACAAGGCTTGCAAACAAACCGAGGTCGAAATAGCTAAAGACGTGATGAAAGATACTCGACTATTTGTTCCGGCAAAAACCGGTGTTTTCTCCAACAACACGCGAGTGGATAAAAACGAAGTTGTTTACACTGCCGACTATGTACATTACCTCTGGCGCGGCAAAGTTATGGTCAACCGCGAGACCGGCAAAGGCCCCCGGTACATTCCTGGCGTGGGCTTGCGCTATAAAAAGGGTACGAAGCTCATCGAAACAGACCGCAATCTTGTTTTCACAACGGATATGCACTCAAAGGCGCAATCACACTGGATGGAAGCGTCATACGCACAAAACGCTCAAAAGTGGGCTGGCGACGCAGAAAGGGCGGTGAAGCATTTCCTTGGGGAATGACCAAAAAACGAGGGAATTAGTAGCTGCTGCGGAGAGCAAAAGCGTTGAGCGCGCCGTCCGCGTGTGGCTCAACAATTTCCCGGATAAACCTTTAAGCAAAATCGAATATGAGTGGATCGGCGAAGACGGCGGTCTCTCATTGGCACAAATTCAAGCTCCGTATAAGCTCCGAAAGTATATCTACGGGGGCTATCTCGCGCAATTCCAGTTCAAGATTGTTTACGCTACAACAGCGCAAAACGCTGACGAACGCATGAAAGCGGATGAAATTTTGAACAAATACGCCGCATGGGCGGTTGAAAATAAAAACAGTCTGCTGCTCCCTGATGGCTTGCGTGTTCGCAACGTCACGAGGGATACAGGGGCTGCTTTTTTTGACCGGCTTAACGGAGACTTGGAAATACATCAGATCCTTTTAACTTTAACTTACGAGGTGATTTAATGGCTGAATACACATTCACTACTACAGCGGGGCAGACCGTGGCGCGCGAGCTGCTGCTTGCGTACCTCAACACCGGCACGACCGCTGCTCCCGTGTGGTCGGTTATCGGAAAGCGCGTCGAGGACAGTTCCGAGGAATACGACTGGTCTACCGAGAGCAAGAAAGACATTCTCGGCAACACCTACGGCACGATGAAGAAGCCTGTCATTACGCAGAGCTTCGAACCATGCGAGCTGGACAGCGGCGACACCGCACAGCAGAAGATATGGAAGATGGCAGTTGTCGATCAGGACGCTATGGCGCTTGCGGCGCAGGATATGCTTATCGTCCACACTTACGCGGGTTTTGCCGAACGCTACGAGGCGTGTATGGTCGAAGTGACAGGTCTCGGCGGCGAGGGCGGCGGCAGCGTCGGAATGCCGATTACCGTTACATTCGGCGGCACTCGCACTATCGGCAGCGCGGCGAAAAAGGCTGACGGCTCGATAGAGTTCACGGCGGCGACAGACTAATCAACAGGGGCGCGGATTACCGCGCCCTTTACTTTTTAAGGAGGAAACTATGGCGGATAAGCTTGTTTTTATGCCCGATGACGGCATACAGGAAATTTCGCTTAACAATAAAGTCTCGGTATGGCTCAACCTTACCGATATAGATTTCGTGGAGCGCGTTTTCAATGCGTTCGACGCTATGGACAAGCAGCAGGAGAAATACCAGACAGCGCTTAAAGATGAATCGGATGCAAAGACTGTGTTTGCATCCGCCCGAAAGATGGACGCCGAAATGCGCGAGCTAATAAATGGGCTTTTCGGCTTTGATGTGTGTACGCCGCTCTATGGGCGCATGAACGTATACGCGATGGCAGGCGGTCTGCCGGTATGGTGCAACCTGATGCTCTGCCTCATCGACAACATGAACGATACCTTTGCAGCGGAAAAGAAAAAGACGAACCCGAAGCTGCAAAAGTATCTCGCAAAGTTCAAAAAATGATTTACTCACTGCCGGTATCGCTCAACGTGGGCGGCGTTGACCATGCCATACGCACGGATTACAGGATCATACTCGAACTTATAGAGGTGCTGAATGACCCGGACTTTTCCGATGCAGACAAGGCGCAAGCGACGATAGAGACGATCTTCCCCGACTGGGAGACGCTGGCGGACTATTCGGAGGCGCTTGAGAAATGCTTCTGGTTCATCGACCTCGGGCAGCCGCACGGAAAGAAATCCGCCCGACTGGTGGACTGGGAAAAAGACTTCCCGTACATCGTCGCGCCAGTCAACCGCGTCCTCGGATATGAGTGCCGGGCGGTGGAAGATCTCCACTGGTGGACGTTCATGGGCGCGTACATGGAGATAGGCGGAGACTGCGCGTTCTCACAGATAGTCAATATTCGCTCGAAAATGGCGAAGGGAAAGAAGCTGGAGAAGTATGAGCGAGAATGGCTGCGGCAGAACCGCGACATCGTGAATTTACCGCAGAAATACACGGCGGAGGATGAAGAAATGCTGAGAAAATGGACAGGGGGCGGTTAAATGGCGACTGAGTTAAGATTCCCGGTGGAAATTGACGATAGCCAAGCCGCCAAAGAATTAAATAAGCTTGAGAGCAAAATCGGCAAGCTGAAAGACAGTATAGCCAAGACGGAGAGTTCCCGCACGCCCATTGTCGAGCAGCTGAAAGAAGCGCAGGACGCGGCGGTAAAGGCATATAACCGCGTGGGGGCGCTGAAAGCCGCACTTGCTGAGAGCGAATACAAGACCAGTCCGGAAGGCGTGACGGACGCGGAAACATTCTACGCCGAACTTCAGCGTCAGGCGCAGATAAAAGCCGAACTCGCAGAGCAGCAGAAAATCATGCAGGCGAAAGAGAAAGAGTCGCAAAGGCTGGAAGCCGCAGACACGAAAGTGCTGGAAAAACTGAAAGAACAGACAGCTGAACTCGACAGAGCGAAAACCCGCGCCGGGGAACTGACTCAACAAGTGACGGATGCGTCGAGGGGAAAAAACATACAGGCTGCATTTGAATCTGCGTCTGCCGGATTGAAAGCCGGGGCGAGAAACATTCTCAAGTGGGGCACTGGCGTGACGGCGCTGATCGTTCTTGTACGCCGTCTGCGCACGTACATAATCGAGGCGGTCAGAAGCTTTGCGGAAAACGACCCGGAAACAAAAGCGAACATTGACAACCTGAAAGCTTCTCTGGCAACGCTGAAAGCCTCATGGGGCGCAGCATTCTCGCCGGTGCTTAACGCTGTTGTGCCGGTGCTGCAAACGCTCATATCATGGCTGACAAGCGCCGCGAATGCAGTTGCACAGTTTTTCGCGCTGTTGAGCGGGAAAAGCACGTATAAAAAAGCCATTGCGAACACCAATAAACTCGCAAGCGGCATGGGCGGTGTAGCGGACAATGCCAAAGAGGCAAAAAAGCAGCTCATGGGCATTGACACGCTGAATGTCATGAACGATACCAATACCGGCAGTAGCGGCGGCGGAGGAGGGGGCGGCGCTGGCAGCGGTTTTGAGTACGAGGATGTAGCGATTAGCGAAAATATCAAAAACAATTTTGAGCTTATCAAGGATATTGTTTTGGGCATCGGTGCAGGAATTGCCGGCTGGGGACTTGGAAAAGTCTTGACAAGCCTCGGACTGATTAAGGGCGGTTTTAAACAGCTGCTTGGAATCGCTGTGTTTGTAAGCGGAGTCGTGATTGCGATAACGGGATTCATCGACGCGTGGAAAAACGGCGTTGACTGGCAGAATCTCATTGAAATAATCGGCGGTGTCGCTCTTGCCGCTGGCGGCGCAGCTCTCGCGTTTGGAAAGATAGGCGCGGCAATAACGCTCTTGATAGGCGGAATCGGTATGATTGTAACCGCGTTCCATGATTGGATAACGACGGGCGAGTTATCCACGGAGACGGCGGCGCTTTTTGCAGGTGGTATTGGTGCGATAGGGCTTGCATTTACGCTGCTCACCGGATCATGGATACCACTTGTAATAGCCGCCATATTAGCGCTTGGAGTAGCTATCGTGAAGTGGTGGGATGAAATATCCGCGTGGCTTGACGGCATCGTAGAGAAAGTGAATAGCTTTTTTAACAACGCCATTAAAACGCTTTCGGAAAAAGGAACTCTGATAACTGGCGTGTTTATACTTTTGTACGGAAGCGTTCAGACGATTTTCAACGCAATTGCAGGTGTTATAAAAACAGTGCTTGCAACTATCCGTGCGGTACTTATTACGTTTGCGCAAGTAGTCAAAGGCTTTGCTACCGGCGATTGGGCATCGTCGCTTGAAGCGATTAAAAGCGCGTGGTTAGACGTGTGGAATAGCATCAAACAGACGGGCGCAAACATCATCAACAGCATTATAGGGACTGTTGAAGCGTTCGTGAATAATGTTATCGTTCTGTTCAACAGGCTTGTCAGCGCAGTAAGCAGCGTCATGCAGTTCTTTGGCGGCGGCGGTATAAGCTGGCGAGCCGGTACAGTGTCCATCCCACGTCTCGCCAAAGGCGGCATCGTTGATACGGCTACGATGTTTGTTGCCGGTGAAGCCGGGAAAGAAGCCGTAGTGCCGCTTGAGCGCAATACGCAGTGGGTGTCCATGGTTGCAGACGGTCTCGTTGACCGTATGACGGACAAGTTTGCCGGACTGAATATGCGAATGCCTGCCGTCGCTGGCGGCTTTGTCGCACCGCCTAATGCGTTTTCCTCCTCCAGCTACGGCGGTATATCCCCGGAGCTTGAAAGCAAGATAGACGCGCTGCTCGACCGGCTGAACGGCAACAACAGACCCATTGAGATACGGACTACTGTTGAGCTGGACAAGCGCAAGGTCGGCGAAAGCGTATACACCTATACCGAAGAGAGAAACAGGGGGCGCGGCAAATGAAGCTTACAGTAAACGGCGTGGATATGCTCCCATATCTCGACGGCGACGGATACAAGGTCACGCGGGAGGACGGAGACAGCTCGGACGCGGGGCGCACGATGGATTACACCATGCACCGGGCGCGGATAGCAACGAAATTCCGCATAGACGCGACGTTCAAACCGTTGTATACCAGAGACGCAGAGATCGTCCTCTCAGCGCTCATGCCGGAATATGTCGAGGTGACTTACACAAACCCATGGCTCAAGGGCACGCATATAACCACGATGTACAACAGCACCGGCAGCGCAACGGCGGATACTTCATTCGGCGACGGAAAAGACCGCTGGAACATTGACGCGCTTGCGCTTGTGGAGAGGTAGAGAGGTAGCCATGCAGACGACGAGTGCTTTATACAAAGAAATAATCGCCGGAGATCACTGGTTTGAGACGAGTTTGGTCATCGGCGATGAATTTTACCTCATAGACGAGAGCTTGAATTACATCACGTTCGGCGGTACGCGCATTTACTACGATTCCGATAGCGGCGGGTACGGCGAAAACATGCTGAAAGAGGTAAAAACCACTCAGCACGTGTTCACCGATGACAAGCCCGCCGTTGGCTGCTGTGTGTCGGCTGAAATAGACGTGACGATGATAAAACCGACGGCGACAATCGCCAAAATGTCATCCATGAAGCCGTATGTGCGCGTCTGCAGCGCCGAGAAACAAAGTGAATGGATACCCAAGGGCGTTTACTATATCGACACCAGAAGCGACGGCGAGAGCACAGACGAGATAGCGTTCCACGGCTATGACGCTATGCTGAAAGCGGAAACGGTCTTGCCCACAACCGGCGACGTCGGCGCATGGCCAATGACCGATATTGTTACTGTGCGCTTTATCGCCGCGTTGATGGGAGTGGAGGTAGACCCGCGCACGGTGGACATCGTGCAGCGCGGCTATGTGGTTGAATACCCTGCCGGGTACAGTCTGCGAGAAATACTCGGCTTTATAGCCGGGATGTATGCGGGAAACTTCATCATGTCGGATGAAGGCAAGCTCCGTCTTGTGCGCCTGAACGAGATAGGCATAGAGACGCATTACCTTGTTGACAACGTCGGCAGTGTCATTAAGTTCGGAGGTGACAGGATTCTTGCCTGATTCCGTGTTCATCGGGCGCAGCGCGGCGGGGTATACGACCACGCCCGCGTTTGCGAGTTATACAAAGGTTATTATCAACATCGACGATGACAACTATGTTGAAGCCGGAGTCGGTGACAACGCACTGGAACTGTCATGCCCGTGGGCGACGGCGCAGATGGCGGCGGATATTCTCGAGAGCATCAAGGGCTACAGCTATCAGCCATACGATACGGACTGGGCAAAGCTAGACCCGGCGGCAGAGCTGGGCGACGGTGTGACCATCAACGGCGTATTCAGCGGTATCTTCACCAAAGAAACGACGTTCTCAACGCTCATGGCGGCACGCATAGCCGCCCCGCAGGATAACGCCGTTGACCATGAATACCCCTATAAATCGCAGACGGACAGAAAGGTGACGCGGCAATTCTCGGAGGTTCGCGCGAGCCTCCGCGTGAACGCCGATAATATCGCCGCTGAGGTCCAGGCGAGGAAAAACGGCGAAGAGGAAATGCGCGCCACGCTGCAGCTGCACGCTTCGGAGATCGCCGCGAGAGTGACGCAGACCGGCGGCAACAGTCGGAGTTTCGGATGGTCATTGACCGCCGACGGCTTTATATTGTCCAGCAATGGACGGCAGGTGTTCAAAGCTACGAAAAACGGCGTTGATATTACCGGCAAGATAACCGCTACAAGCGGTTTTATAGGCAACGGCTCAAGCGGCTTTACCATCAGCTCCAGCGCGATATACAACGCGCTGTCATCGCTGTATGGCTCAACGAACGGCGTATATATCGGTACGGACGGCATAGCGCTGGGCGGCGGGAGATTCCGCGTTGACAGCTACGGCAATCTTTACGCGACGAGCGGGACGTTCACCGGCAACGTCTACGCGAATCAGATACAGGTGGGCGGCAACGCTGGATATATCGAAGGTTCGCAGGTCGGATATAGCACTATATCGACCGCGAACACAAACGGCTACCTCAACGGCGGAGTGGCAAATGGGTATTACTCCGGGGATGTGTTCTCTGGCGCGGCGATAGCTTCAACGTGCGGGGCTGGAAGTATGCAGGTCACGAACGGCAATTCGCTCTATCTGTGGGGCAGTAGCATACATAAGGCGTCAAGTTCATTCAAGACCGGTGGCGGCAGTACGATCAGTCTCAAATACTTGACGTGGTGATGAGGAGGAAATGAGGAAATATGGATAAGATCATTTTTGCGGACAACAGCGAATACAACTGCGGCTTTTGCGGTCTCGCCACGGTGGGGCTGCTTTTTGTCACGCTGACGGGTGTGTCCTTTGCAGAGTGCGCGGTTATGTTCAGCGACGAGAAGAAAACCGGGAAAATACGCTACGTCGCGGCGAACGGCGAAGAGACGGTATTTGAGCATTACACAAAATTTGAATACCTTGTCAATGAGCCGACCGGCGGCGTTCGCGGCGCGCTGAGACAGCAATATGCAAGCGAGGTGCAGACCGATGAATGAGAAGATAGACGCAATAATCGCTGCGCTTGGCGGCTTGCGCATAGACGGAATGGCGAACTTTGAGCGGCTTGTATATATAAAGCTGCTCCTTGAACAGTTGAAAGAAAAGGAGGGATGACGTTTGGCTGACAAAACCGTAGGCGAACTCCCACGTGCTTCGACCGTAACATCAACAGACCTGTTCGTTATGGAACAGTCCGGTCAGGCGAAGTCGCTAACCGGTCAAGTGCTTATACACGACCTTGCGACAGCGCTTGACGGGCACGGCGGCATCAAGAGTATTGCGCTCAACGACGACTATACGCTCACCTTTACGCTCGCGGATGATACAGAGGTAACAACCTCCTCAACACGCGGCGCAAAGGGCGAAAAGGGCGACAGGGGCACGGACGGACGCGCCATTACCAGCGTGACGAAGACCGGCACGAGTGGGCTTGTGGACACGTATAAAATACAGTTTTCCGATAACACAAGCACCACGTTCACAGTAACTAACGGCTCAAGCATAAAAACCATCGCGAAGACCGGCACGAGTGGGCTTATGGACACGTACAAGGTCACCCTGACGGACAATACATCCTCCACCTTTACCGTGACGAACGGCAACGGCATAGCGTCAATTTCCCTGCAATCCGGCACTCATGCAGCAGGTACGACCGATGTATACAAGATAGCCTTTGACAACGGGCAGTATACCACGTTTAGTGTATACAATGGGCTGAACGGCTCCGGATCTGTCGTGTCTGTCAACGGAGTATCTCCGGATGCTAGCGGCAATGTGGCGCTTACCGCCTCCTCCGTCGGCGCGCCGACGACTGAGCAGTTTACATCCCTGCAAACAACCGTCAACGGCAAGCAGCCCGCAACGAATAGTCTGACCGCAGAGACGGCGATAGCAGACGCGGACTATTTCCCGTTCTACGACGCTTCAGCGAAAGCAAACAGGAAAACGCTGTGGTCGAGCATCATGACGGCGATCCGCGCGGCTTTCGCAAAAACGCCCCTGCCCATCGCCTCCGGCGGCACGGGTGCAGCCACGGCAGCGGCGGCGAGGACAAATCTCGGGGTGCCCACGGCGCTCGACGTGTATCCAGTCGGCAGCGTATATATGTCCGTTTCTGGAACCTCCCCCGCATCGCTCTTCGGCGGTACTTGGGAGCAGATAAAAGACACATTC
>ERZ808240.882-NODE-882-length-38530-cov-8.568005_pt1 | contig 38530 bp, 34 predicted proteins | sample MGYA00521084_ERZ808240 | MGnify/ENA primary metagenome ERZ808240 (study PRJEB31516, sample SAMN03275571) | gut metagenome | biome: mammalia-associated habitat; material: feces | host: Papio cynocephalus | place: Kenya | collected 2012-08-06 ... | reverse complement strand
AGGTGCCGGAGACAATCAAGCTACGGCCTAAAAAGAAGATGTAGATAGAATTCCGCCGGGAATTAACGTTTAATGTGTATCCTTTGTCAAGAATACATTGAGAAAACAGCACGTAACAATTGGAGGTTCTGCACTTCGTCCAGTAACAGATAGTACATATCACTATTCGTCATTTTCTGTGAAACATATGACATGAATTTCTTTGAATCTACTTTCCTTTTATTGGTAGTAAGTTCTTGCAAATCCTCTTGGATAACCATCAGATCATCTGCGGAATCGAATGCAAACCTGATGATATGATCTTCTTTTATGCCTTCTCCTGTCAATGTTTCATAAAAGATATTGTTCATAAGATAGGATTTTCCGCATCTTCTGATACCGGTGATTACTTTTACAAATCCGTTATGACGTCTTACTTGAAGCATGTCCAAGTATTTATCTCGTTTTATTCCTATCTCAATTACCTCAGTTAATTATTTTGTCATGTGTACTGTTTTTATTAATTGTATAATACCATTATGATTACCGACTGAATTTTTTTGGAAAAGATACCAAAAAGATTCAGTGCGTTGTATCTTTAGACGGAGAACCTGTTCTGGATTGATATTATCTAGTATCCATTCTCCTGTAAATGTCCTGTAAACCTCTCGAATGCTTTGCTTCTATATTCTTTGTCTTTCTTTCCGAGTAGATAGGTCATATAGCGAGGAATGGTGATGATATCTCCTTCTTTTCCAATGTTGTTGTCGCTGATCTTGATGAGTTTGATGTTTCCATATTTTTCTTTGTTCTTCATGATTGTTTTAGATGACTTGCAGTTTCCGTTTTTTGCTTTTACTTCCAATAGATAGGGTTCCTGTAAATAGGAGATGACAAAATCGATTTTCAGTCCGCTTTCTTTTGCATAGTAGTAGACATCCATATCGGATTTATAAAGCGAGTCAAAGACAACAGCTTCATAAATGGCCCCTTTGTTCTGATCGAGGTTGCCGTTTAGAATTCCTAATGCGGTGTTATATCCGAACAAGGAAATAAGAATTCCGATATCACATGGGAAAAGCTTGAACTGCGAAACGATTCTATTGGCTTCATGAGGAAGGGAAGGAAGAATAAGGTTATATACTTTTTTGACAAGACCGACATCAACTAGGTAATCCAGTGCATCCTTTTTATCCGTAGAATTTCCGGTTTCGATTTTCGAAACAATGTATCGTTTGTTCTCTTTTGCCAGGAAAAAAGGGATGAGAGAAAAGGCTGAATGGATTCTTGCTACTTCGGGTGGTTTGAAAATCGGGTTTCCATTTCTATCTATTCTTCTTCCGAATTCTTTTTGGATTTCGATGACATTGTCTTTGACGATGTTTAGGGAATTCAGAAGGTTCTTGTTCTGTACATATTCTAGGACAGCCTTGGGATATCCGCCGATACAAAGGTATAAAGAAAAAAGCTTTTTGAAGAGAGAATGAGAGTAGGAATCCATAAGAGTAAAATCACTAAAGTGTTCCTCAAGAATCATGAGCTGGTTCTCTGTATAGCCGTTTGCCCAAAGGAATTCTTCAAAATCCATCGTTTTCATCGTGAGGATATATTCATATCCGACTGGAGATGGAACAGCTTCTCCTAGGTTATATCCGTTGATTCCTAAGAAGGATCCGCTTGCGATAACATCATATCTTTTATCCAAGGCAAAGTTCTTAAGTGAGAGTCTTGCTCTGGGGCAGTCTTGAATTTCATCGAAAATCAATAAAGTATTTTTTTCTTCAATCGGTGTACTGGGAAAATTCAAGGAAATCAAAGAGATGATATGATCGACTTCCAATGAATTGCTGAAGATTTCAGCGTAATTCTTGTTATTCCAAAAGTTGATGTAGATGACATGTTTGTAGTTCTTCTTCCCAAAATGGAGTATTGATTCTGTTTTGCCGGATTGACGGATTCCAAAAAGGAGACAGGGCTTTTTGTTCGGATTATTTTTCCACCTTAGTAATTCGGTATCAATATGTCTTTTCAAATACATGTTCCACCTCTTGTCTAAATTCGGAGCGACTTTTTGTGACAATTATTTATTGCTATCAGAAAATGAGTGTTTTTTCTATGCCTGTTATTGTCTTATTTTGAAATTCCGGTATCATTTTATGGAAACAAATGATAGCAAAAAACAGTCGACTGGAAAGCGGTGTGAAAGGAACTGGAAACGAGAATGCAGATATGAGGAAACCCTTATATAAGGGGGTTCATATACCACAAAAAAACGGATATCATGATTCAAAAACCGGCTTTTTATCGCATTTTTTGGAAATGAACTGTAAAAATAAATTTCACATCCTATTGTATTAGTAACTTAATATGGTGCCATTCATTTCAATCGGATTGGCCAGGATATTGTTTATGTAAATGCGGTATGCTGCCTTATTGAAATATTTTCAAGTGCTTGTTTTACTATTGCTTGGAACCTTTGTTTTGAGGGTGGTAATGCTGTATTTTTAGAAACGGATTTTCAATACTACGTATTGTGGAATAAGACTATTTTTCTGTTTGAATACTGGATTGTATTCTTTCACAAAAAAAGCCTTGGAGAAGTTTTTGACTTCTTCCAAGACTTTGGTTTTACTTGTCTTCTTGTTCTTTCCTCTGACGGTATCCGCCGTATCTATGGCCGTATTTGTTTCCGTATCCGTAGCCATATCCGTATCCATAACCGCCGTATCCGCCTTTTCCGTTGTCTTCGTCCGTGGTGACCATGGTCATGACGATACCAAGGATGTTGATGTTCTTCTCTTCAAGAGAATTGATGGCAGAGGCGACTTTTGATTTGTAGGAGATATGCTGGGAGCAGACGACAAGGAATCCATCGACATAGGGTCCGATGAGATAAGCGTCGGAAACGACAAGGACCGGAGGCGTATCCAAAAGAACGTAGTCGTATTCTTTTCTCAGTTTGTTGATGAGTTCTCCCATCTTCGGAGAACCTAGGATCTTTCCTGGGAATGGTGTGTGGCTTCCTGCGGTGATGACATCGACGTTGTCGACCTTGTGGATGATGTCGCTGATTTCGTCGACATCTCCTTTGACGTATTCTACGACACCGATCTTGTTTTCGATGTGGAACAGCTTATGGATGACAGGCTGTCTTAAGTCTAAATCGACAAGACAGACTCTGAGTCCTTTTTCGGCATAGATGTGGGCAAGGTTGCACGTAAGGGTGGTTTTTCCTTCTGCTTCCTGGGCAGAGGTGATGGCGTAGCAGCTGATCTTTTTATCTACGGACGCGAATTCGATGTTGGTCTGCAGACGGATGATGGCGTCTGCTTCCGGAGAATCGAAGTCCTTGATCAGTCCTGCGGAGACGATTCTGTGCTGGGATTCATTATTTGGCATGTTTCTTGTCTCCTTTTTTGTTGTCGTCGTCCTCGTTACCTGTATTCTTGTCCTCTCCGTACTTAGGAATCATACCGATGACTTTGTATCCGGTGAGATTCTCGAGTTCAATCTTGGAGGAAACATGGACATTGGTGAGTTCGCGGATGATGCCATAGGCAGCACCGACGACTGCGCCGATAAGGATACCGATCAGAGAAATGACGACTGTGCTTGTTGAGGTATCTTTGGCTTCGGATGCTTTGGAGGAAATGTTGACAAATCCTTTAGCCGAGCTCATCTGAGTATCGCCTCCATCGATGAGTTCTTGGGTGGTGGTCATGACCGTATCGACAAGATCCTGGGACATTTTGGCATTGGATGTTGTGGCAGAGATGTCGATGAAAAGAGAAGTATTGGTGGTGCTTCCGAATGTCGGCATGCTTGCCGTGTATTTGACTTTGCTGGTGTCGAGGGTACCGTTTGTGGTGAAGGAAGTCTTATATCCGAGTTCGATCATCTTCTTTCCGACTGCTTCTTTTACCTGACCTGTAGTGCAGTAGTTGTAGATGACACCTGCCCAGGTTCTGGCGTCGTTCAAAGTGGCCTGATCCTTGTTGATGAGCATGGTACCGGTGGACTGGTATTTCGGTTTCTTGATGGCTTTTCCATAGGTAACACCGCCGGCTAAGCCGACAAAGAGACAGATGACAAGAGCAACCCAATGCTTCTTGATCATTCTCCAAATATCGCCTAAGGTAATTCCGGATTCTTCTTCGTCGATATCTTCCTGTTCGATTTTGGCGTTGTTGCTTGGTCTAGGAAGAGAATAGTTTTCGTTTTCGCTATCCATTAAATAATTCTCCATTTCTTTGCAATTATAAACTTGATTTCAGCTTGTTTTCAATCTTTATCGAATTAAGTAGCTAGGATTGATATAGGGAAGTACAGATTGGACTGTGTTATCGAACTGTGGATTGCCTTTTATGAGTCCGTAATAGAGACTGATCAGGACAATACCGAGAGCAATACGGTAGATACCGAAGATATTGAATGTCTTTGTTCTTAGCATCTTCATGAAGAACTTGATGACGACTAGGGATACAGCAAAGGCTACAGTCATTCCGATTAGGATGACAGCAATCTGTGTACCGTTGATGGATGGTTTTGTCATTCCGAACTTCACTGCTTTGACTAAGGAACCACCTAACATGGCAGGTACCGACATGAAGAAGGAGAATTTGGCTGCTGTTCTTCTGTCAATGGAAAGAAGGAGTGCGGCACAGATGGTGACACCGCTTCTGCTGGTTCCCGGAATAAGTGCCAGGACTTGGGCAAGACCGATGATGAGGGCATATTGGATGGATAACTGATGGATGGAAGTGATGTTGAAGATCGGATAGTTGGAATAGTTTCCGTAGTCCTTGTGTTTGTCTTCATCCAGTACGGTATCGGATTCTCGGTTGAGATGGTATCTTTGCTTGATCATCTTTGCTTTTCTTTTGAGGAGGTATTCGATGATAAGGAAGATGACACCATAGACTATCAGCGTTATTGATACGGTCAGGTAGCCATAGAGATGCTCTTCGAACCAATCATCGAACAAGAGTCCGATGACTCCGGCTGGAATGGAGGCGACGAGGATTTTAAGCCAGGTGTTCCAAATCTCTTTTTTCTCTTCTCTGCTTTTCTTTTTTCCAAAGGGCCATAACTGAGAGAAGAAGTTGATGATGACTGCCAATATAGCTCCTAGCTGAATGATGACAAGGAAGAAGTTGAAGAAAGCCAGTTCATCTGGAGTCGAATTCGGTAAGGGAAGGAATTCCTGGAGAATGAGCATGTGTCCTGTTGATGATACCGGTAGCCATTCTGTGATTCCTTCTACGATTCCGAAGACGATGGCCTTCAGGATTTGAATGAATGTATCCATAAATTTTACCTTTCGGATATAGATATACATCTATCCTTATTTAAATATATATAAATAAAGATTAGTGTCTTGAAATTATAACAAATTGATATAGTAGGTGCAAACCGCGATAGGGCTATTGTCGGGTTCTTTTTTGTTTTTCTTCTTTTTCCGTTCCTTTTTCGTCTTTTCAGTGGATGAATCCATTCTTTATTTGTTTTGATAAAGAACTAAATGAATATCAAATTTGGATAGAACCATACCGAATTAGTCTTCTTTTGTCTTAATTCTTTGTAATAAATATACGCTTGTTTAATTATTATTTAAAAATATACGCTTGAGTTTGACATTAGTAGAAATCGATGCTAGATTATTTTTGAACCCCTTACATAAATGGGGAGCTATTTAAGCATATGAAATTTGTCTCCTTATACGTTCCGTAAGGGAAACAGATGGATGCTTAAACTGGATTGGCGTTTAAAGGAGACGCTGCTTTTTATGAAAAAGGAAATGAATTTGAAGTCGAGAAGAAAGTGGATAATGGGTGGCTTGGCCGCATTTGCCAGCGTTGCTCTTCTTACCACTGGTTTTGCAGTTTGGGTTGTCGGTGTATCCAACAAGGATGTTTCTAATGATGTCAAAGTCAATGTTGATACAGCTGCCAACAAGAGTGTCTCCTTTGAAATGAAAATTCTCGATACTAAAAACACTCTTAAATTAGCTGAAAGCAAAACTACAGCTGAGGCAAATAAGGATGCAAAGAAAATCATCCATATCGATGATGACAGTAAAAATTATGAGGATGCCCCTCTTTCTTTGAACGTTCAATATACGATTAGTTATGGTGCTGCTTATGAGAAAGATTTTGATGCTATTGCATTTGAAATCGTCAACAATCCAGAAAGTAAAGAAGGTATTACATATTGTTCCGCTAATGTTGATGCTTCAGGTATCAAATTGGGTAGTGCTACTGAAACTGCAAGTTTCAAGAGAAGCAATGAATCCAATCTGACATATATTGATGCACCGGAGAAAATTACTTTGAATAAATTCACACCGGATAGTCATAATAATTTCAATTTGACTGGAACTGCTACAATCAATTTCAAATGGGGAACCTTCTTTGAGGGCAAAGCTTCTCCTGCAACTTTCTATAACGAAAAGGTTGATGTTTCAAACGCTTCGAAACAAACCAAAGATACATTGGCTACCGAAATCACGGAAGAATTGGATGCTATGCATGAACAAATGAATGGCAAGACTCTTCAATTGAAGGCAGCATTGATTGAATCCAAATAATAAAACTAGAGGAATAACGTTATGAACAAGTTTAATAAGGGTAAATCTATTGGTATTGTTGCTGCATCTTTGGCTGCTGTTTCTTTGATGGGTGTCGGTTTTGCAACTTGGATCATTAGTACAAGAACAACGGATGCCAACAACGAGATTTCTATTGTTGCTGATGATGTCCAGTATAAATCTTTAAAGGTAAGTGTTGCTTTTACCAATACCATTAAATTGGCTGAAACTGGTACAACCTCTAGTTCAGGCGACTATTTCAGTTATGATGGAAAAGGTGAAGGGAATCTGAACGTTTCTGCAAAATTCACCTTTACTTTTGGTAAAGATTTTACTGCAGCTGATTATGATTTCACAAAGATTCATTTCTCGATTGAAGATGCAACGGGTGGTTTTGCTGATAATAAAGTAGCAAGTAATGCTGTTTCATTAACACAAAGGCCATATAGTGAAGGCTTGACTTATTTTGATGCTCCAGCTGATCTGAGTCTTTCTCCTTCTGATGAAGATTTTGGGGAGTTTGTTAAGCCTGAGGGAGATAAACTAACATCCACCAAGGAAATAACGAGGAACATTGATTTTGAGTGGGGAAGTATGTTTGGTAAGGAGAGTCCATTGACTTATTATAACAAGGAAATTGCGAAGAAATCCGTTACTGACAAAGATGCTTTCTCTGAAAATGCTTATAAAGAACTGAGTGCAATGAAAACAAAATATGTGTCTAATTTTAAAATTAAGCTTAAGATTGAATTACAGAAATAAAAGGAACGGTTAAATAGTTATGAATAAACTTAATAAAGGAAAGGCAATTAGTATTGTCTCATTAAGCTTGGCTGCTGTTTCTTTGGCTGGTGTAGGTTTCTCTGCGTGGGTGATTTCCGGACAAAATTCAGCTGATGCTACTGGTTCGGTATCTGTTGAAGTGGCTCAAATTTCTGATTTGAGGGCTACGATTACTGCAGCGTCTGTTGATTCAACTAATAATTCTATTAAATTTGATGCTGAAGGAAAAGGAGAATATATTTCCGCAAGTTCTGATTCTTCACAAGATTTGACATTTTCAATTAGCTATTCTGTCAAGATTGGTGAACAGCAGACGGGATTTTTAGGGGTTAAAGGTTATATCAAAGAATCTAATTGCGACATGGTTAAGGCTGTTAATAGTAAATATGTTACTTTGCCTACGGGTGTTTATGTAAGTGAGGAGGAAATGAAGAAAGGAACTTCATTTATCACTGCCGTTGCGGAAATGGGGACGATGACAAATAATATTTATGATGTTAAGAACCATGAATTGAAAATGGGATGGGGTTCTGAGTTTGGAGGTGATAATCCGACAAAAGCGAATAGTAGTACGAATGCTGAAAAGTATATTCAAAATTTGAAGACGCTGAAAAATTATAAGGATTTATCGTTTACCTTAGTTTTGTATCCTTGTATTTCAAATGCATGAATTTTAGCCTTGTTACCTAAATGTCCGTAGTTGAAATTATCACTTTATTCATCACGATTGTTTGTCTACTTAGTTTCTGTGCCGTGTTTACGATTCTGTTCCGTCACTATTACATGTCGAACATTGATTCGGTGTCTTCCGGAAAGGAAGACATCGAATTGATCGATAATGCAATTGATGAAGAAAAAGAAAAGCATAACAAAGTAAAGAAGGCATGGAAGGTAGTAGGCAAGTTTTTTTCGTACTTGGTTTTGATTTTTGTTCTTGGGGTATTCGGGTTATCTCTTTATTCCAGGATTCAGAACAATTCGATTCCGTTTGGTAATTCCACGATGGTTGTGATTGCTTCCGGGTCTATGTCGGAGAGAAACAACGATATCATCAAGAGTCATCCGGAGTTAACCAATCAGTTCGATACTTATGACATCATCGGTATTGAGAAGTATGGCTCTAGTTCCGATGTCAATCTCTATGATGTTGTTGCCTATAAGAACAAGAAGAATGTTACGATTGTCCATCGTATCATCGAGATACGTAAGGATAGTGAGACTGGTGAGGATGTCTATCTGACTCAGGGTGATTCCAACCTTGCAAGCGACAACGTCGGTAGTTCCCAGTATTCCGGCTATCTGACCTATGACAAGATCATCGGCCGTTATGATGGTAGGAGAATCAGGGGACTTGGCATCCTTGTCATCTTCTTACAGTCTCCGGCTGGTATCGTTACGGTATTGTCGGTTGTCTACTGCCTCTTCATGTTCGATCACTATTCCAGCAAATACAAGAAAGCCATCGTCGAGAGGACGAACATGCTGGTGAAGCTGATCGATTATGACTTGAGTAAGGAGAACGCAGATGATGTTCTCTCCAATTACAATGAGACGCTTCTTTATAAAAATCAGCTTTATACGTTCCAGGACGGAAAGTTTATCGGAAAGAAGGACAGTGATACTGAAGTCAAGAAAACGGATCGGTATATGTTCTTGATCAAAAAGGACAAGGGACGGATTTCCTTGACGATTACGGATACTGTGAATCATTCGACCCGCCGTTATGATGATATTTCTCCTGAGGATGCAAAGAATCCGGAGAAATTCGTCCCGAATGACAAAGACGATAAGAAAAACTGAAATTGTGGAGGTAAAGGATGTTCAAGACCCATTTTACAAGAAAGAACTTCATCGCTATCGCTATGACGTTCTTCTATTGTCTTTGTATGTTGATTGCCGGTATTGCCATCGATGGAAACAACCCCTTCTTCAATAAGAACAATCCGATTCAGAACATGGCAAGCAATGTCTTTCCGGTCAAGGACATCAATGGTGTTACAGCCAAAGGTGTTCCTTCCGGCTCGATACAGGCTTATATTCTTCTGATTCTGTTTGTCATCTATGTACTTCTTTGTACTTCAGCCATCATCTATGAGGCGAGACTTGCCAAATACTATGAGGAGAAGCCCACTTCCCTGAAGTGGTGGGGTATCTATATCGGAACGTTTGTCCTATGCGGCGGTCTATGGACGGGTATTTCCATGGTCTCCCAGATTTCCGACAAGGCGTTTGGTTATTATCTTGCCAATTCTTATCTGTTCCTTTTGGAGGCGATTGTCTTTGGTCTTCTGATCTATGTGATTCTCGGTTCTTTCATCCTGAATCTCTGTCTTCTTGTCGTCAATTTCAAGAATATCGATAAACCTTTCCGGTTTTTCGATAATTCTGCTTTAGAAGAGAAGGAGAAAGAGGAACAGGAAGAAGAGGAGAAGAAGGCTGAGGAACAGGGTAAGCTTGCCGAATCGTTCGGAGAAGGAAGCAATAACGGATCTTCTTCAAATGAGAGCGGAAGCGGATCCGGTAGTGGAAGCGGAACTCTTTCTCAGGAAGATGCTTCGCCGCTGAAAGAGAAGGAGAGAGTATTCCCCGGACTTTGTTCCATTGATTATGCCAGCATGTCTCTTCCGACGGATGTGTTCGAGAACAATCTTCCTCTGGATGCTTTGTGCGTCCGGTTCCGCAATTATCTTGCTGCGAAGGAAGGTCTTTATTATTCCTTGGCCTTCATTCAGGAGTTCATCGCCGGTCTTGCGATGTCTAGGCTGATTATTCTCGAGGGTCTTTCCGGTACCGGTAAATCCTCGTTGGCTCGTTATTTCTCGGAATTCATTTCGGAAAAATCTTATTTCGAGGCTGTGCAGGCAACCTGGAGAGACAGGACATCCATCCTTGGCTACTACAACGATTTCTCCAAGACCTACAATGAAACGGAATTTCTCAAGAGACTCTATGATGCCAGCTATAAGACGGATCATATCAATGTCATGGTTCTGGATGAGCTCAACATCTCGCGTATTGAATACTATTTTGCAGATTTCCTTTCTGTTCTGGAATATCCGGAAGATGAGTGGAAGATCAAGATCATGCAGTTCCCGTATGATTTCGATCCGCCGGAGCATCTGAAGGATGGTATTCTTCAGATTCCTGCAAACACCTATTTCATCGGTACGGCAAACAAGGATGAATCCACCTTCACCATCACCGACAAGGTCTACGACAGAGCCATTACCATCGACTTCGATGATCGTAACGAGCCGTTTGTTCCGGAAGGAGATTCCGAGAAGATCTCGATTTCCTATTCGCATCTGAAGAATCTGTTCCAAGCTGCGATTTCCAATCAGGAGAATCAGCTCTCCTTGGAGGAATACAAGAAGTTCAAGACGCTTACGGACTATACCTATGAGATGTTCGATCTGACCTTCGGTAACCGTATTCTGCGTCAGATTCAACTTTTTGTTCCGGTCTTCGTCGCCTGCGGCGGAACAAAGGAGAATGCGCTCGATTTCATGTTCTCCCGCAAGGTGATTTCCAAGCTTGAGGGTCGTTTCGAGGATTATATCAAGGATGGTCTTCTTGATCTCAGGACTTTGATCGTCAAGACATATGGGGAGAACAGTTTCCCGCAGACCAACCATCTGATCGACAAGTTCGTCCGCAAACTTTGATGAGGTACTATGATTGACAGAAATGATTTCCTTTTCCGGTTCAGCGAAGGTCTTTTCTCAGAACTGTCAAAGGGTTCTGTCAGTCTTTATCGTGCCTTGGATTCTTTTGTCTATTATCAGAAGTACAGCTATGACAAGGAAAAAGCCAACCTGGAGCAGCTCAAGACTCTTACGGATAAGATCCTCTCGATTGTCTATAATCCGCATATCAAGGTGGAGACAAACGAAATCATCCAGAGAAGCGAACTGAGCGGAAAGCTGTCCCATGACTCTTTCAGCGAGACGATGCGTGATCCTAGGCTCTGGAAGGAGAAGAGGGGAAGCATGGTTCCGGAGTATGTCCATACGGTCGAGACAATCGACAGCATCGATACCTATGAGAACCGCTTCATCTGTCTTCTTGTTTCTGAGATCTATGAGGATGTAAAGAGCCTTCTTGATGATCTTGCTCCGAGTATGGAATCCATCGAGGAGCATTATCAGAACAAGACGCTTACGTTTGGGGAATTCTCCATGATCCGGGATATGCAGAAAAGGGACTATCCGTATTCTTCCTTTGTCTTCGATAACATGGGTGAGGCGGATGAGATCGAATCACTGGCCGGCAAGGTAAACCGCAGAGTGAAGAATCTCAAAGGTACGGAGTTCTATAAGCTTGTCTCCAGGCATGCCATATCCAGGAATGTCATACCGACCAATATTCTGATCCACGATAATCTTTATTCGTATTGTTATCGGTATTATGTCTCGAATTATATGAGAGAAGAGAAGGAAGACAGGAAAAGGCAGGTTCTTTACTTCAACTATGTGCTTGTCTGTCTTCTTCTTGGTCTTAGGAAGAAGGGAATCCTGACGGAAGAGAATTCCTCTTTCTTATCGGATAATGGTGTTCTTTCCGTTTCCTTGGATCATCTTGTCTACGGGCCTTTCCAAATGGAGGTATGTTCGGATTCCAAAGATCTTTCCGTCATGATCCGTGTCGTACTTTCTTTGGATAACGGAGAGACAAGAGAGAGTGGATACTCTCTTTTTGTCCGGGATATCTATACGCAGAACAACAAGGAGCAGATCAAGAGGATCAAAGCCGAGAAGGAGAATGAAGGGTATCGGTTTATCCTGGTAACCGGAAACAACATCGTGAAGGATTATGATTCTGTCCTGACTTTGTCTTTCCATCGTCAGGATGGGGAAAAGAAGATCAGCGATCTTCTTTCCGCAATGACGGTCTTGATGGATGGAGACAGGAAGCTGTTCTCTGGCTATTGTCCGGTATGCGGACATAGGCATGTCCGTTTTGATGGCATGGACTATGTGTGCAAGGACTGCAACAGCAGGTATGTAATCTCCGATGTCGGTGGAAGATCCCTATTATGGATCGAATCTTTGAGAAGGGAGTGAGGATATGGAAAACAGTAAGGAATCTTTCTCCCTTTTCATGAAGGAGAAGGAAAAGAAAGAGGAAGTCAAAAGAGAGGTTGTCCTTTCCGTCGAGGATCTCCATAAGTCCTATGGGAAGAAGGAGGTCCTCAAAGGCATCGATCTAAAGGTCTATCGCGGAGAAGTCTTCGGCTTCATCGGAAAGAACGGGGCCGGTAAGTCCACGACCATCGACTGTATCGTCGGCCTGAAGGACTTCGATAAGGGAAGGATTATCCTCAACGGACATGACGTCAAGGAGAATCCTATTGATGCCAAGATGTCACTTGGCTATGTGCCAAGCGAACCTGTGACCTATGAGGTCATGACGGGATTTGAGTACCTGCGCTTTGTAGCCAGCAGCTATGACATGTATCAGGAAGCCTTTGACAAGAACATGGATTTCCTGAAGAACAAGTTCATGATCTCCGATTCGGATCTGAACCGGAAGATCAGCCAGTATTCCCATGGTATGAAGCAGAAGGTCTGTCTGATGGCATCCTTGATCCACAACCCTACCATCTGGATCCTGGATGAACCGACGGTGGGTCTTGATATCATCGTCTATCAGACCTTGATGGATATGCTAAAAGAGTTTGCCAAAAACGGCAGGACCGTCTTTGTGACATCCCATAATATCGATCTGGTTTCCAGGATATGCAACCGGGTAGGTATCATCAACAACGGTGTAGTAAGCGAGCTGATCGATTTCAGCAAGGAGCCGATGAAGAGAAGGCTATTAAGCGATATTTTCTTCAAGACGTATGCGGTAGAAAAAAAGAAGGAAGGCTAGTACATGTTTCTTGAGCTTCTGACCAAAGAGTTCATCGAGAGAAGGAACAAGGAGAAACAAAGTCTTGGTATGGCGGTATTCTCCGCTGTTTTGGCTGTTCTTTTTCTTTCCGGTTTCATCGCCTTGGAATGTTTCATTGCCATCACTTTGGATAAGAAGCTTGTGAAGTATTCGCCTTATGGTTCATTCGATTTTCTGGTTCTGTTCCTCTTTCTTCTGATGGTTGTCTCAATCGTCTTTACGATGGTAAAGGCCAGGAGTGTCATCTTCGATTCCAATGACAATGCGGTCATTCTTCCTCTTCCGATTGCCCCATCCACGCAGGTCATGAGCAAGGTCGTCTATCTTTATATCGAGGCTGTTCTTTTTGGACTGGTGAGTATGACTCCGCTTCTTTTCTGCTATGGTATTTCAAGAAGCTTCATTCCTCATTACTATATTTTCTCCATTCTTTTTCCGGTCTTCATTTCCTTTTTCTCGACTGGTATTGCTTTGGTCTTCTGCCTTGTCTATCAGTTGGTCTACAGGCAGGTGAAGAAGAGTGATATTGCCCAGTTTGTCTTGGCCTGTGTACTGGTCATATTTTTATGCTATCTTTATCAGTTTGTCCTGAATCTTTTCCTGACTGCTTTGAACGACTCTTCCATAGGAGGCATGTTCTCGTCTTCGTTTGTAGAAAGTCTTCATAATGCCAGGTACTATTTCCTTCCGGTCTATCATCTTCTCGATCTTCTGATCGAGAAGACCAACATGAAGAGCGATATTCTGATTTTCCTTGGTGCTTCCCTTCTTTCTTTGGTCATCGGCATCGGATCTGTCAGCGTCGTCTTCTATCATGTGGTGAAAAGGGACAATGATTCTTTGGATAGGCAGAAGAAGGACAAGGTGAAGAAGCTGAAGCTTCTTTCTCCTTATAAGGTCCTTTTGAAGAAGGAAATCGATCTTCTCTTCAAGGATGAGACCAATCTTTTTTCCTACACTTCCCTTCTGATCCTCTGCCCGTTTCTGACTTATGCGGTCATCTCGAGTCTGAATTCCATCATCTACGACAATCTTAAATTCTATGCGTCCTATTTCCCGGAGCTTGTCTCCGGAATCAATCTGACTCTGATTCTTCTTTTCTCCGGCGTCATCAATTCTTCGGCTTCCATGTCCATGACCAGGGAAGGAAAAGCCTTGATCATCGTCAAGTATCTTCCGATTTCGCCTTTGAAGCAGATTCTAGTTAAGATACTGATTCCGGTCCTGTTTTCCTTTGTTTCTTTGCTGGTTACGGAGGTTGTCCTGATCTCTACAGGCATCATCACGCTGCCGGTCTTCTTCTCTTCCCTGTCCATCGGAAGTCTCATTCTTCTTTTTACCAATGCCTTCGGACTTTACGCGGACATGCATGATCATACCCAGAACAGGAGAATCAGGCTTTCGTTGCTGAACGAGGCAATCCCGCTTGTTCTGCCTTTTGTCCTGTTTATCCTCTTCTTCCTTCTTTCCGTCCTTTTCCATCTTCCTTCCTGGGCGTTGTATCTGATTGTCTCCTTGTTTTCGCTTCTTGTCTTCTCTCCGTTTCTTATCGGAATGAAGAAAAAATACGAGAGAGCCTTTATGAGAATGGAGGTGAACAACTGATATGAAGAAAAAGACACTTGTGATTCTTCTTGTCATTCCTTTCATCATCTCCCTTCTTACGTTTGCTTCCATCAAGATCCTGGACAATCAGGTTGCCGTGGATATTCTTGGCATCCAGTGGGATTATCAGGATTACGAGGGGTTCCAGGTCAGTGACAGAGGCTATGAACTCAAGGCAAGTCCGATCGTGGATCCGAATCTGATTCTTGCTAACGGAAACTCTCTTACCTGGAGCACAAGAAAACTGGATGAGTCCGACGAGGACTGTGCCAGAATCGAAGAGAAAGACGACAAATTCTATCTTTACGCATTGAAACCGGGCGAGGTCGAGGTCATCTGTTCCAATGAGAGAGGCAGCAAATCCAAGCATTTCATTGCCACCATCTTCGAGGATGGTGCCATGGTCATCAATCCGGTAAGGAAGGGAAGCTCAAGCAGCATCTCCAAGACGAAGTATTACGGGCTTTATGACTATGATTCCGACGGGAACAAGGTGAAGTCCTTCTGCGACATCGCTTCGACTTCCTATCTGGATGACGGATCAAAAAGCAGCCAGTCTGCTCTTCTTGAGAAATCCGACAACGTGGACTACAAGGACGGAAGGATATCCTTCCTCTCATCCGGAGAGGGATATGTGACGCTTGAGGAGCCGGAATACCATTACAGGTCCACGTATCGGTTCTCCATCATCGACGGAATCAATGTCTACTCCTATTCCGACCTTCTTTCTGCGACGAATCTTTCCAAGGACGGCGAGAACGTCGTCCTGCAGGTGAATTTGGAATCCTTGAAGAACACGTATCAGAAAGACGACAAGGGAAGATACATCGATAGGAAGCTTGAGACAGCCAAGGATAATACGGAAGTCTTCGGAAACTATGATTTCTCGCTTCAGAAGTTCAGTTTCGATCAGGAATACTATTCTTTTGATACCACGTATGATTCCACCTATATCGATCAGTACAATTCCACTAAAGGCAGTGATTATTCCAAGAAGGTCCATGCCGGAATCCATCTGAGGAAGAATCTCTACGGAAATGGGTTTACCATCAACATGAACGGGCTCTGTTATCCCAATTTCGGTGAGATCGACAAGTTTACCGGAAAGCTGGTTCCTAGACATAATGACGGAAGCTCACCTTATTACGATTATTTCTTCGGACCACTTCCGTTTGTCTCCATCGGAGATATGAACAGTATGCCCCTTGTTACGGCTTTGGGTCAGGACAATTCCGGAATCTACGTGGATGACGACAATGTCGTCATCGACGATGTGAAGCTTTCCAACGTCGATGAGGTGGACAATCTCTACAATCTCTCCTATACGGGTAGTATCGTGGATGTGAAGGGAAAAGATGTCACCATCCGCAATTCCGTATTGTCAAACGCCAAGGTCTGTATCCGGGCCTATGATAGCGACAATCTTACAATCGACAACTGCATTCTGAAGAATTCCGGTGAGTTCACCCTCCTTGTCGGAAGCGACAGGAAGAACGGATACAATACCGGTAAAACCATTCAGGAAGCCGGCAATATGTCCTTTGCCGGCTTCTATGATGATACAGGCGAAGATAGGACAGATACGGCAAACGGAAAGCTAAACGCCTTCCTTTCCGCCACCATGGACGGCAAGATCCAGGATAAGGACTACAAGTCGGATCTTGAGCTGGTCCAGAAGTATCTGGACAATACCGACAATATCCAGTCCGATCAGTATGCTAATAACATCCGGGTGAACAATACCTTCTTCGGAAGGTCAGGTGTCTTCTCCATCGCTTCGGAGTCGATGTTCAACGGACCGCTACTTTATGGAAAGATCCCAAGTATGATCACCGGCCTCCTTTCGATGCTGGATGCTCCTCTTCCGGAAAAGATTGCCGGAACAAGCTATCCGGTCCATGTGACACTTACTGGCGATACTAGGTTCTACGACTGGAAGGACATCGATAGTATCGATGTCTCCTCCTTGATCGAGGAGAATATCTCCAGGACTCTTACGGAGATGGGATTCGGAGACAAGAACATCACAATCGATGACATCTTCCCGATGAAGAAGGCATTGAAGAGGAAAGCTTCCGGACTTCTTTATCAGAAGGACGGCAAAAGTTATATCAATACATCGATTGCCTATTATGGCGGAGGGCTCAATGTCTCCAAAATCGAAAACAATAGCGATAAGACCTACAATACCTATTCGGACGAAATCGAGGTCTCGCTTGTGGATGAGCAGATTCAGGACAACAAGGGTGGTGGCTACAGCTCGCTTCTTGTCGACTGCGTCCTTGTCACCATCGGCTCTCATCCGTTCCGGTTTGTCATCAATGGATCAGAGGAGAAGGATAGTCCGATGCTGTTTGATCAGGTTCCGTCTATCGACGGATTGAAGAAACATCTTCAGGAGGTTGGAAAATGAAAAAGAAAACAAAACGATATCTCGGTTTATTGGCTGTTATGGCTTTTTCGCTTTCTCTTTCTTCCTGTTCCAACTCCTTCTTCGGTGGAGATGCCTCCTTGCAGATTAAGGATGTGACCCATGTTTATGACAGCGAGAGCGGAAATACGATCGTCACGATCACCTTCATGGATGAGGATACAGCTCCGGTCACCTTCCTGATTCCGAGAGGAATCTCGGGAAAGGACGGCGTATCCATCAAGAATGTCACTTCCAGGATGACAGCGGATGGAAAAAGCATCGAGCTTCATATTTCCTATAGTGATGGAACAATACCGGATACGGTGATTTCCGTCCCTGTCCTTCAGGGAAAAGGAATCAAGGAAGTAGAAGTGAACAAAGACGAGAATGGGAACACCACCATCCAGTTCACCTATACGGATGATACCAAAGGGGATGTGATCACGATTCCCAAAGGCGACGACGGAAACGGAATCGAATCCTTCGATGTCGTGGGTCCGGATAGGGATGGCGTGACCAATATCACCGTCACTCTGACGGATGGTACCGTCAAGGAATTCTCCGTCCAGAACGGAAGGGACGGTGTATCCGTAAGCAGTATCGCCTATTCTTCTGAGAAAAGCAATCAGGACAAATATGCTCTGGTTGTCACATATTCCGACGGCTATGAGGAGACTATCTATCTGGATCGTCCCAAGACGACGAGATGGTATACCGGAGCCAGTAATCCTGATGAGGACAGTATGGCAAACGGCAATGCCAAAGAGGGTGACTTCTATCTGAACAAGCTGAACGGATACGTGTATCTTAGAAACCAGGACGGAACCTGGACGTTCCTCTTCGGAATGAAGAACGATGGATCCTCTTCTGGCCTTGAGGTCTATCATACGGTGTTCTTCGATCCTAAGGAAGGCAAGATCAACAACGAGGACGGTATCTTCATGGCATCGGTATTGGACGGAAAGACAATATCTCTTGAGAATATTCCCTCTCCAACTTATGAAGGTCATAAGTTTGTCGGTTGGTATACGAGCTTGGATAATGTGAATGCGGGAAAATTCACGGATATGACTCCGGTATTCGATGATCTGAAGTTATACGCAAAATACGAAGCAATATAAAAGACAGGTAAAACATTATGGTATCCAGATGGAGAATTACTGCACTTCTATCGTTATGTCTGGTAGGCACTCTTGCCTGCGGCTTTTCCTCGTGGATCTATAGTGAGAGTATTTCTGCTTCTACCGGTGAGATTACTGTTGGGGTTGGGGATATAAAGAGCTCAGCATCCATTATCTATCAATCCTGCAGTACGTTTACATATGGAAAATCAGGTATCCTTCATCGAGATGAGAACGGAATCGAATACTTTGATTATAATTTTGAAATCAAATCGGTCTGGTGCGTGGATACATCGATTGTTTCTGATTTATATTATTCGATGAAACAAAGTGGGCTTTCTTCTTACAATGGTTCTATTTTCAATTTCTTTTCGATTGCAAATGCTTCTTTTGTTGCTAAATTTGGCCTTATAGATGATGAAGAGAAGGCATCTGATTTATCGTTTACAGAGAATGAAGCTGTGACAGAACAAAATAGGGCTGTTGAATATGCGTTATCATTATCGAATGCAGTAAAAGGGAAAGGTTATTTGTTTACTACGTATGCCGGTAATGTCTACAATTCTCTAAATGGAAATTCTTTTGAGGATTTTGTGTATCACCGATCCAGCAACGGAAAAAGTTTTTCAATAGATTTATCATTGTTGACTGAAAAAACATATGGAGAAACAAAATGAAGAACAAGTATAAATTTTACTGTGGATATCTGCTATGTTTCCTTATGTTTCTTACATTGATTCCAATGGCTTTTTCGGATTGGGTCTATTCTAGCAATAATGTCAATGGAAAGCAGATTGATGTTGCTTCCGTATCGAGTGCACCATGTTGCTATATTGGCTCTGGGGAAAACAGAAAATATTATCTACATATTGAAGATGCTTTGGATATTTCTTATCGGAATTCGGAAGCTGATACTATTTTTGTGATTCCAGGAACGAATCCTACCATTCAAAGAAATTGTACATTGTCGGCTAACGATACTTTAGTGATTTCGTATGATGTTGATAATCCAGAGACAAGAAGCTCCGATGTAGCAAGTTTAACTGACTACAGCACGTTTTCAGATAATGTGCCCTCAAAATTGAAGAATACAGTTACTTTGGCTTCTAATGTCACTCTGACTTCCTATGGAACAATCGAGGTCGGTGGTCAGCTTTCTGGCGGTAGTGGTGGTGGAGCCTGTGGGCAGACTGCAGGTTTGTATTCTAAAATCACTCTTGACCAAAATGCTTCTTTGATCAGCAAAGGAAATTTATATGTTTATGGATTCATAGATGAAAAGGTCGAAGATAATAATAGCAAAGTGATTTTAGATTCGGGAAGTTACACGAAGTATCCGTTGATTGTTAGGGATTTCCGTGGTGGAAAAAACATGTCAAGTCTTTATTTCAAAGATAAAGAAAAGGCTAATCGTGCTTCCCCGTTCAATCAGATTGATGTGCGTAACATGGCTGCATATTCTCTTTATAGGTATGGTGCTGTTGTGGATTGTATGATTAACATTTATGCGGCTGATAAACAAAATTCAAGTAAATTAACGTTTATTGGAACAGGAGGCCTTTTTCAAATCGCTAATGAAAATAGTTATATCACTTCACACGTAAAGAAAGCGCCATCTGATGATTCTGAAGTGACTTCTAAAAATTATACTGAGAGAATTACTTTTTATGATACTTATGGAAAGATAAACGTCGGTAATGTAAAATTAAGCATCAAATACATTTTTACTATATCCTTCTCTATGAAAGATTATTATTTTCCATTTTGCTTTAGACAGCAGATAAAATGCCATCCGGTTTTGGATGGGAATGGAAAGGTAATTGAAGGTGGTTATGTTCATCTTCCTGCTTATTATAAGTTTTTACCGGGTTCATCGCTGGTGATTGATAAGAATGTAACGGTTCAATGTGATGGGAATGTTGCTGTGTATGATGCAAATCAAAAGGCATCAGATAATTCAACAGATATTCTTCAAGTAGAAACAAATACGAAAAGATATTCAACTTATTATGAGAAAATTCCAGCCAAGATTATTGTTAATGGAATTCTTATTTCCAACGGTTTTGGCGGAAAAATATATACAGAAAATATTGATGCTGTTATTTCATGTTCGGATGGGAATGTAAAATCTGGAGAATTTGTTTCTTCTGGTGATTATCCATATGCGAATTTGAGCTTACAATTATATAAATATAATGAATCTTCAGGTGCTGTCGATAGTGCAATGAGTTCTGGTGATGCTGGTACTTATGTTTCTAAGGGCAAGGATTCTTCTTATGGATTTATGAAGAAAACGTCTGATAGGAATATCAACATCGTGTATAAAGCAGGAAGCAATTGTTCTTATTCAAGTACAATTACTAGAACGGCAAAATATTATTCATACTATAGTTTTGCAGATACGAGTGATTCTGCAATAAAACCATTCAAAGCTACGAATTATATGCTTAAGTCTTATAGCGTGTATACAAATGGTGGCTCTAAGATGGAAATCGGTTTAGGCTCTGGTATTCTTGTCGCAGATATTATTTTTCCTGATTTGGCTCAAGAGTCTAATTCTACTATTTATGTTGAACTTAATTTTGTAGAAAGTATTGAGATTACATTTACATATAATAGTGATAATAATAAATCAAAATCTAAAAAAATAGAATTCGAGAAAAACGGAGATGATTGGGTTTATGTTTTGGAAACGGTTGAAGGAATTGGCTTGAATTTAGGTACATATTGGGATTGGCTTATAAAAGATTATGTGTTTTCTAGTTATGATATTTATCCAGGCGTCAGTGAAAAGAAAGGAACTCCGGCAAGAACAGAAGTAACTCCTGAAGGTACGGCGATAAATCTGGCTGATGATGATTTGAAATCTACGATAACAAATAAGTGCATGTATATTCACGTGAACAGGCAAAAGAGCTAATAAAAATGAAGCACCTTCTTAAGAACATAGCCAGGATTGTTTCCTTATTGGCGTATATTGCGTGTGTTGTCGTGATTCTTGTCGAGAGTGGAGTGGATGGGAAGAACAGTGCGGATCAATCCAATGGTGTTGCCGATCAGATTCAGGATTCCATCGATAAGAATCACGACAAGAACACCATCAAGGAGATTCAGGATTTCAGCATTGAATTTACAGGCAGAAAGGATGGTGACATCTATTCTGTCGGAGATTCATTATCTTATGATGTTTCTTATTCTCCTAGTGATACGAGTTTCAAGGAACTGAATTGGGAGATTATAAACAAGGATGTCGTGCATCTGGATGAATCATCCAGATGCCTTTCCTTTGTTAATAGTGGATCAAGCAAGGTTTTGGTATCCAGTCAGAGGAATGAATCTTTGAAGAAGGAGTTTTTCTTTGTCGTGAATACGATTCCGGTGACTTCAATCCGTCTGTTGGATTATCCTTCTTCCAGCATGAATATCGGTGAGGATTCTCTTCCGGTTCAAGTTGAGGTTCTTCCTTTGAATGCGACAGATAGGAGTGTTATTTATTCTTCCAGTGATACGAGTGTACTGACGATATCTTCTTCCGGTATTGTTTCGGCAAAGTCTTCTGGTACTGCAGTGATTACCGTTTCCTCTGTCAGCAATCCTGAGGTATTTGTTTCTTTTTCTGTTTTAGTCAACAAACCCGATGAGACGCATTATGACGTGACATCCATTGCAGTCATACAGCCAAGTACTGTTCTGACTTCAAAGGAGACTAGTCTTACTGTTTCTGGTTCTTATGAGGATGTCTCAGCGGATTTTGATGTCGATAAGCTCAGGATCGACATCAAGGATTCGAATCATTATATCGACATCAAGAACAAGAGGGTGGTATCCCGTGGCAAGTTCTCTTTCCAGATTATTCTTTCTGCAAGTGATGTTGCGGAAAAGAACAATTTGGCGGATTATCAGATTCCTCTTGAGGTGTCTTATTCTGGGTTGGATTCTAAAAAGAGTATCTCTGTCACTCTTTCTAAGCTCAAAGAGCTTAGAAAGAGCGACTTAAAGAATGTGGATATTTCAAAACGGAATCTGAAATACACCCATTATCGCGCCTATGGGAATGAAACGGATTTATCCAAGGATACGCTTCAGATCAGTCTTTCCTATAACGTGAATCTGAAGCGATATGATTCTACGAAATATAGATGGATGATTCTGAACGCGGATGGTATTTCTGATTATCCGTTATCTACGTATTTCAAGAAGACGGAAGCGTATAATTCCATCAAATTGGTTCCAAATAGTTCTATGCTTCCTTTACCTGGAATCATCCGCTATGTTCCGAATACGGAACATAGCGATGAATTCCTCGATATTCCGTTTGAATATTCTTCCTATGTGGATGATTCCAGTAGAATCATCGACTTTGGGTTTACGAAACTTTTCGGGAATGATAAGAAGACGGAGTTCTTTGTCGAAGACGGGAATAAATATGGGCATATACTGGATACCAGTATCACAGTCAGCGCTTCTGCTCCTAGTAGTGTGAAGACTTCTTTGATGAATTCGAAGCTGGATATGGTGCTTGAGGATAACGGCATTGCTTCTTTTGTCGATGATGATATCGGGAACCATATTGGTCTTAGATTCCTTAAGGCGGGAAAGACGACGCTGACGTTATCCTCAAGCCTAGCCAAGGATATTCAGCCGAAGGTGTATCATCTTGTATCTTCTGATATGCCGAATCAGGCATATCTTACCTTGGATGGAGAAAAGATTGATTCTGATACTGTCTCCATCAATAAGAACCAGAAAAAGGTCTTTGATGTTGTATCTTCGTTTGATTCTTCTTTTTGTGATGGAAGTAGCATATCTGTTCCTCTTTCTTCTACTTTATCTTGGAGTCATGAGAAGAAGGATGAGACGAATCTGATTTTTGTAGATAGTACCCATACTATCCAGGGACTGAAGCAGGATACTGCCGATCAGTCTGTATCGATTTCTTTTTCTTTGTCGTTCAACGGTAAGGATATTTCGTCTCTTCTTAAATATCGTACGATACATGTGAAGGTGAACTATATTCCGATTGATCGGAATATTTTCAGCTTTTCTCTTTCTTCGTCTCAGGTTGTAAATGAGTACAATTCTCCAAGTCAGGATTTCTCTACCATTCCTCTTGGTACTGTATTTTCTGCTGTTCCGTCCATCAACTCAGATGCAACAAACAGCAGCGTATCCTTGACTGTGGATCATCCGGAGATTCTTGAAATCGATGGTTTATCCTGCAAGGCTATCAAGACTGGCAAGGTCAGAATGACCTTGACGAGTCTTGATGATCTATCGATCAGCAAGACAAAGGATATCCGTATTGTGGATACGGTCTCTCCGTTTGTTCTGGATATGGATAAGATCAAACCGATTTCTTTTACGGAACATAAAGGAAAGAACGATTTGGTCGAGTCTTACGATCTTTCCTTGGATTATGGTATTTCCTATCAGGTCTATATCCGTCCGCTTGTCTCTTCCACTTCCAAGACTTTGACATTCAGACACTTGGACAATGAGAAAAAGACTCATGCTGTAGGCATCGACAAAAGTGGACGGATTACGACCAATTCCATCGGTAAGGATCAGATAGAGGTTATTTATGGGGATTCATCTTCGTCTCATCATTATAGTCTTGTGCTGAATTTTGATGTCGTCCGGAATACGAAATACAGTTTCCAGGAGCTGAAGAAGATTGTAAGGAAGTCTTTGGGTCATTTTGGACTGTTCATGGTGACTGCTTTGATCGGAGCTTGGTTTATTCTTTTTATGTTTTCCAAGACGAGATGGCGTCTTCTTGCCTGTGGTGTCAGTCTTATACTCGGATTTTCTTTGGCTGGGTTCAGTGAGCTGATCCAGTTCTATACGCCAGGTCGTTATTGCTGTTGGATGGATGTCGGAATTGATTTTTCGGGATATGCAGCTGGTGTTGTATTTCAGGTTCTTGTTTTTCTTGTGATTGCTCTTATCCGATATATGGTTCATAGAAGAAAAACAAAGGAAAACAAGGAAGACAATATCTGATTTGATTAACCAAATCAGATATTGATCTTCCTCTATCCGTGTCATTTGCTGATATTTAGAAAATGTTGAAAGTCTTAACATTGAAGCGCTATCAAAATTAAGAAAACGTAAAAACATCGAAAAATCAATGGAAATTTATGCAAAATTATCATTTTTGGCTATTTATGCCGAAAATGTCGGTTTTTATTTGAGACTTGATTTGATAGAATAAGCTATCCCTGAAGGGATAGATATCATCTGCTTTTGATGATATTTCTTCTTTGAATATCCGTAAGGATAGGAAACAGAAATGCAGGATGAGGAAATGAAAAAATGAGAATATGAAAATGTTCTTTGTTTTTATTTAACCTTGCCCATGCATTTATGGGAAAGGATTGATATGGGTAAGATGGATGCGGATGGTATTCCATTCGATGGCGGCTATGTAGCTGTCGATGATAAGAATTCCACAACAGAAATCCAAATGGATGAGGCAGGTGCAGAGGATACTACCTTCCATGTAAATGGTGGTAAATGTTATGAGTTCTTCAAGAGACTGTTTGATATTGTCTCTTCTGGACTGGTTCTTCTTTGTTTTGGTTGGTTGATTCTGATTTTGATGTTCATCAAATGGATGGAGGATTTCGGAGTCAAGAGTTATAAGCTTGTGATCAAAGAGAATCCGAAAGGCGAGTATTTGTCCAAGAATGGTAAGAGATATGATTGTAAGCTGAAGAAGGATCCTAGTGGTAAGAAGGATCCTACCGTCCATGGCGCCATCTATACGTCTGTAAGAATCGGCAAGAACGGTGAACCGTTCCATTTCCATAAGATCCGCTCCATGTGTCCTGGAGCTGAAGCCATGAAGGCTCAGCTACTGGAATATGGAATCAACGAGGCAGATGATCCTGCCTTCAAACTGAAGGATGATCCTCGGATAACAAAGTTCGGTAAATTCATAAGAAGGACTTCCTTGGATGAGCTTCCGCAGGTATGGGATATCTTCCGAGGTAAGATGTCCGTTATCGGACCTCGTCCTCCGATACCTTCGGAGGTTATGAATTATACGGAGAGGCAAAAGCAAAGGTTGGCAGTTAAGGGTGGATTGTTGTGTTTGTGGCAGATTCAGCATAATCGTAATAAACTTACGTTTGATGAATGGATGGATCTGGATCTTGAATATATAGAGACAAGAAGCATAGGATTGGATCTTAAGATTCTGTTTAAGGCTGTTTGGTTTGTATTGACGGATCATAGTGGTGAATAACTATGAAAAAAATACTGCTATTGCAAACTGATTATTTTGGTTACCAAGATAAAATCCGAGAGTCGTTTGAGCGGAAAGGTTTTTATGTTGACTGGATGGATGATAGACCATCTAATAATGTTATTTCGAAGGGGTTGATTCGTATTAATCCTAAGTTACAAAAAAAGAAGATTGATAAGTATTTTTATCAAAAAATTTTCCCAAAAGCCGTGAAAGAGCAGTATGATTTTGTGATTGTTATTTTGGGTCAGTCATTTTCATCAAAAATGTTTAAAAATTTAAAGAAGGAAATGAAGCATTCCAAATTTATTCTATATTTATGGGATAGTGTAAAAAATTTCCCTCAATTTGTTGAATTGAGCAAGGGGTTTGACGTGACTTATTCATTTGATGGTGATGATTGTAAAAATTTTGGATTTAATTTCATGCCTTTGTTTTTTTCTAATGAAGTCACTAGACTTGCTGAATCTTTTCCTGATAATCAAATAAAATATGATGTTTCCTTTGTTGGAACAATTAAGAAAGGTAAGATTCCTTTTTTAGAACAAATAAGGCTTCAATTTTCTAAAAAATTTAATAGAATTTATTTTTATTATTATCTGCAATCGAAATTGGTGTTTTTTTTCAATAAAATAACTAATAAAGAATTCAAAGGAAAACACATGAATGATTTTTCCTATAAAAAGATGTTATATGAAGATACTCTTCGTCTTTCTATGGAATCAAATATAGTATTAGATGTTCCGATGGCAAATCAAAAAGGGTTATCTATGAGAACATTTGAGACCTTGGCGATGAAAAGAAAACTAATTACTACTAATAAATCAATATTAAATTATGAATTCTACAATCCAAAAAATATTTATGTATTTGAAAAGAAAATTGATTTTTCTAATGTATTTTTTAATTCAAAATATGATGATAAAAATCAAGACAAATTAAATTATTATCAAATAGATAACTGGACAGACAGACTAATTCAATAGGAGAAATTAAAAATATGAAAGGCATTATTCTTGCAGGTGGATCAGGAACAAGATTATATCCACTTACATTGGTCACATCTAAACAGTTGTTGCCGATTTATGATAAGCCAATGATTTATTATCCGTTATCTGTTTTGATGATGGCAGGAATAAAGGAAATTTTGATTATTTCGACTCCAATGGATACGCCACGATTTAAGGAACTTCTAGGTGATGGATCTAATTTTGGAATTCATCTTTCTTATGAAATTCAGCCTAGCCCGGATGGGCTTGCGCAAGCTTTTATAATTGGAGAAAATTTTATAGGAAACGATGCATGCGCGATGATACTTGGAGATAATATCTTTTACGGTGCAAATCTTAGAAAACATCTACAGAACTCGGTAATTAGAGCTGAGAATGAGGGATTTGCAACATTATTTGGTTATCATGTTCCAGATCCAGAAAGATTTGGCATTGTTGAGTTCGATGAGAATAAAGATGCTATTTCTATTGAAGAAAAGCCAACTAATCCAAAGAGTAATTATGCCGTTACTGGTTTGTATTTTTATCCAAAAGGTGTCAGTAAATTAGCAAAGAAAGTCAAGCCTTCTCTTAGAGGAGAACTCGAGATTACCTCTTTAAATAACATGTATCTAAAAGATGGAATCGTTCATGTTACAACTTTGGGCCGTGGTTATTCGTGGCTTGATACAGGTACTATGGAATCATTAAATGAAGCTTCTAATTTTGTAAAAATGGTTGAGGAACATCAGTCTTTGAAAATTTGTTGCCCGGAAGAAATTGCGTATCATAATGGATGGATTTCAGGTGCTAAATTAAAGGAAGTTGGAGATTCTATGTGCAAAAATGAATATGGTCAGTATCTTCTCAGAATTGTTGAGAACAAGATTATTTATTAGGAGTCCTATATGTCATTTAATTTTATTAAAACCGAAATTGATGGTGTTATTATCGTAGAACCTAATGTTTTTGGTGATAATCGCGGCTACTTTATGGAAACATATCAAAGGGATGTGTTCGATCATGCTGGTCTTGCCTATAACTTTGTTCAGTCTAATCAGTCTAAATCGCATAAAGGTGTTCTAAGAGGCCTCCATTTCCAAATTAGAAAGCCGCAGGCGAAACTTGTCAGGGTAGTAGAGGGCGAAGTCTATGATGTCGCCGTCGATCTGAGGAAGGACTCACCGACTTACGGGAAATATGTCGGTGTCACTCTCGGTGCCGAAAAGCACAACATGTTCATGATTCCGAGGGGATTTGCTCATGGTTTCATGGTCTTAAGTGACATTGCCATATTCGAATACATGTGTGACGACGTTTACGATCCAGGATATGAAGGTGGAATCCCTTTTGATGACGATACCATCGGCATCGTCTGGCCTAAAGTGGATTGCGAATTGAATCTGTCCCCTAAAGACAGGCTTCATCCCTCTCTGAAGGATAGAAAAATCGAATTCGGAACGAAGGACGGTCTTCTTCAGGTTTTGTAGTTTATATTGGGAATTTTTTCAGAATTTCGGTCATAGAATATAGGGATTAGTTCGAAAGCAATGGGCTCATGAAGCTTGGTGGACATGGTCATTAAAAGTCTTTGCTATAAATAGGGAAGAACACGATATTATTGATGGAGCTACTATGAGATAATTAATTGGCGGATACAGACATAATGCTGAGATAGTGATGAATTGCCGTGTAGAAAGTTTGGAGATGATGCCTAAGGTTGTCTATGAAGGCCTTGACTGAAATACATTAACTGGGATATGCAGGAAATTAAGGGCTACGATGTTCTGTATATCCTCCTGACTATGTGTTTGATAAAAATGAGGAAGTGGCTAGATATAAATCGATATCAATGAACAAATTGGATAACTGCCATTAATCGCTTATGAAATTTTTGTGGCAGACAATTAGTATTGAGAAATATGTGTTTAGCTTTATCAGTTTAGTACTATAAATCTTGATGGCAAGTTCAAACTAAAGACATGATAAGATAAATTTGGTGATGAAAAGGCCTTCTCGGTAGAATAGATAGACTATATAATTTATAAAATAGTTTATTGTATGCTAGACGGGTTGCTAAAACGGTTTAAGAATATTGATTATTAAGTGCAACGAAAGAGGGGAGTATTTATATGAGAATCTTAGTTTCTGGAGCTAACGGCTATTTAGGTTCTGGCATCGTAAAAAATTTAATTGACTTAGGGCATCAGGTTATTGCCAGCGATTTTGTTTTAAATCGTGTTGATGATAGAGCTACGAAAAAAGCATCTAATTTGTTTGAAGTTGAAAATCCGTATGACTTTTATGAAAATCCGGATGTCTTATTGCATCTTGCATGGAGAGATGGATTTATACATCAAAGTGATGCTCATTTTGAAGACCTTCCAAAGCATTATCATTTCATAAAGAAGATGGCAGAAAGTGGGTTGAAGCAAATTGCTGTTATGGGTACTATGCATGAAGTCGGGTTCTACGAAGGTTGTATCGATGAAAATACCCCGTGTCATCCGAAAAACTTTTATGGTATTGCTAAGAACGCTCTTAGAGATGCAACAAAGGAAATTTGTCAGGAACATGATGTTGTTTATCAATGGTTGAGAGGCTTTTATATCGTTGGTAACTCTGAATATGGATCATCTGTTTTTTCTAAAATTACGGCTGCAGCAGCTGCTGGAAAACAAGAATTCCCATTCACTTCAGGAAAAAACAAATATGACTTTCTCGATTATAACGACTTTTGTTATCAAGTGGCAAAAGCGGTGTCGCAAAATACTATTAGTGGTATTATTAATATTTGCTCTGGTAAACCTGTATCTTTGGCTGACAGAGTCGAAGAGTTTATTAAAGAAAACAATTATAATATCCAATTAAAGTATGGCGCTTTTCCCGATCGCGCTTATGATTCTGATGCTATTTGGGGTGATAACAGTAAAATTCAAAAAATATTAAAAGGTAATTAGTTTATGTCAACATTCTTAGTGACAGGCGGAGCCGGATTTATTGGAGGAAACTTCCTCCATACGATGGTAAGAAGGTATCCTGAAGATACCTGGGTATGTATTGATGCACTTACGTATGCCGGTAACATGGAGACTTTGGAACCTATTTTAAAGCTTCCTAATTTCAAGTTCGTTCATGAGAATATCTGCAATAGGGAAGCAGTATTCAAATTATTCGAAGAAGAGCATTTCGATTATGTCATCAACTTTGCAGCTGAAAGCCATGTTGATAGAAGTATCGAGAATCCTGGAATATTCCTTACAACGAATATATTAGGCACACAGACTCTGATGGATGCCTGCAGAAAATACGGAATCAAGAGATACCATCAGGTATCCACGGACGAAGTATATGGGGACCTTCCTCTGGATAGACCGGATCTGTTCTTTACGGAGAATACTCCGATTCATACATCCAGTCCATATAGTGCTTCCAAAGCTTCTGCCGATCTTCTTGTTATGGCATATCATAGGACGTTTGGTCTTCCCTGTACTATCTCCAGATGTTCCAACAACTATGGTCCATATCAGTTCCCGGAGAAACTGATTCCTCTTATCATACAGAAGGCAATGAGGAATGAACTTCTTCCTGTGTATGGTACTGGAGCCAATGTCAGAGACTGGCTCTATGTCGGAGATCATAACAATGCCATTGATCTGATTGTAAGACATGGAAAAGACGGTGAAGTCTATAACATCGGCGGACACAACGAAAGAACGAATCTTGATGTTGTTAAGACTATCCTTAAGGTACTCGGTAAACCGGAATCCCTTATCACTTATGTAAAGGATAGACCTGGCCACGACAGAAGATATGCGATGGATCCTACTAAGATCGAAACGGAACTTGGATGGAGACCAACCTATAACTTCGAGACAGGCATTGTTCCTACTATTGAATGGAATCTTAAGAATCAGGAATGGCTGAGACATGTTGAGAGTGGCGAATACATGAAATGGATGGAAAGATATTGGGATGAGTGACTATTTTTGCTTTTCTACGACAAGTATTTGAGATAAATTAGAAATTGAATGAATGTTATGATAGAGTGAATATGCAAAGTGTATCTTTTATAATTTATTTTTGATAGATTATTTCAAAAAAATAAAAAGCAATGTTTATCTTAATGACGTCATATTCGAGAGCAAGGATAGTAACATAGAAATCTTTATTGTTTGAGACCTTGAATTTAAAACAGTTATATCAAATAACGAAGTGAAGAATTATAAGTTCTAATTCCGGAGGAATTTTTCTTTTAGAATATGGAAAACTTGAACAGAGCCCCTTGATATATAATTTAATAGTGAACTCGATTTAAATGAAGAATATTATGAATTAGTTGTGAAAGGTTTACAATATTATGAGAATTGCGGAGATTAGTGCTTTCCAGGATTATAGTGTTGGAAAAATCATGAATGCGTTAGCGGAAGGGTTTCAAAGATGTGGCATTGAAACAAATGTTTATTATTTCCGTGATAAAAGCAAAAACGATTCCATTTATTGTGGAAATGAATTTTTTGTTGATTTAAATGCTCTTTCAGCAAGAATTTTTGATAATGATGGTTTTTGCGGAAAAAAGTTAACTAGAAATCTTGTAAAGGAACTCGAAGCATTTAAGCCTGATATAGTGCATATTCATTGTCTCCATGGATATTGGTGTAATTGTAATGAACTTTGGGCATACTTTCATAGGCATAATCATGTTAAAATTATTTGGACGATGCACGATAATTGGGCATTTACTGGCCATTGTTGCTATGCCTCTTTTAGAGATTGCAATAAGTGGATTTATGGTTGTTCAAAATGTCCAGAAAAAAAGGAATATCCCACGTCAGATTTCTTTGATTTTTCTAAAAAAAATTATATTAAAAAAAGAAAATTGTTCACTTCATTAGAAAAGAATCGAATTATCATTATTTCTCCTAGTAATTGGATGGATAGTCTTGTCACTAAGAGTTTTTTGGACATTTATAGGCATTCTATTATTTTTAATGGCATTGATACTTCTATTTTTTTTGATAATGGTGAGCGTAGGGAGAGAATTATTTTATCAGTCGCGAGTGTGTGGGATTCAAGAAAGAATCTGGATGACGTCTTAGCACTTTCCAAGAAAATTGAAGGCTGGAAATTTATTGTAATTGGAAAAATACCTAGGGCAGTAAACAAAACTTGCTATCCTAATGTTACTTTTATTAGTAGGACTAAAAATCAAAAAGAACTAGTTAAATTCTATAATTCATCTCAGTTTTTGTTTAATCCAACAAAGAGTGATAATTTACCTACAGTTAATATAGAAGCACAGTTATGTGGCCTGAACGTAATAACCTACCCTACAGGTGGAACAAAAAATACTGATTGTGGCAAAATTATATATGTTCAATCTATTTCAGAAATTACCGAAAGCTTTTTAGATAAAGCAACAAGACAACACAGACCTATTTTGAAAGATTCATATTATTTGTTTTCAAATGAGCACATGGTTGATCAATATGGTTATCAAGTAAAGAGGCTATTGTATGAAAAATAAAACGTATGATAAAATGAAACTATACCTATGTTTATTATATGAAGGAGCTCCATTGACTATTTTTGAAGCACAATCTCAAGGAGTGTCATGTATTGTCTTTAAGTATAGTAATGCGTCTGATTTTGTTGATGACAAGAATGGACGGATTTATGATTTTTATAAAAAATGAATTGACTAAAATAGTCATATCTATGTCGAAAGATAAAAGTATTTTTTCATATACAAGCTATTGGAAAGATGCTTTTACAAATGAACAATATCTCAATTCTATTTTGAAGATTTTTAACGATTTATAGATGATACCGAGGACTTATGAGAATTACAAATAAAGAATGTAAGATAATAGATACAGCTGTTTATTTTCTTTTGGCAAACCTTTTTATATTTCTAAGTATATACCATTCAAATTGGAATATGAGCATTTTAGTTAATATAAGTTTTTATGTAATTGGTTTCTTTTCTTTTTATAGAGTCGTTACCATCAAAAAAAACATCACTTTATTAAGAAATTTTTACATTTTTGAATTTATATTTTTGTATTATGCTGCTCTTATTCAATATGGTAATCATTCCAATATATGGTTTGGTGTCGGTTTAAATATCGAATTTGAAGATATTGATTATTTTTATACGAACCTTCTTATATTATTTTTCAATTGCATTTTAGAATTTTTCTATTACTTTTATAAGCCTAATTATAATAAGCATATGGTTAAGTTTGAGTTTTCCAATGATTGCTATACGATTTTTAATTTAATTAACATTTTATCGTTTTTCTTTTTATTTGCTACAAATAACATTAATTCAAAATCATTACTGAATAATTCTAATTACAATTTGTCCGTGCAAATTATCAATATTTTAAAATTTATTCCTGTTTCTTCTATCATAATTGCTGTTACATTTAAAAAAGAATCAAAATTGTCTTTTTATAATAAAGTCTCTTTGGCATTATATATCATTTTCTTTTTGGTTTTATTTTATCCGTTTTATGGGTCCGTATCAAGATATCTTATTTTTGGTTCTTATCTATGCATTTTAACTTTGTTTTGTTCGAACTTTAAAATTAAATCTATTTTTTTTGCAATGTTTATTTTTGGCTTTTTAGTTCTTTTTTCTTCGTTTAATTACTTTAAATATAATAATAGATTAGAGGGTTTTTCAATTAGTTTTTCAAATTTGGATGCTGAAGATTTTGATGCATATCAATTAATAATGATTGCAATAAAATATACACAAAATAGAGGATGCTTGTTTGGGAAAAATGTATTATCAGCAATCTTATGTTTTATTCCACGATCAATTTGGAGTAATAAATGCCTCCCATCTGGTGAAATCATGTTTGATTTTTATGGGGCGACTTTTACAAATGTTAGTTGTCCTGTAATTGGTGAGGCTTATATTTCTTTTGGCATTATTGGAATCTTAATTTTTTCTGGACTGCTTGGGTATGCTTTCAAAAGACTTGATAATTCCATATCAAAAAGTTATTCGCATTTTATTTTTATTATTATTTCTGGATTCGAGATTTATCTCCTTAGGGGGGCACTATTGCCAACTTGGTCATACACAGTTGTAAATATTATTTCCTTATCATTTATGTTTACTGTTTTTTCTCTATTTAAACGAAAAAATAAAAGAATATATTTATGCAAAGAAGTTATACCAATTAAGTGTTGATCGTTGTCTTCTTTTGCAGGGTATCTTCGAGTACAAGCTTTTCGAAATCAAACATTTTGAATCGAAATTGTCCAGAATTTCATACCAACATAGGCGCGCAGCAAATATTCTCTTCAAAATTACTAATAAAAGAATTGATTCAATTTATGGGCAAAAATTATAGCTTGTTTGTTTCTAAAGAGTTAACCTTGAAAAAGGGAAAAATTATTAAATTAAAATATATAATAAAATAGGAGGTTAGTATGAATGCACATCAAAAGAGAATAATCAGAAAAATTGTTGCCCCTCTTAAAAGAGTAAATTTAAGCAATAGGGATTTCTCTATCATTTCTAATAATTGTTGGGGGGGGATAGTCTATGATATATTTGGATTAAAATATAGAACTCCTTTTATTGGTTGCTATATTATGCCAGAAGATTATATAAAGTTACTTAAGAATTTACATTATTATATGTCTTTAGATTGTAAAGAAATCGATTTTCAAAAATCAAAATTTTTTGATAAAGAAAAGAAAATTGTCCCAATAGGTCAAATTGATGATATTCAAATTTGTTTTGTGCATTATGATAGTGGAAAGATTGCGTGTGATAAATGGAATAAGCGTAAGTTACGAATTGATTATGACAATTTATTGATTAAGTTTAGTGATCAAAATGGTTGTACAATTTCTCAGGGAGAAGAATTTTTAGAACTGCCATTCAAAAACAAGATTTTCATAACTAATAAAGGTGAATTTAGAGGAAAAGATAATGTTGTTCTAATGTCTGAATTTAAAAATCAAGGCTATGTTATTGATGATATAAAGCCATCTTTTAAATATATTAATCTTAAAAAAATCTTGAACGAATTGATTGATAAATAGCTTTGGTAAATTTCAATGAATAGAAAATAATATAAGTGGTTTAACTTGATTAAATCAGGCGATAAATTGTGTATGTAATGACAATATGAAATACCCCAAAGTTTAACACTTGTTTTTGTTTAACATAGTTTTTATATATTTTGCATTACAACATTTATAAAGTCGGTTTATTATAATATAACAAGTCGATGAATTCGGCACACGGAATCACGTCAGCAGATAAAAATGGCAGTGCTTTTTTGAGAATTGAGAGCGTTATTTCGACCAACTTCAAAGAAGATGAAGCCTTCGGCACGTGGTGAACTTGAAATTACAACGTTGAATAATATGTATCTGGATAGGGGAGATGTTCATGTTACTCTTCTTGGAAGAGGATATTCTTGGTTGGATACGGGAACCATGGAATCATTGAATGATGCATCCAATTTTGTAAAAATGGTTGAAGAGCATCAGTCACTTAAGATATGCTGTCCGGAGGAGATTGCTTATAAAAATGGATGGATATCAAAAGATGAACTTCTGTCTATAGGTGAATCCATGAAGAAGAATGAAGACGGACAGCATTTAATCAATGTTGCTTTGGGAAAGGTGAAATACTGATTATGGCATTTGAATTTATTAAAACAAACATTGAGGGTGTTGTTATTATTCAGCCAAAGGTTTTTGGTGATGATAGGGGTTATTTCCTTGAGACTTATCAAAAGGATGTCTTTGATAAAGCTGGATTGAAATATGATTTTGTTCAATCCAATCAGTCTAAGAGTCATAAAGGAGTTTTAAGAGGTCTTCATTTTCAGACAAGGAAGCCACAAGCTAAACTTGTCAGAGTTGTAGAAGGTGAGGTATACGATGTTGCTGTTGATCTTAGGAAAGATTCGCCCACTTATGGAAAGTATGTTGGTGTTGTTCTTACTGCTGAGAAACATAATATGTTTATGATTCCTCGTGGTTTTGCTCATGGATTTATTGTTTTAAGTGATACAGCTATATTTGAGTATATGTGTGATGATGTCTATGATCCAGGATATGAGGGTGGAATACCTTTTGATGATGATACCGTTGGTATCATTTGGCCTAAAGTAGATTGTGAACTTGATTTGTCTCAGAAAGATAAGATTCATCCTTCATTGAAAGAGAAAAGGGTTGAATTTGGAATGAAGAATGGTAGCTTGCAGGCATTATAGTATGGTTACAAAAGAATCTAAAATACTGGTTACTGGAGTAAAAGGACAGTTAGGATATGATTGTGTCAGAGAACTGAAGGAACGTGGATATCAGAATGTTCTTGGGATTGATAAAGAGGAACTAGATATTACGATAAAAAAGCAGTTCAGGATTATATTCTTTTCTATAAGCTGGATGTTGTGATGCACAATGCAGCATGGACTGCTGTTGACAAAGCAGAACAGATGTCGGATGCGGTATACGCTGTTAATGCTTTAGGCCCGAAGTATATTGCTGAGGCCTGTAAAAAGATAAGTGCTGCGATGTTTTATATCTCTACTGATTATGTGTTTGACGGAAAAGGAGATAAACCGTTCGAAGTGAATGATCTTAAAGGTGGTTTATCTGTTTATGGTAAAACAAAACTGGCTGGTGAAAATTTTGTGAGAGAAATATTAGATAAGTATTTTATTATTCGTATTAGCTGGGTATTTGGTATTAATGGACATAATTTTATAAAGACTATGTTGTCTTTGGCAGATAAAGGATTAAAAGAAATCAATGTTGTATCAGACCAGATCGGTTCCCCAACTTATACTTATGATTTATCCAAATTGATGTGTGATATGATGGTTACAGAAAAGTACGGAACTTATCATGCTACCAATGAAGGATTCTGTTCTTGGGCGGAATTTGCAAGTTATATTTTTAAAACTGCAAGGATTGATATGAAGGTTAATCCAGTAACTATAGTAGAATATAAGAAGCTTGTTCCGAGTCAAGCGGATAGACCATTGAATAGTAGATTGTCAAAGCAATCATTATTGGATGCTGGATTTAGTTTACTTCCAACGTGGCAAAATGCAACAGAACGTTATATTCATAATGGATTGAAGAGATAATGGAGGACAGAAAGCATGTCTAAATTCTTAGTGACAGGCGGAGCCGGATTTATTGGAGGAAATTTCCTCCATACGATGGTAAGAAGATATCAGGAAGATACCTGGGTATGTATTGATGCACTTACGTATGCCGGTAACATGGAGACTTTGGAACCTATTTTAAAGCTTCCTAATTTCAAGTTCGTTCATGAGAATATCTGCAATAGGGAAGCAGTATTCAAATTATTCGAAGAAGAGCATTTCGATTATGTCATCAACTTTGCAGCTGAAAGCCATGTTGATAGAAGTATCGAGAATCCTGGAATATTCCTTACAACGAATATATTAGGCACACAGACTCTGATGGATGCCTGCAGAAAATACGGAATCAAGAGATACCATCAGGTATCCACGGACGAAGTATATGGGGACCTTCCTCTGGATAGACCGGATCTGTTCTTTACGGAGAATACTCCGATTCATACATCCAGTCCATATAGTGCTTCCAAAGCTTCTGCCGATCTTCTTGTTATGGCATATCATAGGACGTTTGGTCTTCCCTGTACTATCTCCAGATGTTCCAACAACTATGGTCCATATCAGTTCCCGGAGAAACTGATTCCTCTTATCATACAGAAGGCAATGAGGAATGAACTTCTTCCTGTGTATGGTACTGGAGCCAATGTCAGAGACTGGCTCTATGTCGGAGATCATAACAATGCCATTGATCTGATTGTAAGACATGGAAAAGACGGTGAAGTCTATAACATCGGCGGACACAACGAAAGAACGAATCTTGATGTTGTTAAGACTATCCTTAAGGTACTCGGTAAACCGGAATCCCTTATCACTTATGTAAAGGATAGACCTGGCCACGACAGAAGATATGCGATGGATCCTACTAAGATCGAAACGGAACTTGGATGGAGACCAACCTATAACTTCGAGACAGGCATTGTTCCTACCATTGAATGGAATCTTAAGAATCAGGAATGGCTAAGACATGTTGAGAGTGGCGAATACATGAAATGGATGGAGAGGTATCAAATCAAATCCTGAAATTGAATAATAAAATGAAAGAAAAGTTATACCAATCAAGTGTTGACTATCATCATCTTCTACAGGACATCATCAAGCTTAACCTTTTCGAAATCAGGAGGTCTCGGAGGCATAAGGTACTTCGTCTGATCATCAGCCTTCGGCAGGAACGGATGATTTAATGAAACAAGTGTAAAAGTCTGACTAAGGTAGAAATTTATTCGTTTATTAGAATAAGTATAAAGTTAAGTATCTCAACTTACTTTGTTAAAATAACTTTTACAATCGTTATCTTAACTGAGTGAAGCCTAGGAGCTAACTATAAAAAAGTCAAGTGATATCTGAACTTCGGAAATGATTCTGTACCCTTCTATGAAATCGGATTGAGTTCCGAATTGATTTCATAGAAGGGTACAGAAAAACATGACTCCATCATCAGAGTCGTGTGAAATGTATACTTCTGCTCTTTGAAAACTTAATGGCGATTAGCTTTTTGTGGATATGGTTTCGGGTCTGAACTCGGCCTTGCTCTTCATCATCGAGAATATGATGTTGCAGAACTTCCTGGCGGCATGGTCAAGGGCACAGACACGCTTCTTCCCTTCTTTCCTCTTCCTGTTCACGAAGCCGTATATCGGTTCCGCCCTGTGCAGATACATGGATTGCACTGCCATGAAGACGGCATTCCTCAGATAAGAGGATCCCTTCTTCGTTATCCTCGTGTGGGTTGCCTGATAATTGCCGGATTCATAGACAT
>ERZ808240.881-NODE-881-length-38555-cov-11.285013_pt1 | contig 38555 bp, 37 predicted proteins | sample MGYA00521084_ERZ808240 | MGnify/ENA primary metagenome ERZ808240 (study PRJEB31516, sample SAMN03275571) | gut metagenome | biome: mammalia-associated habitat; material: feces | host: Papio cynocephalus | place: Kenya | collected 2012-08-06 ... | reverse complement strand
CGTTCATTGGGGACGTAAATAAACGACCGGTCATTGGGGACGTATACCAATGACCGGTCGTTTGGGACAGATATCGAATTGGCGCCTTTGCGTTTTCGAAGCTTTCCCCTTGGTCTTTGGGTAAACTCGCGCTAAAGAGTTCAGCTTTGAGGTTGTGCGAGCGCGTTTGGTGTAACTCTCCCGTTGCGACGTAGGGAGTAAAAATGCCTAGGGGTCCCAGAGTTTCGTCCGTTTCCGGGTTTTATCATGTGTCGGCTCGAGGTACCGGCCGGGTCAATATTTTTGAAGATGACTCGGATCGTTACCGGTTCCTCACGCTTCTCCAAGATAAATTGGGCGGCCAGGATATTTCGCTTTGCGCTTGGTGTCTTATGTCAAATCATTTTCATTTGATGGTCGATGACCCGCGTGGAGCTCTTTCGGAATCAATGAAGGCGCTGCTCATCTCGTATGCGAAATATTTCAATGGCAAAACGGGGCGGGTAGGGCATTTGTTTCAAAATCGCTTTACCAGCGTTCCTGTTGACAACGACACCCAGGCGATTCTTCTCGCGGATTATATCCATCTGAATCCCGTAAAGGCCGGTCTGGGGCGTGCAGAGGATTATCGCTGGTCGAGTTATTCCGCCTATGCGCTTGGGTATGACCGTTTTGGCATTTGCGATCCCGGGCCCATTTTGGACCTAGTCGGCGGTTCTTCCGTTTACCTGAGTTTAATTGAAAAAAGTGCGGGGTCGTATCCCTTGGAAAGGACGACTCGCTCTTTCGTCTCAGACGACGATGCGCTGACGTTGGCTCGGGAGATTTCCGCCCCTGCGCGCATCGATGAGGTTAAGTCCCTTCCGGATGAAAAGCGAGCGGAAATTTTAATGCGAATGCGGCAGGATGGGCTGACGGTTAAGCAGATCGAACGCATCACGGGGCTTGGCAGGACCACGATCTCGGTCAACACGAGAAACTGGAAAGAGGCGGCAGCCTGATGAGCGCCTTCGAAGCCAGGCCGTTCATTGGGGACGTATACCGATGACCGGTCATTCATTTACGTCCCCAATGACCGGTCATTCATTTACGTCCCCAATGAACGGTTGGTGCTGATGGGTGGGTTGGTTTTGCTGTTGGTGATTGCCGCCGTGATCGACGCTCGGTGGCGGCGGTTTCCCAATTGGTTGGCGGTTACCTGCGCCATCGTTGCGGTTCTGGCCATATGGATGGAGAGGGGCACGGAGGTCGCGATCGCCCGCGTGGCAATGGCATTTTGCGCTTGCTCGACACTTTTGCTGTTTGAGCTGCTCTGGCGCAGGTATCGCGGTGGTCCCGGATTAGGCCTGGGCGACATCAAGGCGTTCTTTGCGCTCGCGGTATATCGTCCCGTGGCAGGCGTCGTCTCCTTTGGGATGTCCCTCGTCGCGCTTTCTGTCGCGTGCATAATGACCAAACGTAGCTCCCTGCCGTTGCTTCCGTTTCTCGTCCCCGTTTTCGTCATAATGTGCACCGTGGGCGTCGATCTCGCGTGACGCCCCAGAAAGGTGAGGCCTGTTATGCTACAGCATGAGTCCGCTGATCAGATCCGCGCGCGTATGGACCGTATTCCCTCGGTGCCGTCTGCTAACCTTGCCGAGCAGATCGCTCGTGACCGTATCGAGGGCCGTTTGAGTCCCTGCCGATGCACGGACGACCAGGTGATCCGGCGTTTCGACCGCTCAGAGGATCAGGCTACGGTCTGGCGGCCCGCGTTCGTCCGAGACTGCGAGAAGATCCTCCACCTGCCGGCTTACAACCGCTACGCAGGCAAAACGCAGGTCTTTAGCTTTCGAAGCAACGACGACCTTTCGCGGCGCGGTCTCCATGTTCAGCTTGTCGCCCGCATCGCGCGGGATATCGGGCGTTCGCTCGGGCTCAACTGTGACTTGATCGAGGCGATCGCGCTCGGCCATGACCTCGGACATACACCGTTCGGTCATGCGGGAGAGCGCTTTCTCAACGATATCTACCACGAGCGCACCGGGCGCTGGTTCTTCCATAACGTGCAGTCGGTCCGGGTGCTCGATACGCTCTACGGGCGCAACATCACGCTCCAGACGCTCGACGGCGCGCTCTGCCATAACGGCGAGTACGAGCAGCGCGTCTTTGAACTTTCCGACGCCTCCGGGTTCGAAGATCTCGACCGGAACGTCGAGGCGTGCTTGGCTGCGGGCCCGGACGCCATCGCGCACCTTCGTCCCATGACGCTCGAGGGCTGTGTGGTGCGCATCTGCGATATCCTCGCCTACGTGGGACGCGACCGTCAGGACGCCATCGCGGCCGGGCTGCTCGACGCGGACGCGTTCGACGACGGCTTGGGCGGCGGCTACAACTCGTGGATTCTCACGCATGCTTCTGCCGACATCATCGAGCACAGCTATGGGCGTGACCGCATCGAGATGGGCGAAGACCTCTTTGAGGAGATCCGCCGTGCGAAGCGCGAGAATTACGAGAAGATCTATAGCGCGGGCGGCATCGAGGGCGCATGTGAGCGGGAGCTCGCCGAGGCGTTTCGTCTTCTTTACGATCGCTGCCTCGAGGATCTGAAGACCGGGGACGAGCAGGGCTTTATCTTCAAACACCACATCGCGCGCATCGAGGCGCAGCTCGGCTATTACGGTCGAACCTATGCATGGGCGGACGATCCCGACCAGACGGTGGTCGACTACATCTCGAGCATGACGGACGATTACTTTATCGAGCTCGTGTGCAAGCTGTTTCCTGGTTTTGCGTTTCCACGGCGCACCTATATTAACGAACGGTAGTTCGCTATAATGGACTGCTGTTGATGCAACCTGATAAGACCGGGGATGGGTATGGAAGACCTCTTTGCCGAATCGACACGCGAGCGTTCGTTCAAAAACGCGCCGCTTGCCGTGCGCATGCGGCCCGATACGCTCGATGATTACGTGGGCCAGGAGAAGGCCGTCGGTCGCGGCTCGTGGCTGCGCGCCGCGATCGAGCACGATGTGCTCTCGAGCGTGATCCTCTACGGGCCGGCCGGCACCGGCAAGACGACCCTTGCGCATATCATCGCCAACCATACCAAAAGTGAGTTTGTCGAGGTCTCTGCCGTCACGGGTACGGTCAAGGATCTGCGCCGCGTGATCGATGAGGCCAAGACGCGCCTCAACACCTATGACCGGCGCACCATCCTTTTTATCGATGAGATCCACCGGTTCTCGAAATCCCAGCAGGATGCCCTGCTGCATGCCGTCGAGAACCGTACCGTGATCATGATCGGCGCTACGACGGAGAACCCGTATTTCGAGGTCAACTCGGCGCTTCTCTCGCGCGGTCGGGTCGTTGAGCTCGAACATCTCAAGGATGAGGATATCGCCACGGTGCTGCGCCGTGCGCTCGAGGCGCCCCAGGGTCTGGCGGGAAAGTTCTCGGCAGATGACGAGGTGGTCAAGACCATCTGCACGCTGGCGGCTGGTGATGCCCGCTCGGCGCTCACGACGCTGGAGCTCGCGAGCGAGATCGCCGTCACGCGGCCCGATACCGATGGTACGCCGGCGCCGGCCCCGGGGGAGCCCTACGTCATCACGGCGGATGACGTGAAGATCGCGAACCCGCGACGCGGCTTCACCTATGACAAGAACGGGGATATGCACTACGACATCATTTCCGCGTTTATCAAATCCATGCGCGGTAGTGATCCCGACGCGACCGTCTATTGGCTCGCGCGCATGATCGATGCAGGGGAGGACCCCAAGTTCATCGCGCGCCGCATCATGATCCATGCCTCCGAGGATGTGGGAAACGCGGACCCGCAGGCGCTGGTCGTCGCGCACGCGGCGTTCAAATCCGCCGAGGTGATCGGCTATCCCGAGTGTCGCATCAACCTGGCGCAGGCGGCGCTCTACGTGTGCCTGGCGCCCAAGTCGAACGCGTGCGAGGCCGCAATCGACGCCGCGCTCGAGGATGTCCACACGAGTGGGCTTCGCGAGGTGCCGAGCTATCTTCGCGACCGCCATCGCCCCGGCTCGGACGAGTACGGCGTTTATAAGTACCCGCATGATTATCCTGAAGGATGGGTCGATCAGCGCTATCTGCCCGAGGGGCTTGAGCGCGGGGCGTTTTGGCATCCGTACGGGCGAGGTTGGGAACAGTGGCGCGTCGAGCAGAGCGCGCGCGACCGTTCCGGCAACGCACCGGAAACTTCCGAGTAGGTCACCGACCGATTGTCGCCCGCACATTGGGGTAGACTTAATCCCGTTTAGCCCGATTTCTCTTTGGGAGGCATCATGGATCCCCTGACTATCGTTCTCATCGTGCTCGTGGTCGCAGCCGTTTGGGCTGTGGTCGAGCTTGCGCTCACGATCCGCAAGACCCGCGGCGTCGTCGATTCGCTCGACAAGACCGTCGGCGACCTCAACAACACCCTGGCCGAGGCGCAACCTATCGTCGCCAAGCTCGATGGGGCGGTCGACGAGCTGATGCCGGCGCTCGGCCAGGTCGAGCCGATCCTCACTTCGAGCAAGACGGCCGTCGACGCGCTGACGTCGAATCTTGTCGAGATCGAAGGCGTCGTGCGCGACATCTCCTCGGTGACCGGCAGCATGGCCGACGCCTCGAATGCCGTCTCCTCGGTGACGGATTCCGCCGCCGGCGCCGTGCAGAAGCTTATCGACAAGGTCAAAGCCCCCGCGGCAGATGCCGGGCGCAAGCTGGCGGCCGCCCGCGAGGAGCTCGAGGAGGGCGCCGCTCCCGTCGAGCGCACCGTTGTCTCCGATAGCGCTGCGAGCGATGCCGTTGATGCAGAGCCCGAACCGCGCAAGTACTTCACGTATGATTCCGCCCAAGATTCCAAGGAGGGCTCCGATGAGTAGCCTCGATTCCTGTCCCATCTCGCTCAACGTGGCAAGCGATCCGCGCCTCGCGCGTCTGGTGCGCATGACGGCCGCCAACGTGGCCATGCTGTCCTCGATGTCGGTCGATCGCGTCGAGGATATCCGCATGGCGGCCGAGGAAGCCTTCATCTACGCATGCTCCGTCACGCCCGATGCCTCGGTCGAGATTGATTTTTCGGTCGATGCCGATCACGTGGGCATGTCCTTCGCCCTCGATGCCTCCAAGGCGGGCGAGCCCGATGACCAGGCCTCGGCCTATGCCGAGCTCATCTTGGCGAGCGTATGCGACTCCTATGAGAAGACCGAGTCCCCGCTTGTGCTCCATCTCGAACTGAAGGCGGATGTCTGATATGGCGAAAGAATCCCGGAGCGGCAAGACCGCTTGGGACAAGGAGAAAACCCACGAGCTGTTTCGCAAGTACAAGGAGGAGGGCGACCTCGACGCCCGCGAGAAGCTCGTCATGTCCCATATGAACCTCGTGAGGTTCCTGGCCAACAAGTTCAAGAACCGTGGTGAGCCGCTCGATGACCTCGTCCAGGTCGGTTATCTCGGTCTGCTCAAGGCCATCGACCGCTTCGATCCGTCGCGCGGTCTTGAGTTCACCACGTATGCTACGCCCACCATTCTGGGCGAGATCAAGCGCCATTTTCGCGACAAGGGCTGGAGCGTGCGCGTGCCGCGCCGCCTTCAGGAGCTTTCCGCCAAGGTCAACCAGGCGACCGACACACTCACCAACCAGCTGCAGCGCTCGCCCAAGGTCGAGGAGATCGCCGATTACCTCGATGTCTCGGTCGATGAGGTGCTCGAGGCCATGGAGTCTTCATCGGCCTATAGCTCCGTGCCCATCGAGGCCCCGGGCGCCAGCGACTCCGACGACGCCCCCTCGATCCTCGACCGTTATGCCGACGATGACAACGAGCTCGATTTCACCGACGACCGGTTGGTCATCGAGGAGGCCATCCGCGACTTCTCGCCGCGTGAGCGCGAGGTTATCGAGCTCAGGTTCGTCAAGGGCATGACGCAGATCGAGATCGCCAAGAAGCTCGGTATCTCGCAGGTCCAGGTCTCGCGCCTTCTGCGCCGTACGCTCAAGAAGATTCAGGACAAGATCGACCCCGACGGAGTGATGTCGCGCTCATGACGACCAGCAACAACGACCGGGCGCTTCGTGACACGCGCATCACCGCGCTTCGCATATGGTCGATCGTCGGCCTCATCGTGATCGCCGTGACGGTGCTCAATCTCATGGGCGTGCTCGCTCCGGTCATCGAGTTCTTCGCCGTCGGTGCCATCATCGCCTTTGTCATGGCGCCGATCGTCAACTTCCTCGAGCATCATGGGGTGCCGCGCGGCCTCGGTTCCCTGATTGCGCTCGTGATCGTCGTCGCGGCGCTCGTGGGACTCATCCTCGTGCTCGCCCCGATTCTGATGGGCCAGTTCATGGAGGTTTTGGACCGTCTGCCGTTCCAGCTGCGTTTTGGCGCGGAGAGCCTCAACGGGCTCGTCTCGCACTTCAAGACGCTCAAGAACTCGCCGCTCAAGGACTATCTCGACGACAACCTTCCGTCGATCGTGAGCATGGCGTCCCGCTACGTGTCCCAGTTGGCGGCCGAGATCGGCCGCGGCGTCTTCCCGTTCATCTCCAATGCCGCCTCCCAGCTCTTTGTGATCTTCCTCGGGCTCGTCCTGGCCTATTGGCTCGCCTGCGACTACCCGCGCATGCATCGCGAGGTCTGCACGATCATCGGCCAGGAGAAGGAGACCTCGTACCGTTTTATGGTCGCGATCCTCTCGCGCTCCGTGGGCGGCTACATGCGGGGCATGATCATCACGTCGATCTGCGGCGGCATCTTCGCTTACATCGGTTTTTTGATCATCGGGCACCCGTATGCACCGCTCATGGCGATCTTCACGGGCATCCTTCATCTGGTGCCGGTCGTGGGCCCGTGGATCTCGTCGGCGGTCGCCACGGTGCTCGCGTTCATGTTCTCGCCCCTGCTTGCGCTATGGACGCTGATCGTCACCATGATCGCCCAGAACGTGACGGATAACGTCGTTTCGCCCAAGGTGATGCAGAGCTCCGTCCAGGTGCATCCCGCCATGAGCCTCACGGCTTTGGTGATCGGCTCGGCGCTCATGGGGCCCATCGGCATGGTGATCGCCATTCCGCTCTGTGCTGCGCTCAAGGGCATCTTCGTCTTCTACTTTGAGAAGGATACGGGTCGCCAGATCGTCGCCTACGACGGCGCCGTCTTCAGGGGGACGCCGTTTCTCGACGGCGAGGGTCAGCCTGTTCCCGCCTACGATGCACTCGGCGACGATACGTTTGTCTACGAGTCCGAGATCATCCGTGACGAATCGGCGCCGGAGGGCTCCGCCGTTCCCAAGCCCGAGCTCGACAACCCCTGGCTCAAGCTCGCCGGTATCCAGCCGGGTTCCACGGGGATGTTCAAGAATCCGTTTGCCCATGATGATGCGGACGCGGGGGATGATGACTCGGCATCCGACGGAACGGATACCGGCATCGACGGCGCGATGAGCGACGACGATTCGGACGATCGCTCGTAGCCGACCCCTGTCACCTGTTGATTCCCTGAAGGGCTGTCTTTTGGACGGCCCTTTTTTCATGTGCGCCCACGGTGATGGTAGAATCGTTGCGTTTGAACGTAACTACTGACACTTTGGAGATTCTTCGCATGAGTGCAGACTTCCCGACCATGACGACGGCAGAGATCCGCTCCAAGTTCCTCACCTTCTTCGAGGAGCGCGGCCTCAAGCTCACCCCGTCTTCTTCGCTTGTCCCCGATGACCCCTCGCTGCTTCTCGCCAACGCCGGCATGAACCAGTTCAAGGAGTATTATCAGGGCAAGAAGACGATGAAAGAGATCGGCGCCTGCTCGTGCCAGAAGTGCGTGCGCACCAACGATATCGACTGCATCGGTGAGGATGGCCGCCACCTCTCGTTCTTCGAGATGCTCGGCGACTTCTCCTTTGGCGGCGTTTCCAAGGAGCAGGCTTGCGCCTGGGCCTTCGAGCTCATCACCAAGGAGTTCAAGCTGCCGCTCGACCGCCTTTACTTCACGGTTTTCACCGATGATGACGAGACGCATGACATCTGGCGCTCGCTCGGTGTCGCCGAGGACCACATCTCGCGTCTGGGCGAGGATGACAACTTCTGGGCGGCCGGCCCCACCGGTCCGTGCGGTCCCTGCTCCGAGATCTATTTCGACCAGGGCGAGGACGTTGGCTGCGGCAAGCCCGATTGCAAGCCCGGCTGCGACTGCGACCGCTTCCTTGAGTTCTGGAACCTTGTGTTCACGCAGTTCGACCGTCAGGAGGACGGCTCCATGCCGGAGCTGCCGCACCGCAACCTCGATACGGGCATGGGTCTCGAGCGCATGGCCGCCATCATGCAGCACAAGAGCGCCAACTACGACGGCGATCTCATGCAGAGCCTCATCAAGCTCGGTGAGGACATCTCCGGCAAAACCTATGTCGCCGAGGATTACTCCGGCGCCAGCCGCAGCTTGCGCATCATCGCCGACCATGCCCGCGCGGTCGACTTCATGATCTCCGACGGCATCCTGCCGGGTAACGAGGGCCGCGAGTATGTGCTCCGCCGCCTGCTGCGTCGCGCCGTGTTCCACGGCCGTCTGCTGGGCATCGAGGGTGCGTTCCTCAACAAGTTCATCGACGAGGTCAACTACCAGATGGGCGATGTGTACCCCGAGCTTCTCAAGAACGTGGCGCTCGTGAAGGGCATCGTCTCCGCCGAGGAGGAGCGCTTCTCCACGACGCTTGACAACGGCCGCGTCTATCTCGATGAGGCGCTCGATGAGCTGGCCGACGGCGCCGTGCTTCCCGGCGATGTCGCCTTCAAGCTGCACGACACGTTCGGCTTCCCGATCGACCTCACCGTCGAGATCGCGCAGGGTGCCGGTCATGACGTCGACATGGACGGCTTCACGGCTGCCATGGAGGACCAGAAGGCACGCGCCCGCGCAAGCGTCAAGGGCGATGCCTGGGGTTCCTTCAACGACGTGTGGGTCGAGCTCTCCGACAAGGTCGCCGCGACCGGGTTCGACGGCTATGAGAACGATTCGATCGACGGCGTGAAGGTGCTTGCCCTCGTGCGCGACGGCGAGTCCGTCGATGCCGCCGCGACCGGCGATGAGGTCGAGGTCGTGCTCGACCGCACGCCGTTCTATGCCGAGATGGGCGGCCAGCAGGGCGACGCCGGCAAGCTCGTCGCCGATGGCGTGACCGTCGAGGTCTCCGATACCAAGAACCACAACGGCCTCTTCGCCCATGTCGCGAAGGTCGCCGAGGGTGCGCTTCATGTGGGCGATGTCGTGACCGCATCGATCGACGCCGAGCGCCGCGGATTCCTGCGCCGCAACCATACCGCAACCCACCTGCTCGACGCCGCGCTCAAGCAGGTCCTGGGCGAGCACGTCTCCCAGGCCGGTTCCCTCGTGACGCCCGAGCACCTGCGTTTCGACTTCACGCATTTCGAGGCCATGACCGCCGAGCAGCTCAAGGCCGTCGAGGACCTCGTCAACCGCGAGATCTTCGCCGCCAAGCCCGTCATCACCCGCGTCATGGGCATCGATGAGGCCAAGGCCGCCGGTGCCGTCGCCCTCTTTGGCGAGAAGTACGGGGACGTCGTGCGCGTCGTCTCCGTGGGCGCCGAGGACAAGCCGTTCTCCCGCGAGCTCTGCGGCGGTACGCATGCCGCCAACACCGCCGAGCTTGGTCTGTTCAAGATCGTCGGCGAGTCTTCCACGGGCTCCAACGTCCGCCGCATCGAGGCCGTGACCTCCAAGGGCGCACTCGACTACCTCTCCGGGCGCCTGGCCATCGTCGACGAGGCCGCGGCCTCGCTCAAGTGCCGCGTCGAGGAGGTTTCGGCGCGCATCGTCGCGCTTCAGGGCGAGCTCCGCGACACCTCCAACAAGCTCAAGAAGGCGCTTACGGGCGGTTCCTCCGATGCCATCTCCAGCGCCATCGATAACGCCGTCGAGGCGGACGGCTATAAGCTCGTCACGGCCGAGCTCCAGGGTCTCGAGGCCGCCGATCTCCGCAACGTTTGGGATACCGTGCACCAGAAGGTCTCCGGTCCCGTCGCTTGCGTTCTGGGCACGGTGACCGAGAAGGGCACCCCCGCCCTCATGGCCGCCGCCTCCGATGACGCCGTCAAGGCCGGATTCCATGCCGGTAACGTGATCAAGCAGATCGCGGTCTGCATCGACGGGCGCGGTGGCGGTCGTCCCAACATGGCTCAGGCCGGTGGCAAGAACGCCGCCGGTATCGCCGATGCCCTCGCGGCCGCCAAGACCGCCTGCGGCGCTTAAGGGGCGTTTGTGGTCGCGCTCGCGCTGGACATAGGGGAGACCCGGATCGGCATCGCCGTCTCGAGCCGTGACGGCCGCGTGGCGATGCCCGTCAAGGTGCTCCCGGCCGCCGAGGTCATTGGCATGGCCAAGACGTTTTGCTACCTGGTGGAGGACTATGAGCCCGATATCCTCGTGAGCGGACGTCCCATGACCATGGCCGGCGAGCTCGGTCCCCAGGCCGAGCGCGTCGCCGCCGTGGCGAAAAAAATCGCCGATGCGCTCGATCTCCCCCTTGAGTTCGAAGACGAGCGCCTGTCTTCCGCCGAGGCCAAACGCATCCTGCGCGAGCAGGGCCTCAATGAGAAGCAGATGCGCGGGAAGGTCGACATGATCGCCGCGAGCCTGTTTTTGCAGACATGGCTCGATTGCAGAAACGAGGAGGCTTCCCATGAATAATGCCCAGGATCCGCGGAACTCGGCTTCTCGCGCCCCGGTCTCCGGACAGGGTTCCTCGGGTGCCCGTCCTTCGGGAACGCGATTCAAGAAGCAGGCTCCCGCTTCGCCTCAACCGGTTCGCCCGACACCCCGATCTTCCCAAAGTGCCTCACGTGCAAAGGCCCCGCGGCCAGGAGCCCGGCCCGCCGGCACGCATGGGGTGGCACCGGCTCGTCGCTCGACCTATACGCAGGGGGCCCGCCGTACATCTCAAAAGAAGTCGCCGGTTCCGGTTGTCATTGGGGCACTCGCCGCGGTGGCGGCGCTTGTCGCCGTCATCTTTATCGTCGTGCCGGCGGTCCAGGGATTCTTCGGCGGTGGCTCCAGTTCCGTCGAAGCCGGTAAGACCGTCAAGGTAACGATTCCCGATGGCGCCTCGGGCGATACGATCGCGAAGGTGCTCTCCGAGGCCCATGTGGTCGAGGATCCCAAGGATTACTATGCGGCGGTCAAGAAGCTGAACGCCGACATGTCCCTCAAGCCCGGGCATTATGTGTTCAAGACCGGTCAGGATGCATCCTCCGTCGTGCGGCAGCTCATGGAGGGGCCCAATGCCGGTTCCGACGCACTCACGATTCCCGAGGGCTTGACGGTCTCCGAGGTCGCGGCGCGCGTCCACAAGGCGTACCCCTCGATCTCCGAGGATGATTTCACAAACCAGGCCAAGGCTTCGAATTACGTCAAGGACTACAGCTTTCTCAAGGATGCCGGCAACGATTCCCTCGAGGGTTTCCTGTGCCCCAAGACCTACAGCCTGGGCAAGAAGCCGACGGCGGACAAGGTGATCCGTGCCATGCTCGACCAGTACAAGGCCGAGACCAAGTCGCTCGACTTTGCGAGCGCCGAGGCCAAGATCAAGGAGCGCTACGGTGTCGAGATGAGCGACTACGACATCATCAACCTCGCATCGATCGTCGAGCGTGAGGGGCTCAACGCCGAACAGCGTGCTCACGTGGCCTCCGTCTTCTACAATCGTCTGGCCGGCAAGCTCGACGGGCAGCGCTACCTCAACTCCGATGCGACCATGATGTATGTGACGGGTGGCGAGGTGACGGCGGAGGACCTTCAGAGCGATAGCGAGTACAACACCTACAAGCACGAGGGGCTCCCGCCCACGCCGATCTGTTCGCCGTCGCTCGAGGCCATCAAGGCGACGCTCGAGCCGACCGATTCGGACGATCTCTATTTCTACATCACCAAGGACGAGGAGCATTTCTCCAAGACCTACGAAGAGCATCAGGAATCCTGGAGTTGATCATGAGGATCTTCAGCCCCAAACGATATGTCGCTTCCGTCGACCGCATCGACCTCGATGAGCTTTGGGCGAACGGTAAGCGGGCGATCCTGCTCGATCGCGACAACACGCTCGTCCCACGCGACACCGAGGTCGTTCCCCCTGCCGTCGTGGCGTGGCTCGACGCCGCCCGCGACCGCGGGTTCAAGCTCTGCATGGTCTCGAACAACTGGCATCGGGACCAGGTCATGGCCTCCGCCTCCAAGCTCGGCCTTGAGGCCATCAGCCATGCCATGAAGCCGGCGCCCTTTGCGCTCAAGGCGGGTCTCAAGCGCCTGGGTGCCAGCAAGGACGAATCCGTGTTGATCGGCGACCAGCTCTATACCGACGTCTGGGCCGGCAACTTCGCCGGCGTGGACACGGTCCTGGTCAAGCCGCAGGCGACGACCGATCTCTGGTACACGCAGATCTTCCGTATCTTCGAGCGCCGCGCCCTGCGCGACCTTGAGTGCGAGGAGTAGACCTTCATGCCTCCGACCTCCAAGCATGGATGCGACCATATCTTCTTCATCGGCTTTTTGGGAGCGGGCAAATCAACGCTCGCCCGCAACCTCGGCACGATGTTCAAGCGTCGCTTTGTCGATACCGACCGTCTTGTGGTGCGTCGCTGTGGCAAATCCGTGACGGAGGTCTTCGAGACCGAAGGCGAGGCTCGATTTCGCGAGCTTGAGACGTCGGCGCTCGAATCGCTTCGATCCGATCGCAGCCTGCTCGTCTCTTGCGGCGGTGGAATCGTCGAGACCCCGCGCAACATCGACTTGATGCATGAGATGGGGACATGCGTCTACCTCGAGGGGGATTTTTCGGATTCGATGCGCCAGATCCGTCGATCCGATACCCGCCCCGACTTTCGATCGCCGGCCCATGCCAAGCGCTTGCTCGCCCATCGCCGTCCCCTCTACCTCAAGGCCGCCGATATCACGATCGATATCCGCGGCAAGTCCTTCCAGGACGTTTCCTATCAATGCGCCGAGATGCTTTTGGAGCGTGGCCTGCTATGATCCGCCGTCAACTCATCAATTTCCAGAACCGCAGCGTCGACTATCGTGTGGGCTTCGGTGCGCTGGAGGAGCTCTCGCGTATGCTCTCTTCCGCCGTGGGGCGTCCGCGTCAGGCGCTGCTCGTGGCGACGGCCCCCGAGCTCGACCGTTTTGGCGAGACGGTCCGTCGTTCGCTTTCCGATGCGGGCTTCGCGTTCGGGGAGCTTGTTTTCGATGCCGCCGACGTCGCCGACTTGCCCCACGCGTCTCAGCTTTTCGATGCTCTCGATGACGCCGGGGTCACCGCGGACGATCTGATCGTCGCCCTGGGCGGTTCGGCTGTCTGTTCGCTTGTCGGCTGGGCAGGGGAGATGTGGTGCGGGCGCACCGAGAGCCTCTTGATCCCGACGACGCTCGATGCGATGGTCACCGTGGCCACGACGATGGACCCGATCGCCACCGCATCCGGGGCCCCGATGGTTTCCCTGTCCCCGCAGCCGGCAGTCGTCTGCTGCGACCTCGACATCGTGAAGGCGGCCGCTCCCGAAGAGCTCAAGCCCGGCTACGTCAAGCTTCTGGTCTCGATTCTCGCCTCGAGCGTGACGCGTTGGAACCAGTTCGGCGAATCCCTGGGGGACCTGCTCGTCGCCGACGAGCTCGCGCTCATCAATGCGCTCCAGTGGTCGCAGTCCTCGCGTCGCGATGTGCTCACGGCCACGAACCCCAGTGCGCGCCACGCCCTCAGCTTCGGCGAGCCCGGTGCCCGTGCCTTGCGCCGCTGCCTGGGCGATGACATCCCTGCCTACCGCCTGCTTGCGGAGGGCATGCGCTTCGAGGCCCGCCTCGCGCATGAGATCGCGGATTTTGACGTCGACGATGTCTTCGAGCTCGATGACCGTCTCGATGACCTCGGGATCGACGAGCTCGCCTTCGATCTCGATACCCAGAGTTTTCTCGATGCGCTGCGTACGGAGCATTTCCGTCGCACGAACCGGTTCATGTTCGCCTTGCCGGCGTGCCCCGGCGCCATCCGCCTTTACGTCGTGGAGGACGATGTCCTCGAGCGCCATGCAGAGGCCTATCTCGCCTCCCGACGCGAGCTGCAGTAGCCTCATCGAGTTTCCGATCGGTGTCATGGACCGGGCCGCAACAGCTCGGTCCATTTTTATTGCATGCCGCGCACATGGCGTTGATGTATGCTGGCAGGGTTTGAACACGTCGAGAAAGGATCTGCATGTCTGAGTTTGCCGCCGGCCCCGAGGGCCGCGTTGCCCGTGTCCGCAAGATGATGGAGGAGCGCGGCTACGATGCCGTGGTCGTTCGCGATGAGGCCAACCTTCGCTGGCTGACCGGTGTCACCGGCGTCTTCGACTTCACGTTCGAGTTCCCGCACGCCGCATTCATCACACCCGCTGATTGCTGGTTCCACACCGACTCCCGCTACTTCAACAGCTTCCAGGAGAACACGCCCGAGGGCAGCCCCTGGGTCTACGACATGGACGAGGGCGCGATTCCCGATTGGGTCGCCAACAAGATCGCCCAGAACAAGTGCCGCGTCGTCGCCGTCGAGGATGACATGCAGCTCAACTTCTACCAGGGAATCCAGCGCGGTCTCGAGGATAAGTCCGTCGCCTGCATGCTGCCGCAGATGCACGGCGACATCCGGCTCATGCGTGCCGTGAAGGATGAGGAGGAGATCGCCCTCATGCGCCATGCGCAGTCCATCACGGACGCCGCTTTCCAGCACATGCTCGGCTACATCAAGCCCGGCATGACCGAGAAGCAGGTGCGCAACGAGCTCGAGAACTTCATGTTCGCGAACGGTGCCGACTCCCTCGCCTTCGGCTCCATCGTCGCCTCCGGCCCCAACACGGCGAATCCGCATGCCGTGCCGAGCGACCGCGTGATCGAGAAGGGCGACTTCGTCCTCATGGATTACGGTGCGGGCTATAAGGACTACCGCTCCGATATGACCCGCACCGTCGTCATGGGCGAGCCCACCCAGCAGCAGCTCGACCTCTATGCGCTCGTGCGCCGCACGCATGAGGAGTGCGCCGCCGCGGTGCATGCCGGTGTCGACGGCAACGACATCTTCAAGCTTTCCAAGAAGATCATCGGCGATGCCGGCTACGGCGATTATTACAACCACGGTCTCGGCCATGGCGTGGGCATCGACATCCATGAGCTCCCGATGTTCGGGCGCAAGAGCAATATCGTCGAGGCCGGCGCCGTCATCACCATGGAGCCCGGCGTCTACCTGCCCGGCGTCGGCGGCGTGCGCCTCGAGGATTACGGTATCGTCACCGAGAACGGCTACGAGCCCTTCACCGAGTCCTCTCATGACCTTCAGGTGATCGACTGCTAATCGGCCCGATCGGTGTCGATCGTTGAGTGAATTGCGGGGTATCCGGCCGCCGGGTATCCCGCGTTCTCTTTTTATGCACCTTCCGGTATGGCGGGTGCATAGTTGTATACTTTCCAACGTATGTAATTCGGGCGCTTGTGCGCCGAAGGTATAAGAAAGGTCACTATGCCTACCATCTCCACCGCTGATTTCAAGAACGGCCTCGGTCTGCGCATCAAGGACAAGGTCTACACCATCGTCGAGTTCCAGCACGTCAAGCCGGGCAAGGGCGGCGCCTTCGTGCGTTACAAGACCCGCGACATCAAGTCGGGCCGTGTCGTCGAGAACACCTGCAACGCCGGTACCAAGTTCGAGAGCGTCATGCTCACCACCCGTGAGATGCAGTACCTCTACAACGACGGTGCGGACTACATCTTCATGGACAACGAGACCTACGAGCAGGTTCCCGTGCCCGAGGACATGGTGGGCGAGAACTCCAAGTGGCTGCGTGAGAACGACGTCTGCCAGCTCCTGTTCGCCGACGACGAGCTCATGGGCGTGACCCCGCCGATGTTCATCGAGACCACCATCACCCAGACCGACCCGGGCTTCAAGGGCGACACCGTCCAGGGTTCGACCAAGCCGGCCACCATCGAGACCGGTGCCGTCATCCAGGTGCCGATGTACCTCAACGAGGGCGAGAAGATCAAGGTCGACACCCGCGACGGCAAGTTCGTCTCCCGCGTCTAGCAGCATTCAATATCGAGGAGGATCCATGCCTCAGGAGATCAAGATCGACGGAATCGGCATCGCACCCGACGTCCTGACCGCTATCGTTTCGCGTGCCGTTTCGGATGTCGAGGGCATCGCCTCCGTCGGTATCAAGGACCTTGCCACCAATCTCGTTTCCATGATGCTCTCGGCCAAGACCCCTGCTTCCGAGCCTGCGGTCGAGGCCGAGGTCGTCGACGACAAGCTCGCGCTCACCGTGCGCGTCGTCGTGTTCTTCGGGTATCCGTTCAAGAAACTCGCCGAGAACGTGCGCGCCGCCGTCGTGGCCGCCATCGACGCCCAGGTGGGCGTCGAGGTCGAGCGTGTCGACGTTTGCATCGACGGACTCGTGTTCCCTAAGGAGTAACGTTTGAGTCTCAAGGTTTATCGCGGGCGCACGCTCGCCCGCAGCCAGGCGCTTCAGCTGCTGTTTCAGGCCGAGGCGACCGATAGTCCGCTCGAGAAGGTCATCGAGGGCGATTACCTGATCTCGAAGGGGCCGCTCGATCCTTACGCGCTTGAGCTTTGCCGCGGTGCCTACGACAACATCGACCGCATCGATTCCGCGCTCCGCTCGGTCGCCAAGAACTGGTCGCTCGAGCGCATGCCCGGCGCCGACCGTAATTTGCTGCGCATCGCCGTCTACGAGATGCGTTTCCTCGAGGACGAGGAGGTCAGCGACGCCATCGTGATCAACGAGGCTGTCGAGATCGCCAAGGCGTACGGCACCGATCAGTCCGCCTCGTTTGTGAACGGCGTGCTCGGAAAGATCGCCCGCGCCGCCGAGCTGCCCGGTCAGGATCTCTATGATGAGCTCATGGCCGAGGACCGTGCCCGCGAGGAGGCGGCTGCTGCCGAGGCCGAGGCGAAGGTCGCGGCTGCCCGGGCTGCTGCCGGCGTTGTTGAGTCCGTTGAGGGCGATTTGGCCGACAGCGACCTTGCCGAATCCTCTGAGGATGCGGCCGAGGAGTAACACATGGCTGAGAATACCGTCCGCAACTTCGATGAGATCTCGTCCCGTTTGGATGAGATCATCGCGACCGTCCGCTCCAAGGACACATCCCTTGAGCGGTCGCTCGACCTCTTCGACGAGGCGATCGAGCTCGGGTCTAAGGCGGTCGATATGGTCGACAAGTTCGAGCTCTCGCCACGCGAGGCGGAGCAGCTTGAGCAAGAGTACGATGCGGATGCTCATGAGGGGTCCGCGGAATCGGTGGACTGATGGCGTCGGTCAAACGCGTACGACTTGATGATGAATTGGTTTCCCAGGGCATCTGCGCGGATCGCGCGGATGCCCTTCGCACCTTGATGGCCGGACTCGTGTCCTCGGGAGGGGAGCGCTTGACCTCCCCGGGTATGAAGGTCAAGCCCGGGCTGCCCTTGCATGTGAAGGGGCGTATCCCCTATGTGGGGCGCGGCGGCCTCAAGCTCGAAGGTGCTCTCGATGCGTTTTCCATCGACCCCTCAGGGCTTGAATGCCTCGATGTCGGGTGCTCGACGGGTGGTTTCACCGATTGCCTGCTCAAACGGGGTGCGGCGCACGTCAGATCGGTCGATGTGGGGCGCGCGCAGTTCGATTGGTCGCTCAGACAGGACGCGCGCGTGACGCTCTTCGAGCGCACGAATGTCACCGATTTGCCCGCTCAGGGTGTCGATGGTCTCATCGATCTGGCGGTCTGCGATGTTTCTTTCACCAGCATCGCCCATATCATCGATGCCGTTCTCGCCTGCCTTAAGCCGAACGGCGCTTTCTGTACGCTGGTCAAACCGCAGTTCGAGGCCGATGCCGCCGATGTGGGGGAGGGCGGTATCGTGACCGACCCCGCCGTGCGTGCGGCCACGCTAATCGCGGCGGTCGAGCTCTTCGCGCACAAGGGGCTCTATCCCGTTGACGTGTGCGTTTCTCCCATCCATGGTGCCAAGGGCAACATCGAGTTCTTCCTGTACGGCGTTCGTGACGCAGCGCGCCTGGCCGATCGCAGCGCACTTGATGCGCAGGTCGCCGCGCTTTCCGAGAAAGCTGGTCGTCTATGAAAGTGCTGATCGTTCCCAATTATTACAAGCAGGAGGCGATCGAGAGCGGTCTCATGCTCGAGCTTTGGCTGACGCGCCAGGGTTATGAGGTGGTGTGCGCGCCCGATCAACGCTCCGGTATCAATGAGGCCCCCGATGCGGCAGACGTCGACCTTGTGATCTCGCTCGGCGGTGACGGCACGCTCTTGCGGGCCGCGCGTCTGATCGAGTTTCGCGAGATCCCGATCCTCGGCCTTTCGTATGGGCATCTCGGTTTCTTGACGGCTGCCAGTCCGGAGGAGCGGGATGTTCTGCAAGTTGTCTCCGATGCGCTTGCCGGTGAGCTTCATGTGAGCCGTCGCGCGACGTTGTCCTGCGAATTGCTCTCCTTTGATGAGGAGGGGTCCGAGCAGACCCGCACAGCACGCGGGCTGAATGATATGGCCCTTACCCGGGGCCCGCTGTCAGATATGGTCGAGTTCGATATGTCGGTCTCGGGGCACCACATCGACCGCCTGCGCGGCGATGGCGTCGTGGTTTCGACGGCGACCGGCTCGACGGGCTATGCGCTTTCAGCCGGCGGCCCCATCGTGAGTCCTGATTACAACGGTATGGTCTGCGTGCCCATCGCGCCCCACACGATTCAGGCCCGGGCGTTTCTCACATCGCCCTCCGATGTCGTCGAGATCCATATGTCGACCGATCGCCCATCCGTGCCCGCGATCGCAATCGATGGGCAGTTCCTCACGTGCGAAGGTACCGTCGATCGCGTCACGGTCCGCCGTGGGCCGAGCGATGTACTTCTGCTCGATTACGGGCCCGAGAGCTTCTATAACTCGGTTTCGCGCGTGTTCTATGGAGTGCGCCATGATCGATGAGCTGCACGTCTCGAATATCGCCCTGATCCGCGATGCGGACCTGGTTCCCTCTGCCGGCCTGACCGTGCTGACCGGAGAGACGGGCGCCGGTAAAACCGCCCTGCTTTCCGCCCTCAAGCTCATCTTGGGTGAGCGTGCGGACTCCTCAACGGTGCGTGAAGGCGAGCAGGCGGCGCTTGTGGAGGCTCGCATCTTCGACGGGGCCCATGACCAGGACGGTTTTACCGTGCAGCGGCGTCTATCGGCTGACGGTCGGTCGCGGGTGAAGATCGACGGTGGTATCGCGAGCGTTCGCGAGCTTTCGGCACGCGTCGGGTCGCTTGTCGATCTGTGCGGACAGCATGAGCATCAGCGCCTGCTCGATCCCGCCAACCATGTCGCGATGGTCGATAGCTGGGCCGGGCGTCCCGTGCTCGATGCGCTCGAAGCCTACCGCGAGGCATTCAAGGCGGCTCGTGCCGCAGCGCGCGAGTACAAGCGCGTCGAAGATGCCTCCCGAGCCCAGGGCTCGCGCGTCGAGGAGGCGCGATTCGCGGCAGAACGTATCGATGAGATCGATCCCCAGCCGGGTGAATACGAGGAGCTTGAAGAGGTGCTCCCACGCGCCGAACACGCGGAAGTGCTTGTTTCCACGGCCGATGAGGTTCACGAGGGCCTCTTTGGCGAGGGAGGCGCGCTCGATGCCGTGAACTCTGCGGTCGCGACGCTGTCGCGTATGGGGAGTGTCGACCGTAAACTTGCGGATATCGCTGATGAGCTCTCGAGTGCGGCGATTTCCATCGAGGACTGTGCGGGCGAACTTCGCTCGTATCGCGATAGCGTACCGTTCGATCCGCAGGAGCTTGAACGGCTGCAGGAGCGCTATGCGGCGATGAAAGGGCTGCTTCGACAGTGGGGCCCCACGATGGACGATGTCTTCAAGGCCCGTGAGGATGCACGGGATCTGCTGTCGCTCGTCGATGATGGCGAGGCTCGGATCCGCGCTGCGCGCAAGCAGCTCGAGGCGGCGGAGAAGGTGCTCTTCGATGCCGCGCGCAAGCTCAAGCGCGCCCGCAATACGGCCGCTCCGCGTTTTTGCCATGAGGTCGGCAAACAGATGGCTCGTCTTGAGATGGGTTCGGCCGAGCTTGTCTGGGAGTCGCGCGATCTTCCGCGCGCTGAGTGGACGTTGCTCGGTCCCTCCTCTTACGAGCTCCTTTATCGAAGCGGTGCCGGTTTGACGCCGCGGCCCTTGCGACGCATCGCCTCGGGCGGCGAGCTCTCGCGCGTCATGCTCGCCTGCAAGGTGGTGCTCGGCAACGAGGACGGCGTCGATACGCTTGTGTTCGACGAGGTCGATGCAGGCGTGGGCGGGTCCACCGCCCGTTCGCTCGCGGCCGTGCTCGCCGATCTGTCGGCGAGCCACCAGGTGATCGTGGTCACGCATCTTGCGCAGGTCGCCGTCATGGCAGATAAGCACTACGTGGTTTCCAAGGCTCCGGGCGATATTCCGGAGACGCATCTCATCGAGCTCGATCGGGAAGCTCGCGTCACCGAGATCGCGCGCATGCTGTCCGGCGATCAGTCGGCGGCATCGCTGGAGCACGCACGTCAAATGCTCTCCGAGGTCGGAAAGCTCTAGGGCGCGTCTCGACTAAGAGGCGAGTTTCTCCTTGAGAAGCTCGAGCGCGTGGCGATAACCCGCGAGCCCCTCGCCGGTGATGGTTGCGAAACACGCGAGACGTGCATAGCTCACCTGGCGAAAATCCTCGCGTGTCTCGACGGCCGAAATATGGACCTCGACGGCGGGAATCGAGACAGCCTTGAGGGCATCGAGGATCGCGACGCTCGTGTGCGTGTACGCGGCGGGGTTGATCACGATGCCGTCGACGGTTCCGTATGCCTCCTGTATCTTGTCGACGATGGCGCCCTCGTGGTTTGACTGGAAGACTTCGACATCATCGAAACCAAGATCTTGACCGGCTTTCTCGCAGATTTTGACGAGCGTCTCGTAGTTATCGCTGCCATAGATGCCGGGCTCGCGGATTCCGAGCATGTTGAGGTTGGGCCCGTTGATGACAAGTGCTTTCATGATGGTTCTCTCCTCTTGGTTTGAAGCCCGTACAGCGGAGCCAAGCTGCGTTGTACGGGCTCTTTTTGTTACAGCGAGGGCGGGAGGGCGTCTGCGACTGCCCGGGCGGTATTCGCGGCGCAATCGCGCGAGTCGATGATCAGATCCGCCCAGTCGCGATAGCGCGGCATGCGCTCTGCGGCGAGTTTCTCGATGCCATCGCGTGCGGTGATCGGGCGTCCTTTGTGGGACAGCTCCTTGAGCTTGCGGTTGAGCATGACGATCGTGCTGTTCTGATGCAGGAGCGGGTAGTTCTCATCACGCGTGACGATGCCGCCTCCGGTGGAAATCACCAGGTGGGACTGGGCGGAGATACGCGCCAGCTCCTCGGTCTCACGCTCGCGGAATGCGGCCTCACCGTGCTTGACGATAAAGTCCGCGCACGGCATACCGAGCGTCTTCTCGAGCTCGCGGTCGAGGTCGACATGTTTGCGTCCCGTGATGGACGCGAGGTTTTCACCCACGCGCGTTTTGCCCGATCCGGGCATGCCGATCAGCGCGATATTCTGCTCGCGGTTGGATAGCCGCTCGGTGACGGATTTGATCTGGTCTATATCGACGGGTTTGCCGACATAGCGCTCGACGGCTTGTGCCGCCTGCGCGACAAGCATGAGGAGGCCGCCGATTGCGGGGATGCCGCGAATCTCAGCCTCGAGCATGAGGCCCGTGCGAGCTGGGTTGTAGACGATGTCGATGAGTCCTTTGAGGCCGTCGAGCCTTTCGAGAGAACAGGGTGCCGCGGGGCAATGGGGATACATGCCGGCCGGCGTACAGTTGACGGCGAGTACGGCGTCTGCATGCTCTTTGAGGTCGCCGTAGGTGACATCCGCATGGCGGCCGACGGGAACAACGTGGGCGCCGAGGTCTGTGAGGACCATGCTTGCCGTGGTTCCGGCGCCGCCCGTCGCGCCGAATACGAGGACCTTGCGGCCCGAGACGTCGACGTCGAGTGTATCGACCAGGCATTTGAACCCAAAGTAGTCGGTGTTGTCTCCGCGCAGACGACCGTCGGGCAGGCGGGTTATGGTGTTGACGTTACCCATACGCTCGGCAAGCGGCGAGAGCTCGTCGAGATAAGGGATCACGGCGCGTTTGTAGGGGATGGTGACGTTTGTTCCTTCCCATTCGTCGCCGCGCATGAAGGCTTCGAGCTCCTCGGGCTCGCGCTCGAAACGCACATACTCGAGCCCCGCGAGCTCCCGGTAGATTACGGGCGTGTAGCTGTGTCCCAACACGCGGCCGAGTACGCCGTAGGGTCTCGTGGTCATTTAGAGCACCTCCGTGTAGCTGCCGAAATAGGTGCAGTGTTCGCAGACGTCGTCGATGGAATCGAGCAGGTCGTCGAGCGAGATGCTGCCGAAGGGGCAGTCAAGGTCGAAGTAGAACATGAACTCGAAGTCGCGCCCGGGTATGGGGCGGCTCTCAAGCTTGATGAGGTTGATGTTGAGGGCGTAGAAGCGCTCGAGCACCCGGTAGAGTGCGCCCGGCTCGTTCGAGGTGGTGATCATGAGCGAGGTGCGGTTCGCGCCGGGATAGATGCGCGGTTCGCGCGAGATCACGACAAACCGCGTGTAGTTGCTGTCGGAATCCTGGATATCCTCATCAAGGATCTGGAGTCCATAGAGCTCGGCGCAGCTTCGCGAGGAGATCGCGGCGACGTCCCCGCGGTCGGATCGGGCGACGAGTTCGGCTGACATCGCCGTGTTCGCGTATTTGGTTGCCTTGAGCGCGTGCTCTTCGATGTACTTTGCGCACTGCGAGATGGCCTGACCATGGCTGAAAACCTCGCGGATGTCCTCGATGCGGGTTCCCGGTTTCGCGAGCAGGTTGTGGTCGATCTTGAGGCGGAGCGAGCGTACGATGTGAAAATCATACTGGGCGAGCAGGTCGTAGACCGCATTGACGGATCCCGCGGTCGAATTCTCGATCGGAAGCACGCCGAACTCGCAAAAACCGTCGCGCACGGCGCGCATGACGCCCTCGAAGGTGTCGAAGAACGTGATGTCGGGTACATCGAAGAGCTTGCATGCCGCAATCTGGCTGTAGGCGCCCTCGACGCCTTGACAGGCGACACTCGCCGTCGCGGGGAAGGGCGTGGCAACGCTGAGCGCGGCCGCGTGTGCGCGCTGCGATACGGTTTCGCCCTGGATGACGTTGATGTATTTCTGCTGCTCGGCTTTGCTCATGCTCATGAGGAGGCGAAAGAGCGTGATCGTCTGCTGCTCGTAGCGGTCGGGGACACGGTCGGCGACGTTTTTGAGTTTGGCCCGCTCGCGCGCGGGGTCGAAGACGTTCTTGTCCATTTCGATCTTGCTCTTGGCGACTTCCGTTGCGATATCCATGCGCTCTACGAAACGTTTGAGCAGGTCGGTGTCGATCTCATCGATGGTTTTGCGAATCTCTGACAGTTCCATGGCCCTCCATCGGGTGCAAGGGAGCGGATTCGCTTGCGATTGCGCCCGCGATCGTCCGCCCCGTTCTCGTTACTTGTTGAGCGCTCGTGCCCGTTCGATGTCGAACGCTCCGTCTTCGAGCATCGCGTCGAGTACGGCAAGTGCCGCCGCGGCTTCGGCCACGGGTACGGCCCGGGGTACGATGCAGGGGTCGTGGCGTCCGTGGATCTCGAGCTTGGCGTTCTCGTTGTGGTCCATATCGATGCTTTCCTGCTCGCGGGCGATCGAGGGCGTGGGCTTGACGGCCATGCGCCACATCACCGGGGCGCCCGTGCTGATGCCGCCGAGGATGCCGCCGGCGTTATTCGATGCCACCACGGGCGTGTCGGTCTCGGGATCGATACGGAACGCGTCGTTGTTCTCGCTGCCGCGCATGGCGGCGACGGCGAACCCCATGCCGAACTCGATGCCCTTCACGGCGGGAATTCCGAACACGATTTGCGCGATGCGGTTCTCGAGGCCGTCGAACATCGGGTCCCCGATGCCGGCTGGAAGGCCGTAGATGCCGCATTCGACGATGCCGCCGACGGAGTCGAGGTTATCGCGTGCGTCTATGATCTCCTCGCGCATGCGTCCAGCCGCCGCGGCATCGATACAGGGCAGGGTGTTATCAAGAATCGCCTTGCGGTCTGCCTCGCGATAGGCCATATCGTCCATGGGGAGGTCCGACGTGCCGCCCACCTGCGCGATATGTGCCATGACCTTGATTCCTTGGGTCTCCAGGGCTTGAATCGCGATGGCGCCGGCAACGCAAAGGGGTGCCGTCAGGCGGCCGGAGAAGTGCCCGCCGCCGGCAACGTCGTGGAAGTTGCCGTATTTGATGCGTGCGGCGTAGTCGGCGTGCCCCGGGCGCGGCGTCCGGCGAAGCCCGGAGTAATCCTTGGAGCGCGTGTTCGTGTTCTCGATGATGCCGGCGATCGGCGCTCCCGAGGTATGTCCATCGACGATCCCGGCGATGAGGTGCGCCGTATCGGCCTCGCGGCGCGCGGTCGCGGTCTTGTCGCGTCCGGGTGCGCGTCGATCGAGAAATTCCTGCAGGGCTTCCGTGTCCACGGGGATTCCCGCGGGGATGCCGTCGAGTGAGCATCCGATGGCGGGGGAGTGCGACTGGCCGAAGATGCTCAAGTGGAGTACGTTTCCAAATACCGAGGCCATCGTCTACTCCTCCTCGAGCTCGACGTTGCCGCCGAGCAGGCGGTAATGGTCGAAGAACGCGGGATAGGATTTATTCACGGCCTCGGCCCCGTGGATGCGCACCTCTCCTGTCGCCCTGCTCGCCGCGACGGCGGCCATCATGGCGATACGGTGATCGTTATGGGAATCGACGTCTCCGCCCCAAAGGGCGTCGACGCCGTCGATGATGAGATCGTCGCCGGCGATGCGGATCTTCGCACCAAGGGCCGTGAGCTCCTTGGTCGTTGTGGCGAGTCGGTCGGATTCCTTGATCCGGAGGCGCGCGCAGTCACGGATATAGGTGCGCCCCTCGGCTACTGCGGCGACGGCCGAGATCACCGGGACGAGGTCGGGGATATCGTGGGCGCTCATCTCGAAGCCTTGAAGTTTGTCGGATTGAACGGTCGCGGCATTGGTGGAGCGCACGATGCGGGCCCCAAAGCGCGAGAGCGCGGCGAGCACGTTGCGGTCGCCCTGGGCCGAGCTCAGCGAGACGCCATCGACCGTGATGGGATCGTCCCCGATCGCGCCCGCGCAGAGCCAGAACGCGGCGTTCGACCAGTCTCCTTCGACCGAGACCGTACCGGGCGTGCGATATGAGCCGCCGTTGGTTCGGAACAGCGTCTTCTCCGGCTCGTTGGACTTGGCGGCCACGCGCTCGACCGAGATCTCGACCCCAAAGGCCTTCATGGCCTGGATGGTGAGGTTGATATAGGGGCGGCTTTCGATGCGCCCCGTGACCTCGACGGTCGAGGGTTCGGCCAAAAGCGGTGCCGCGAGGAGGAGTCCCGAGATGTACTGGGAGCTCACGTTGCCGGGAAGCTTGAAGGTTCCCGGGCGCATGCGTCCGCTGGTTTTGAGCGGAAAGCCCCCGAGTCCCTCGAGATCGCAGCCGGCGGCGATGATCTCGTCGGAGAGGGGCGAGAGCGGGCGCGCCCCCAGGCGACCCTGGCCGGTGAACGTGGCGTTCGCGCCGAGCGCACAGGCGACGGGCAACATGAAGCGGAGCGTCGAGCCGCTCTCGCCACAATCGAGCGTGCCGCCGGCAAGGGCCTTGAGCAGGCCGAACTCGATGCTTTTCATGGTGGGGTGCACCACATAGCCGTCCTCGACGGTTTCGATTCGGGCGCCGAGCGCGGTGAGGCAGCGGACGGTTGCGTCGATGTCGGCGCAGGTCGTGTTGCAGATGACGTGCGTCTCCCCGTTTGCGAGGGCGGCGGCGATAATCAGGCGATGCGCCATCGATTTGGATGCGATGGCGGGAACGGTCCCCTTGAGCGGGGCGGGCGTGATACGTGCGAGCATGGGTCGGACTCCTTTCTACTCGAGGCCTTCGGCGATCAGCGTGTGGAATGTTTCGAGCGGGGTCCGGTCGATGCTGCAGCGGCCGATGCCGTGGGGAATCACGAGGTCGATCGTGTCGCCCGAGCGCTTCTTGTCATGGAGCGCCTCGGCGAAGATCTCGTCCGCCGTGAGTTCGCACCGGGTCTTGAGGCCGTGGCGCGCGCACAGGTCCTCGATGCGTTGGGGGAGTTCCGGCTCGCAGATGCCGTGCTTCGCTGCGGCGCGGGCGATGATGCCCATGCCGATCGACACGCAGTTGCCGTGACCGAGCTCGAAATGTTCGCAGGCCTCGACGGCGTGCCCCGCGCTATGTCCGAAGTTGAGCAGCTTGCGCTGGTTGGACTCGCGCTCGTCCGCCACGACGACGGCACGTTTGATGTCGATGTTGCGGGCGATGATGAGCGCCACACGGGCGACGTCGTGGGTGAGCAGCTCCAAGGTGAGCGGCGTCTTCTCGAGCTCAGCGAAGAGCTCGGGGTCGGCGATCACGGCGTGTTTCACGACCTCGCCGCAGCCGTCGGCGAACTGCTCAGGCGTCAGCGTGGCGAGACATCCCACGTCCGCGATGACGACGCTCGGCTGCCAAAAGGCACCGGCGAGATTCTTGCCGGCCGCGAGGTCGATGGCGGTCTTGCCGCCGACGGACGAATCGACCATGGCGAGTAGGCTCGTGGGGATCTGGACGAACTTGCAGCCGCGCATGTACGTCGCGGCCGCAAAACCCGCCACGTCGCCCACGACGCCGCCGCCGAGGGCGACGATGACGTCGGAGCGCGAAAGCTCGTGCTCGGCGGCGAACTCCAGGATCGAGATGAAGGTATCGGCGCGTTTATGCGCCTCGCCGGCCTCGAAGGTGCAGACGGCAACGGTGTAGCCGGCCTTCTCGAGGCTTTCCTTGACGGGGGCCTGGTAGAGCGGGCCCACGTTGGTGTCCGTCACGATGACGGCACGCTCGCCGCCCGCGGTCGCGCGTACGAGTGGGCCGGCCTCCTCGAGCAGAAACGTTCCCACGTGCACCTGGTAGGGGCGCGCGGTATCGATATCGATGGTGATCGCCATGTGACTTCTCCTTTATGCCTCGTCGACCGATTCGTCGTCGAGCGCGCGTTTGATCCGGTCTCCCTCGGCGAGCAGATTCTCCAGATAGCGGCGGTCGCGGTTCTTGAGGGCCGTGCTGTAGGCGCCGAGCGCCTCGATCAGATGGTCGACCTCGAAGGCGAGCGCATCGGCATCGTCGATCATGAGCTCCGACCACATCTTGGGGTTGAGATGCGCCACGCGGGTGAGGTCGCGATAGCTGCCCGCCGAGAACCCATGATGCACCTGGGCCGTGGGGCTCTTGACGTAGGCGTTCGAGACTACGTGGGCGAGCTGACTCGTGAACGCTATGACGCGGTCGTGCTCCTCGGCGGTCGTGACGCTGAACTTCGCGAATCCCAGGGGCCGTACCATCTCGCGAACTTGGCCCAAGAGCTCGAGCTTGAGGGCATCGTCGACGGCGGGTGGTACGAGCACGAGGGGGGCACCCTCGAAGAGGTCGGCGCGCGAATGGGCGAAACCCGAGTACTGGGTGCCCGCCATGGGGTGCGCTCCAACAAAGTAGAATCCGTGTTCGCGGGCGAGCGCGAAGGCCCGCTCGCAGACGACGCCCTTGACGCCGACGGTATCGATGACGATCGGCCCCCAGACGCCCTCGGTGTCCGTCGCGTCCGCCAGCGCGTCCGCATGTTTCTCGAGCCACTCGATGCAGGCCTCGGGGTAGCAGGCGAGGACGATGATGTCGCAGGTGCCGAGGTTCTCGCCTGTGAGCACCCCTTCGATCGTCCCCATCTCGGCCGCGCCCATGACATCCCCGTCGGGGTCCCAGGCGAGGACCTTGACGCCGGCGCGTGCGTAGCCGCGGGCGAAGCTTCCCCCGATAAGACCGAGGCCCACGATACCGGCGACCTTGGGGCCGTCGGCGTTGACGCGCGAATTCCTGACCGTTCCCATGTCGTTTATGCCTCCACGGTCTCGTCCACGATCACCTTGCGGATGGCGCGGATGCGGCGCATCGTGTCGTCGAACTGATCGGGCGTGAGCGCCTGGGCGCCGTCGGACCACGCATGGCTCGGGTCGTCGTGTACCTCGATCTCCAGGCCGTTGGCGCCGGCCGCGGTAGCCGCGAGCGCCATGGGCTCGACATAGCGGGTGTAGCCGGTGGCATGGCTCGGATCGGCCACGACGGGCAGGTGCGACAGGTGATGGAGCACGGGCACGGCGTTGAGGTCGAACGTGTTGCGGGTGCGCGTCTCGAACGTGCGGATCCCGCGCTCGCAGAGGATCACGTTGTCGTTGCCCTCGCTCATGATGTACTCGGCCGCCATGAGGAGCTCGTCGATGGTGCCCGACATGCCTCGCTTGAGCAGCACCGGCGTCTGGGTTTTGCCGACCTCTTTGAGCAGGGGGAAGTTCTGGGCGTTGCGCGCACCGATCTGCATGACGTCGATCTTCTTGTCGAGGAAGATCTGCACGTCGCGCGGGTCCATGATCTCGGTCACGATCGGCATGTCGAGCTCGGCGGAAGCCTCGCAGAGAAGATCGAGGCCGGCGGGGCCCATGCCCTGGTAGGCATACGGGCTCGTGCGGGGCTTGTAGGCGCCTCCACGGAGCATCGTGGCGCCGGCGGCCTTCACGCGTCGGGCGATCCGGATGAGGTTCTCGCCCTCGACCGAACAGGGGCCGGCGATGACCTGGAAGTGCTCGGCGCCGATCATGACGCCATGACCGCAGTCAACGACGGTGTCCTCGGGATGGAACTTACGGTTCGCACGCTTGAAGGGTTCGGAGACGCGGCTCACGCGCTCCACCACGTCCATCGACTCGAGCAGGAACGGGTCGATCTTGGTCGTGTCGCCCACGAGGCCGATCACGATCTCGTTGTCGCCGCGAGAGACGTCCGTCTTGAGGCCCTTGCGTTCGATCCAGTTGACGATATGCTCGACGGCCTCGTCGGAGGCGGTGTTTCGCAGGATTGCGATCATGGTGCGTGCCTTTCACCGGTGTTGTTCTGTCTTGGATGCGCCCCATTCGTCTGAGCGCATATATGGTGCATGAGAGTTTATACTATCTGACTTGCTTTTGCGCCCTAAAGCGTCTCCAACCCCCGTATCATCATCCGGCGGGTTTCGAATCGCTGTCTCGGCGGAATCTTCGGCTCGCAAATGCGAAGCTTCTCAATTTTTGGGGTTGCACGGCGTAAGTTGGGTATAATGCTTTTTGTTCGCCCTATTAGCTCAGGGGATTAGAGCGTCTGCCTCCGGAGCAGAAGGCCGTTGGTTCGAATCCAACATGGGGCACCAGCACATGCAAGACCGTCCGTAACCGTGCATGGTTCGGGCGGTCTTTTCATATCAAAGTCGGCAACGACCCGATGGGTGGGGCTATGGCGGAAACTGATATCGAGCGCGGGCTTTCGGCTGCTGAGGTCGAGGAGCGCATCGCGGCGGGCAAGATCAATCTCAATATGGAGCTCAAGACCAAATCGGTTCGCGAGCTCATCATCGAGAATCTCTGCACGCTCTTCAACCTCATCAACGTGATCCTCGCCGTTCTCGTCCTCATCACCGGGTCGTTCAAGAACCTTACGTTTCTGTGCGTCGTCTTCCTCAACACGGCGATCGGCGTCATCCAGTCGATGCGGTCGAAGAAGATGGTCGACAAGCTCACGTTGCTCACGTCCAAGAAAGCCGTCGTCGTGCGCGACGGCGCCGAGGTCGAGCTCGACCTGGATCAGATCGTGACCGACGACATCATCCGGCTCGGTCGCGGCGACCAGATCCCCGCGGACTCCGTCGTTGTCTCGGGGGAGTGCCTCGTCAACGAGAGCCTGCTCACGGGCGAGAGTGATCTCATCAAAAAGGCTCCCGGCTCCGAGCTCATGAGTGGCAGCTTCATCGATTCGGGGCTTGTCCGCGCCCGCGTCGTCCACGTGGGCGCCGAGAACTATGTCGCCAAGATCAACAACGAGGCGAAGTACGTCAAGAAGGTCAACTCCGAGATCATGGAGGCCCTGAACACGATCGTCCGGTTCGCGAGCATCATCATGATCCCGCTGGGTATCGCGCTGTTCACGTCAAGCGTGAACGGCATATATGCCGCCGCCGGTCGTCCCGGGGACGGCATGTGGTCGTGGCTTTGGGGGCAGATCCTTGCCGGACGCATCCCGTCGACGGCTCTTCTGTCCACGGTGGGCGCGCTCCTCGGCATGATCCCGCAGGGGCTCGTGCTCCTCACGTCCTCGGTCCTCGCGATCGCCACCGTGCGCCTTGCGCGGCGCAAGGTCCTGGCCCAACAGCTCTACTGCATCGAGACGCTCGCCCGCGTCGACGTGCTCTGTCTCGATAAGACGGGAACCATCACGTCGGGGCGCATGGAGGTCGAGGGAACCTATCCGTTGCCGGTCGAGGGCGGTACGGGGGCGACGGACGAGGCGCTTCCCACTTCCGTCACGGCGCTCGATTTCGCGCTTGCCAACGTCGCGCGGGCGACGTCGGCCGATGCCAACGAGACCTGCCAGGCCCTGCTCAACTACTACGCCGACCGCGCCGTCGAATCTTCGGTACCGCTTTCGGTCATACCGTTCTCCTCGTCTAAGAAATGGAGCGGAGCATCCTTTTCCGAGGGCTCGTTCGTCATGGGCGCGGCGCAGTTCGTCCTTTCCGAGCGCGCTTTCGCCGAGGTCGAGGACCGCGTGGCCGAGCTTGCCGACACGTGTCGCGTCCTCGTCGTCGCGAAAGTCGACGGGTTCACGGCCGATGGCGACATGGTCGGTGACCCCCGTCCCTTAGGCTTTGTCACCATCCGCGACGAGATCCGCACCTCCGCGCCCGAGACGATCCGCTACTTCAACGAGCAGGGCGTCACCCTCAACGTGATCTCGGGCGACGACCCGCGCACCGTGGCTTCGATCGCACGCGTCGTCGGTATTCCCGGCGCCGATGCGTATGTCGACGCCACGACGCTCGATACGCCCGCCAAGGTCGATGCGGCCGTCGAGCGCTACCACGTGTTCGGGCGTGTCACGCCGCAGCAGAAGCGCGAGCTCGTCCAGGCGCTCAAGCGTCGCGACCACACCGTGGCCATGACGGGCGACGGCGTGAACGATGTCCTGGCACTCAAGGAGGCTGATTGCTCCGTCGCCATGGCCGCCGGCTCCGACGCCGCGCGCAACGTGGCCGAGATCGTGCTCGTCGACAACGATTTCGCCTCGATGCCCGCGGTCGTCGCCGAGGGCCGACGCTCCATCAACAACCTTCAACGCTCGGCGTCCCTGTTCCTTACCAAGACGCTCTTCTCGATGGGTCTCGCGGCGCTCTGCATCGCCTTCCCGCCGTACCCGTTCGAGCCCATCCAGATGACGCTCATCAACTTCTTCTGTATCGGTGCGCCCGGTTTCGTGCTCGGTCTCGAACCCAACAACAACCGTGTCTACGGCTCGTTCCTCATCAACGTCCTCAAGCGGGCGCTTCCGGCCTCGATCGCCGTGATTCTGGCGGCGGCGCTCGATATCGCGGCGGCGCACCTGTTCGGCTTCGACCAACTCACGTTGTCGACGATGTGCCTCGTCTCATCATGCGCGGTCTCGGTATCGCTGATCTGGCGCATCTCGCAGCCGATGAATCCCCTGCGGATCGTGCTCTTCGTCTTCGTCGTCGGCGGCATCCTCGTGGGCGTGATCGCCTTCCCCAAACTTCTCTCCATCGCCCGCCTGTCGCCTTCGGTCGTCGTCATGTTGCTCGTGATCGTCGCTTTGAGCTGCGCCGTTTTCTTCAAGCTCGCGACATGGATGGACCGGTTGGCCCCCCGCACGCGGCACGCCGCCTCGGGCTTCGGCCGTGGCGTGCGCGTTCGTCTGGGTCGCGGTGGCGCCAAGGTGAGCTCGACGGGCTCCTCGGCCGCGCGGTTCATGTCGCGCGTCGCCGACGGTATCGCACGAAAGCGCGATGCCCAGGCGGCTCATGAGGCTGAGGTCCACGCCAGGGAGGGGATCGAGATCTCTGATGCCGGGCGTGGTGCGCGTGCGAAGGCTCCGTCCAAACGGGCGCGGGTGACCAAGTCCCAACATGGTATCCGTGTCGCCATGCCGCGTGGGAAGAAGCGCGATTCGTAAGGGTGGCGTGTATTTTGCCGCCGTGTCCCCGCCCTGGTCTATGCTCATATCCCATGCGTTCGCCGGTCTGCCGCGGACGTGTACGAATCTGCTATGTCGCCCCGCGCGGGCGAGAAAGAGGATGCTTTGATCTGCCCGCATTGCCTAAAGACCATTGAGGACGGCTCCTCGTTCTGCCCCTATTGCAATACCTATGTGGGCCCCGGTGACGGACCCGAGCATACCGAGTTCGTCTTCTGCGACGGTTGCGGCGCGCGCCTGTCGCCGCATGACCGCACCTGTCCCAAATGCGGCAGGCCCGCTCCCGGTATCCTCTCGAGCGATGCCGCCGCATCCGATCTCGCGGCCGGCCGGACCGCCGGGTTCCCCCGTCTCACCCAAGAGCAGATCGACACCGAGGTCCCGCATGCCCCGGCCTCTGCCGCTGCGGTGCTCAAAGATGCCGCGGACCCCAACGAGACCTGTGTGCTTCCCGCGTTCGATAAAGATTTCGGCATTCCCAAGGTCGAGCTTCCCATCCCTAGCGAATCGAAAGAGGATGCGGCCTCCTCGGACGACGCGGCCGAGAAACCTGCTCGCAAGCGCAAGGTCCACCCGGACGAGGACGCCTACCACAAGCACAAGCGGCATATCCCCAAGCCCGTGATCTGGGTCGCCGTCGTGGCCGCACTCGCCGGCGGCGCCTATTGGTTCGTGACCGAGGACCCCGCCGGCGTCATGCCCGGTTTCTACGAGCAGTTCGGTCAAGCGGCGCAGAGCACGTTCCCCACGCGTCAGAAAGGCGAGTCCCAAGCCAAGAAGGAAGAGGGATCGAGCGAGGACAAGGACGTTGTCCAGGAGCAGACCGTGCTGACGGACGACCAGCTCTACGACAAGCTCTCCGAGCTCTACCAGACGATCGTCTCCTATAACGATGACGACAAGATCGGCGATGCCATCACGTCCTTCAACAGCGGTTACCTGCGCTCGTCCCTCTCCGTCCGACAGGAGCTTTCACAGGGCGCCTATTCGCTTCGTGACGAGATCCAGAAGACGCTCGACGAGATCGACGGCCTTAAATACCAGGACGGTTCCGTGTACACGGACGACGTCTCCCACATGCGCCAGCTCGCCGAGTGGATGTATGAGCGCGTCGATGCGATCTGCAAGAGCTGGGACGTGTCGCTGAGCTACCCCGACGGCGAGTCGATGAGTCAGCACCAATCCGACATCCTCGCCCCCATGGTCGATTCGGGAAATTCGGCGCTCAGCCAGTTCGATGCGAACGTTTCGACCTGGAAGCCCCAGAAGCTTTCTTAGCCCTTTGTCGATGTGGGGCCTTTGGGCCGCCGGCGTCCCGACGCCGCATCTCCGTGCGTGCTCAATTGGTGAACGCGTGCGCTTATTGCTACAATTCTAGGATTGAGCATATAAGCATGAGAAAGGTTGTCCCATGTTCGGTTTCAAGAAAGAGCTTTACACGCCCGAGTATCAGATCGTCGGTGATGAGAGCGCCGTGATCGAGACGTCCAAGGGCACGATCAAGGTCAAGTTCGACGGTGAGGGCGCGCCCATCCACGTGGCGAACTTCTGCGAGCTCGCGACCATGGGCTTCTACGACGGTCTCAAGTTCCATCGCTATGTTCCGGGATTTGTGATCCAGGGCGGCGATCCCAACACGCGCGACATGTCGGGTGCCGACGTCGCGGCGGGTGTCGAGGGCCCCGACGGTATGCCCGGTACGGGCGGTCCGGGCTACTGCATCAAGGGGGAGTTCGCCACGAACCCGCGCAACAGCCATGTCGACGGCGCTTTGGCCATGGCTCGTTCCATGGATCCCGATTCCGCCGGTTCCCAGTTCTACTTCTGCCTGGGTCCGCAGCATAACCTCGATTCCGGTTATACCGTTTTCGGCAATACGGTCGAGGGTCTCGACGTGATCTCCCAGCTGCGTGCCGGCGATGAGATCATCCATGTCGAGATTGTCCACGAGTAAAAGGGGATTCCGTTGAACAGCCAGCTTCTCCAACAGGGTCGTGCGGCATATCGCGCCGGCGACTTCTCGGCCGCAGCCCAAATGCTCGCGTCCTGCAAGTCCGCCGATGAGGTTATGGGCGAGGCGGACCATCTCCGCGGCAACGCCTTGATGCATCTCGGTATGTATGCGGATGCCGCCCAGGCATACGCGTCCGCTCTTGCCGATGACGCCTACGGCAAGCGCGGGGCGCTCCTCACCAACCGCGGCAAGGCGCTCGCGGCCATCGGCGACTTCTCGAATGCGGCCCAGGCATTCTCCTCCGCAACACAGGATGCTTCGTATGCGACGCCATTCAAGGCCTATCTTGGTTTGGGAAACGCCCTCTACCAGTCGGGCGACTACGCGAATGCGGGCACGGCGTTCCGCCAGGCGGCCATCGATGGGGCCAATCCGGCTCCCGCCGCCGCCCTGGGTGAACTCGGTCGCTGCTTCCTTAAGCTCGGGCGTCCCGAGGACGCCGTCGAGACATACCGCACGGCGCTCGATTTCGCCGGCCCGCGCGACGACTCCCGCGCCATCAACGCCGGCATGGGCCAGGCGCTCGCTGCCGCCGGTCGTCCCTCCGAGGCACTTGACGCCTTCACGGCCGCCACAGCTGACGGCATCTACCAACTCACGAACGATCAGGCAGACGACCTCGCCCGCGTCCAGGACGCGCTCGCCGCGATGTCCGCGCAGACTGCCATGTCCACGGCGCCGGCGCCCGCGATGGACACGACGTCTCCCCAGGTCGACCCGCTCGACCCGCTCGGTAAATCCGGTCAATTCATGCCCGATCCCTCCGACACGGGCTTCTTCACGCTCTCCGAGTCCGAGATGGTCCAGCAGGACCGCAAGCAGGCAAAGGTGCGCCGTCGCCATCGCCATGTCGGCCTCAAGATCTTCATCGTGATCCTTTTGCTCCTCGTCGTTGCCGGCGGTGGCCTCGGCTTCGCCTACACGCGCGGCTACGGTATCCCGTCCCAGGAGTCCGTCCTCACCGATCTGTTCCAAGCCGCCTCGGACGGCGACACCGCGAAGGCCGAGTCCTGCATCGCTTCCGACCTCTCCGAGGACGCCAAATCCCAGATCGTCGCCTCGGTGCCGCAGGGCGCCACGGTGGAGATCAAGGGTATGGACCAGTCCATGACCGAGACCACGGCCGAGGTCGAAGTCTCCCTTTCCAAGGGCGGCACGCAGGACTATCAGGTCAAGTTCGTCCGTAGTTCCAATCATGTCGGATGGGCCGTCTCCTCGCTCGACATCGACCTTTCCGCCTCCGACAACCAGTAGCGACCTTATGGGGTTTGTCTCCGGCCCGGCGTCCGCCTCCGCGTGGCGCCGGGCTTGCGCTAGACTGTCAATGGCGCTTTGCGCCCTCATCAACCGTCCAACACACCGGGAGTTGCGTTGTTTTCTTTGATGGACATGTTCTTCGGCAGTTACGCCGGCGATCTCGCGATCGACCTCGGCACCGCCAATACGCTCGTCTCCGTGCGCGGCAAGGGCATCGTCATCCGCGAGCCGTCCGTCGTCGCCATCGATAAGAACGATGAGCGCATCCTCGCGGTGGGCATCGAGGCCAAGCGCATGCTGGGCCGCACCCCGGGCAATATCGTCGCGGTTCGTCCGCTCAAGGACGGCGTGATCGCCGACTTCGACGTCACCGAGGCGATGCTGCGCTACTTTATCGACAAAGCGTCCGAGAAGCGCTATCCGTGGACCCCGCGTCCGCGTGTCGTCGTCTGCGTTCCCTCCGGCGTCACCTCCGTCGAGAAGCGTGCCGTCTTCGAGGCCACCATCCAGGCTGGAGCCCGTCAGGCCTACCTGATCGAGGAGCCGATGGCCGCCGCGATCGGTGCCGACCTCCCCGTCGAGGAGCCGACCGGCTCGATGGTCATCGACATCGGCGGCGGCACCACCGAGGTCGCCGTCATCGCCATGGGCGGTATCGTCGTCTCGCAATCCATCCGCATCGCCGGCGATGAGTTCGACCAGGCCATCCTCACGCATGTCCGTGATGCTTACAACCTCGCGATCGGTGAGCGCACGGCCGAGGACATCAAGATCAAGGTCGGTTCCGCCGTTCCGCTCAAAGACGAGCTCGACGTGGAGGTCAACGGCCGCGATGTGATCACCGGTCTTCCCAAGACCGTCCGCATCGAGAGCGAGGAGATTCGCCGCGCTCTCAACAAGCCGCTCGACGAGATGGCGAAGGCCGTCAAAGACGCCCTTGACGCCACGCCGCCCGACCTCGCCTCCGACCTCATGTACTACGGCATTCTCCTGACCGGTGGCGGCGCCCTGCTGCGCGGTCTCGATGTCCGTCTTCGTGACGAGACCGGCGTCTCGGTCAATGTGAGCCCGACTGCCCTCGACAACGTCGTCAACGGTTGCGCCCGCGTTCTCGAGGCCAACGCCTTCGACGGCGGCTTCGTCCAGACGAGCGCGTAGGGAGTCGGTGACGCTTGGCCAGAAAGCAGGGTTTCTCCTCAAATCTGAATACGAAGCGGCAATCAACGGGTATGCGCCCGTTGATTGTTTTCAGCCTGATTTCGGTGCTGCTGCTCACGTTTTACATCCGTGAGGGCGACGCCGGTCCGGTTCATGCCGTGCGTTCGGGTGTCACGACGGTGACGTCTCCCGTCCGTTTTGTTGGCTCCGTCGTCGCGACGCCGTTCAACGCCGTCGGCAACGTCTTCTCAAACCTCACGGCATCCCAGGAATCCCTCGACGACCTCAAGAAGCAAAACGAGGAGCTCACGTCGAAGGTAGCCGAACTTGCCGAGGCCGAGAAGACGGCCGAGCGGCTCGAGGGACTCGTCAACCTGCAGTCGACCTATAACCTCAAGTCGACCGCCGCGCGCATCATCGGTGCCTCGGGCGATGCGTGGACCTCGACCGTCACGATCGATAAAGGCTCTTCCGACGGGTTGTCGATCAACATGCCCGTCACGAGCTCCGCCGGTGTGATCGGTCAGATCATCGAGGTTTCCGCCAAGACCTCGACGGTGCGCCTGATCACCGATGAAAGTTCCGGTGTCTCCGCGATGGTGCAGGACACGCGTGCCCAGGGCATGCTCCAAGGCCAGGCCGATGGCACACTTCGCCTCGAGTATGTGAGCGCCGACTCCGACGTCAAAGTCGGGGACATCATCGTCACCTCCGGCATCGGCGGCGTGTTCCCCAAGGGCCTGCCGCTCGGTACCGTGACCTCGGTGGAGAAGTCCGCCAACGATGTCTACTACACGATCGTCGTGCGCGCCCAGTCGACGATGGAGAACAACGAGGAAGTGCTCGTCATCACCTCGCTCACCGACAGCCAGGCGGCATCGGATGACGATGTGTCGACGGCGAACTCGACGCCTCAGGGGGAATCCCGCGATTCGGGCTCTTCTTCCAAATCCAAGGACGATGACTCGGATTCCTCGAGTGATTCCTCGGATGCAACTGATTCCGGATCGAGCGAGTAGGAGGTCCGCCTTATGGATTTTCGCGATCAGGGGCCGAGTCCCCGCGCGTTCATCATCACCGCCATCGTCTGCGTGCTTCTCCAGGCAGGTGTGGCTCCCCAAATCGAGATCGCCGGCGGACGCATCAATTTCATGATCATTCTCGTGGCGCTTTGCGCATTTTCGGGCGATCCGTCGCGTGCCGTCTGGTGCGGTTTTCTCTCTGGTCTGTTCTACGACCTCACGGCGTCGGTTCCCGTCGGCGTCATGTCGCTCTTGCTCACGGTCGGCTCGTTTGCGCTCGTCCACGGCAATTGGGGACTCACGGCCGCGTCAGCGACCGGTCGCGGTCTCGTTATCGGGGTCTTCGCGCTTGCCGTGAACGCCGTCTACAGCATCATCTTGCTTTTCATGGGGCTTGAGACCAACGTGTTTATCGCGTTGTTCGGCCACGCGCTACCCTCTGCGATACTCACGGGCATCGTCGCGATTCCCGTGCTCGCGCTTACCGGGTTCGGGGCATCCGCTTCGGGCTTCTCGGCGCGCGGCTCCGGGCAGGGCGGCATGCGCTTCAAGCCCAAGACGCGCGGACTCAAGTAAGGACCGCCTATGTCTGCCCAGCTCATGGTCGTGATCGCGGCTGTCATCCTGATCGTCGCCATCGTCGTGGCGATGCTCATCATGCGCGGTGGTGACGCGCGATTCACCTACGATACGCAAAACGGAACCCGCCCTCGTGCCACCGAGGGCGAGGGCAATACATCCGGAGCCGCCTTCAAGGGCCGTTTCACCATGCTCACCGCCGGTGTCGGTGCGCTGTTCGCCGCGCTCGCGGCCAAGCTGTGGAGCATGCAGATGGTCTCGTCCGATTATTACGAGAACCAGGC
>ERZ808240.880-NODE-880-length-38573-cov-34.094969_pt1 | contig 38573 bp, 31 predicted proteins | sample MGYA00521084_ERZ808240 | MGnify/ENA primary metagenome ERZ808240 (study PRJEB31516, sample SAMN03275571) | gut metagenome | biome: mammalia-associated habitat; material: feces | host: Papio cynocephalus | place: Kenya | collected 2012-08-06 ... | reverse complement strand
CAAAGCTGAAGTTGGTCAGCTTTTCTGTATTCTCCAGACTGATGTTGAGAGAATCACCATTGAAAGCCTCACCAGCCTTCAATGTACGAGCAAAGACAGTCTTCTTGGTATAGTTCGGGTTGTCGTTTCCGTCACTGTCTTTCTTGTCGTTGCTGCCGATGATACTGAAAACAACATCGTCGGTTGTTACAGGCTTGTAGAAGACACTGTGAACTTCAACACTTGAACCATTCTCCACATTGGCAGAGGTGTTCACATCATAGATGGCACCATCCTCAGGCTTGTACTCTGTTGAAGAAAGCCCGTTAGGCAAAACATTAGATTCGCCAGTGTATGTAATGGTAGGTGACCAGTTCACCTTGTCAAATGAGCCGTTGCTTGTTTCCTCGGAACCCGACTGTACACGGAAATAGATTCTGTCACCTCGCTTGACCGCAACAGAAGATACGGCTGCGGCATAAGAACTGCCGTCGCCCTTTGCAATAGTCTTGTTCCAAAGCTCATTGCCGCCCTTTTGAATGGCAACCCTCACACCGTCAGCTTTTTGGTATTCGTCAGCGTCATAGTCTCCAGTAGGAGCGACAAGGCTCACTTGACCTGCCACGCTTACTGTTCCATCCTTTGGCGCTTGCCATACACGCACAATATCCTCCATAGGGGAGTTCTTGATGGCTTCCGCCTGCTCATCCTCGCTAACCTCCATGACGGAAGTGTCAACCTTGCCGCCATAGATGATAGGGCTTGGCGTATCGGCACTGCTCAACGTAAATGTAGGAACGGCATTGCCAGCCTTGTCAAATTCCAAATGGTTGAAATACACCTTGCCATTGGAAACGAGGTCAACAAGTCCGTCACCGTTGATGTCGCTGAAATACTGGGTCGTCTTTGTCTTGGTGGTAGATTTGTCCGTTCCGACAACGGCGGTCAGGACATTCCAACCGACAACGGCATTCGCACCGAAAGTATTGGTCGAGCTTTTGGTTGTCGAGAAGTTACTGATGCCCTTTACCTTGACAGGCTCACCATATACGACTTCTCCGTTGTCTGTCTTAATCTGTGGACGATAATATACAGAACCACCGGACTTATATACCTTGTCAGGAAGTCCGTCACCGTTCAAGTCAACGAGTGCGGAAAGTCCCTTGCTCGTGTCGCTTGAATAGCTGTAAGAACCTCCTATTGTATTGCCTTTCCATTGGCTTCCATCCCAAGGTCCAACACCTGCATAAAAGGAACCGCTTACAGATGAACTTGTCGTTCCTCCAAGTGCAGTTGGCTTGTCGCTGAAACGCTTGCTGACAGTCTTTAAAGGATTGACGAAACCAGCGTCAAGTCCGTCATCGTGCGTGTTCCATTTCTCGGAATCGTCCTTGAACGGTACATATCCCTTTTCAGCCTGCACATCATCATAATAGTCGAAGTTCTGGAAAGCCACTTCCTTTCCTGTGTTGTCATACTGTCTGACACCTGTGAGCATTTCCTTGTGGAATGCACCTTCCTTGTAGTCAAAGGCATAGCTGCGCAGGGTCTCGCCCTGGAAATTCACGGTCACTTTCTCCAACAGCCTGTTGGAGGAGGCGAGGAATCCATAGCGGGCATTGTTGGTCTTTACCTGCTTTACCTTGTTGCCATCAAAGAGTACAACGGTGTGCGGTTCCTGTCCTGCATTACCTGCGTGAACCTCCTTCAGATATGCAGCCTTGGCCTTCAAGCCGCCACGCACATCCTCATCCACGATGTCATACACATATTCTATATAGTCACCGTGGAGTTCCTCGACACGTTTCAGCTTCCATTCGGCAATCACCTCATGCGTATTGCCCGAAGCATCGGTGACATTGCCCTTTACAACCGCTCCGTCACCACCATAGATGTACTTGACACCCTGCTTGTCGGTAACCTCCCAATAATAGTTGGCAGGACTGTCACCCTTGCGGATGATACGGCTGAAATCACCGCCTTGGCGGGTGTAGAACTGGCGGTCAGCCTTTCTGTTCATCTTCTCGCCACGGTGTGCGACTCCCATCTGTCCGTTGTCGTCCATAGTGGAGAGCATTGAACCGGACAAAAGATAAGTCTCCGTCTCTTTTGACTGGTCATAACGAGGCACGCCCCACCGGGTGTCAAGCGTAATGCTTGGCACGCTGACGTTCCAACCCTCGCCAAGCCAACCGCTACCGCCCTCGCTGCTGTACTGCAAGCCAAGGCTTGGCTGCATACCGTTTCGTGCCGGCGGCATCTCGAACGGATACTGCAAGTTGGCAGAACCACGGTTGTTTGCGCTTGGAGGCGCAATGACATTAATCTTCGCCGTCGGGTCAGCCGCCTTGATGTCGTTCATCATCGTCGGGGCAAAGCCTTCCGTCTGCGGTGACTCCGGGGCTTGTATCACACCGTTGATCATGTCGGTGAAGTGAGTCGTCCTGGAAACAACACACTCCTCCTTCTTATCGACACGCACACGCTCCAACGCAACCCAATGCTTCTCGGCCGGGTCGTAGTAATAGGTACGGATGTCGTCCTCGGTATAGCCGCTTGGTATTCTCGTGCGGTCATACTTTATCTTGACGGTCGCACCCTCGCCAGTGAAGTGTGTTCCGTGAGGTAGAAAACGGTAGCCCTGTCCTCCTGCCGTGACATTGGTCATGGCAAAGTCAAGCTCAGGAACATTCTCCTCTCCGATGGAGTTCACGGAAAGGCTTCTGTTCCGAATGAGGTCTTTCTGAAGAACGACCAGTTTGCTACCTCCTACGGAGATACTGTCAGAGACACCCTTCTTGAAGAGTTTTCTCACGGCTGTCCCGTCCTTTGCCGAAAGGGACAGTGTGGCGGCAAGCAGTAAAACTAACGCCCACGCCATCTTCTGTATATAATTCTTCATGCGTATCTTCCTTTAAGTTATTTTACTGAGATTTTCCTTGTATGCTCCCCATTCTCGGAGATTGCCTTCACGACATACACACCCGATGCGGGAACCTTGAAGTCGGCTTGCTTGACGCTTTCGCCTGTCATTTGGCGTGACACTACCAGTTTGCCTGATACGTCAAACACCATCAATGTGGCTGCTGCAGGCTTGTCCTGTGTGAGTTTAGCCTCGTAGATGCCTGTCGTAGAACCGTTGCCATTGACAGTGAAATTCTCGTCTTCTCCAGAAATGAAGGAGTTGTCATCCTGTCTGTCCGAGCTGCCCACATGGTTCTCCCTTGCCTGTGTTCCGTTAGGCATACTTGCATCACACTCGCTGCCGACATAGACGGTCATCGTTGTCGTACACTTCTTGGGTGTTTCTATCTGCACGTTGCCCCTTGTGGTGAATGAGGTTACAGGCGTACCGTTTACGGTAAGATCTGTGATATGTGTCTCGCCCTTTCCGTACTTGATGCAGAACCGCCATGCACGAAGTGACCAGACATATTCATGATGCACGGTCTGTCCGTTCAACTTGTATGTGACCTGCATATTGCGGACTGTTACGCTAAGCACATCGCCAGGCTTGATGGTGACATATTTGGTTAGGCTTGTATATCCACCGGTTATGATATGCGCCTTGTCGCCCCGCACGTCGAAGCCATATTGGGTGATCTCGTCCGTGAGGCTTGGCTCCAATCCCACACGGTAGTTTGATTTTGTATCGTTCACCGTCCATGAGATGTCGCCAGACAGATAGGTCCTGGTGTCATGTGAGTATGAGGTGTAGAGTGCGTTGCCAGTGGCATAAATCTCGTTGCCTCCACCTTGTGATACGGACAGCGCATAGGCGCCGGGGGCAAGATTCGTGATTCTATGCGTGTCACCGAAGAATGTTCCTCTGGCAATGGTTTCTCCTTTTACTTTTCCTGCAACGGTGTCAACGCTGAGCACATAGGAATAGACTGGTGTACCGATGTTGATGCCGATGTCGATATACCCGTCATTGCGTGGAACTCCATTCTCGCAACTTGACGGCGTAGGAGTGGCATCATAGGAAATGCCGTCATAATAGGCGAATGTGAACACATCGCTTCCGCTTCCGTCTGCATCCCATAGGATATTGCGGAATATGGTCTTGCCCCTTGTCATATCAGGCTTGGAGCATCTTATGTTGCTATTGCTGTTGATGTCGAAATCACCTTCACCGCTTGGGTCTATGAGCATGACGGTACGCTTGCGGCAATAGTCCGAGAACTCCCTGTCCGGTGTGAGGTCATAGCTCAACTCTGCCATATAACCGACATCATCTATTCCTCCTGTCCTCAAGCCTGCCATATTCAAGGCGGACTCTGCTCCTTCCGTTCGGATAATGCCCACATTTGTGTCTGTGTCAGTTGCATCCGAAAGGGATATGGTCCTTGTCGCACTTCCTGTTCCGTCAACACGCAGATAGATGTTTTTGCCTTCCTTGCGGATGGAAATGTCCGTTCCGTCAACATCCGTGGCGATGTATGAATTTGAGACCGCTCCGTTGATGATCGGATAAACAACTCCAGCATTGGTGAACCGGAATCCATACTTGCATGTGCTGCCACCGATGCTTCCGAAGCCAACGTCAAAAGTCGGGTGACTTGTCGGACAGGTGAACTCAAAAGCACCGCCACCTCCAACAAGGGCTGGGGTCGTGGCATAAGCTCCGGAAGCGGCTTTCTCTTGGATGATATTGTCAGTAAAGCCATTCCTTGACACTTCAAGTCCTTGCGCAGTCCATCTTGCCACTGTACTGTCGGGCTTTGACGGCACGTTGGTCTTGACCATCCATGTACGTTTCATGACATGCCACAGGGAATCTGTAGGTGAGGTATATGTTGCAAGTGCCACATCATCGTCGCCCCAGAAAGTAAAGCCTCTGTCCGGCATCGGATTGCCGTTTTCACGTCCCATGACAAGCAGACGGGAAGCGGATGAAGGGTTGTATGGATTTGCGTCATGATAAGTTCCGTTCTCCTTCAAGGCCGCATACTCCGGACTTTCCTCATATGATGTTGCGGAAAGCGGTTGGGAGAGACTTCCTGCCGTGTCGGTTCCAACAGCTGTGACCCTATGGTGGTAGGCTTGGTTCTCCGCCATATCCCAAGTCAGGTTTCCGTCGCTGTCAAGATACGAGCCTTTGAGGGTGATGCCGTACTTTACCGCCAGATAGCTCTCCACTTTTCTGCGCTCATCGGGTGTAAGCATCCTGCTGAAAACAATAAGCTCAGGGGCATATCCCCGGATGGAAGCATTACCGAAGAGCGAGGTCGGGAAATCCGTACCGAAACTGCCAGAGGTGGAAGGGGTTCCGATGAATAATGTGGTGTTGGAGTTGTCTCCCCACAATGTTGTTGAAGGATTGCTTACCTTGAAGTAGGACACAACGCGCAGAGCGCTTTCCTTAAAACCGTTCTCGGACAAAGAATCACTTGATTGATAAAGCAGGTCTTCACCCGATGCTGAACCATAGTCCAGTGGTTCAACACCTCTACCCCTTACGGCTTTGTCCTTGCTCAGAATGGCTCCGTCACCCTTTCGGCCGTCAAGAGCATAGACAACCATATCCTTGCCGATGGTTGCCAGTTCCGGTGCAAAGACACCGATGACGGTAGCCTGCGAGAGGTTGCCGTGTTTGAGTTTGGCACTAAGACTACGAAATCCGTCTGCGAGCCAGAGACTCGGATTAAAGTTGAAGTAATGGACTGAACTGTTCGGAAAAGTAAGTTCAGACTTGACGCCACGGCTGTCCAATAGCATCAGCCGTATGGAATCCCCAGAGAAATCCTGCCAACGGTAATAACCTTGCAGGTCTGAGTTCAAAGGCGCAGTCTTGAACCACAGTTCGCTTCCGCTGACTCCTCCGGGCGTTTGCGCGAAACTGCCGAGAGCGAAGCCTAACAGTAACAAAGAAGTAAACTTTCTCATGCACTGTCAATTTGGAGTGTTTGAAAAATATAAAAAACGTATGCCTCTGCCGCGCAGGGAGAGACCAGTGAGAGAGAACGGACTGTTACTACGGAGAAGAATTGTGATATAGGCTTGCTCCGTAAGGTCCTATTGTCACGTGGCAGGCCAATAGGCTTTACCACCAAACTAATGCTGCAAATATACAAAAATAATCTTAATAAACGGATATTATCTTTAAGAAATTTGCTGGTTTGGTGTTTTTTTCTTATTATTTCGGTCAATTTTGCAGAAATCTTTTACATCTGTTGTATGTACTGGAGTTAGTTTGGCAAAAATACACAAATGGTCACGGCTTCAGTTTCTTATGTTAGAATGTAAATCATGGTTTGAAACTGTACACACTCGGGGTACAAATGAAAACACTATATGCTTGTGTCGGAAAGGTATATATGAGCTGATGGTAGAGTCGTCATCAACAACAATGGCCCTGATTTGATAAACTCAGCAGGAATACTTGCTATTCATTTTTTATGATGGGGTTATGTTTACAAATTTGAGATTTCATGTAAAAAAAGTCCTAATTTCAATGTTTCTCTTCTTGCAAATTATGGGATATTAAGAAAAATATCGTATCTTTGTCCCCGAATTGAGGCGTTCTTTGCATATTGCAAAATACAGAAACGAGCAGAAGTCCGCTCGTTTCCATATTGTTACCTATATAATATAGGCAAACGCCCAACTTCTTGATTTTCAATCAAAGTCCAATTTAGAGCGAGTTAGAGCAATGCACAATTTAAGCAAAAGCAACGGAATGTGAAGATGAGAGAAATGAACTGCAAGTGGTTGAGAATGAGCAATATTTCATAATTCTACCAATTGGCTGCAAAGCAAAGCCGAGCAGGATATTGAGTTATTTCAGTTACCAAACCGTTAGCGGTCAGTTACCGAAACCGACACTGCTAACGAGGTGAAAAACAAATAGTTTGTCACCAGTGTTTGTTTACAAATCCACACTCCATTTGGTGAGAAATTCCCTTGGGCGTAAGCGTGTCACGCTATACGACTCAATTGTGTTTCCGAGAGTTCTTCGTTCAAACTCTGAAGTGCCAATAAAGTTGTTTGCTGTGACAGATAACTCCCAACGCTTAGCCTTGTATGCAATGGAAAAGTCAAGAAAGTGGTTTACGCCTATGCTCTTGTCGTTGGTATGGAAGAGTTCGTTTTTTACGCTCAGCATCCATCCTTTGGCAGGGAAAACTGATAGTTTAAGAAAATGTTCCCAGTCGGTTGTGGGGTTGAAAGAGAGTTCGGGAGCCGTGAGGTTCTTCTGCTTGTAAATGTTCACATTCGACTTACCCTCAACAGAAAGAAATCTCACTGGACGCAATGAATAGTTGAACGAAACAGCGGTTGTGTTCATACGTGCATCATTCACAATGCCCGACACAAGCATACTATAATCTGTGATGTTGTGTGAGGCACCAAGACCTATTAGTGTCTTTGCCCATCCAAAAGACTTGCTTATACGACCAGAAACGCCTATTGTCTGCATGATATATTCCTTGTCTGTAGCAGTCATGGTATAGACGTTGCCGTTCATTGCACTCTCATAAAGGATGTTTCCCGACATTCTATTATATGAAGGACGAATATTAAAGAACAGTCCCGACACAGGATTGGTGTATTTATATGCTGCCGTGGCATGAAGAGAGTGAGTAGCATCCGTCTTGCCTCTATTCACTTTCTGAGTGCGATAACTTGTGAAGATAGGAGTGTCATAGATAGACCTTCCCATCAATGGCGCATTAGCATAACCAACATTACCCGAAAATTCAGAAACAACAGTTGCCTTCCAATTCCAACTCACCGAAGGGTCTATCCACAGATGATTGCTTCTTGACTCACGGTAAGACTGATGGGCATAACTTATCTTCGACTTTATTCCAATCCTGTGCTTTCCGAAAAGGAACGACATTGAAGGAGTCCAATACGTGCGAAGCAACTGATACACATTCGTCTTCTCCGCTTCCTCGTCCATTGCCACACCAATACTCTGATAGTCGTAGTTCACTCCCAACTCATTGTTGAGATAGTGTCTGCCGACTTTCAGTTTATATTGCATTTCATTCTGCGTGGAGAAGAAACCGAGATTCAGCCGTTCTGTCATTCCACCAATGGTGAGCAACTGTCCTGGCAGATAGCTATAGGTCCAATAACTGTCAACGTTATATATGTTGCCCTTTGCCGTGGTGTGCGACATCTGAAAATCCTCAGTAATACTGCGCTTGTGCGGCTTCACCATCATGTCGGTGTGCTGTCCGTTGTACATCATCGTGCCGACACTCTTGTTGAAGTCAATATAACCTTTAAGGTTGTTCTTGATGAAACTCTTGCTGCCGTTGTACTGATAGTTGGCCTCACCCTTCCATTCGCTTCGGGTGTTGCTGACATTCTGCTCCTCAACAATGACAGGCATGTCGGCAAGGGTGAGATAAGTGGATGAACTATAGTCTTGCATGTCGGTCTTGTCTATAAATCCATTGCCTTGCACACGCAGTTCCGAATCCTTGCCAGTCTTCCAAAGCCAGTTGCCGGCAACAAGATGACTATTGTTGAAAGTATATCGGTTGTCTGCAAGGTCGGGAGCCGAAACCGACATCATAGAGAGAAAGCCCGACTCAGAGCCAGTTCTTCCCTTCAATAATGCAGCAAGATCGAGCACCTCATTGTCGAGTTGCTTGCCGATGTTGTTGTTCTTGTACATCATAAGCGTCTGATACTTTTTGTTGAAACGCATACCCATCAGTCGGCAGTCGTATAGAAAATCATCACCATAACCCAAACCTATGTCAGCCGCTCCCGTCCATACGGCTTTGGCATCATCCTTCAACACAAGATTGAGAGCAGCCTGTTCGCTGAACGACACGCCACGCAACGACTTCACCGACTGATGATTCTCCAACACCTGCACACTCTTTATCTTATCAGCTGAGATGTTTTGGTTGGCAACACCATATTGCGAACCCATCAAATCAAGTCCCTCGATATAGAACTTGTTGATAGGTTTTCCTTGGTATTCCACCTTGCCATCCGCTTTCACCTCAAGTCCAGGCATCTTGGCTATCACGTCGGCAATGCTTCGGTCTTGCCCCTGGCGGAAACCCGCAACCGAATATGTGAGCGTGTCTCCTGTACTTTTTATACGCTCCGCTTTTATCTTTACTTCCTTTAGCTTGAAGCCACCTTCTGCCAACGTGATAGTCATGCCATCCTTCAAATCAGTAAACGGCATCGTCTTCTTCTGATAACCAATATAACTTACCGTTATGCTTGCAGGATTTTTCCCTTTAGGAATAGTCAGCTTATATTCACCATTATCGCTTGTGAGACAATACGCCACGGTTGATTTGCTCTCAGTCGATGCCACAACCGAGGCACCTACCAAGAGCTCTCCTTTCTTACCCTTCACCTTTCCTGTGAAGGTTTGTGCAGAGAGCGAAAGGTTTGCTAGCAGAAGTAAAATGAAAACGGCAATTCTCATTCTTTATCCAAATGGTTATATTTAGGCACTTCAACCTCGTTATCGACTTTTGCATCAGTCCCAGAAACAGTATAAACAATCACTTTTTCACCCGATGTCCTTTGACTAAGAATTCTATCTACAAGTTGGTCTTTATTGATTCCTTCTGACTCTGAGCGCAGTTGCAAGAAACGTTTTCGGGTACACTTCTGGTGGCTGTCTTCTTTGTAAACCGAAACCAAGGCATTCTCAGGAGCATTCTCTACACCAACAGCTTTGAAATCAAACAAGCCCTCCGAATCCCTTGCCGCCATAATCAATCCTGGCAAACCATTAAGAATGTAAGGACCGTAATTGAGAGGCAACTCGATAGAATACCATACAGTCCATGTCCGGCCATACACAGAGCCAACCGCCTGCTTGCATTCATATTCACAGATGGTCTTTGTGCTGTCGTTCAATTGCCATTTTATGGACGGAACTTGGTCTTCGTATTTCAAATCAGACGAGAGGACTTGCTTGTAATAAGTGTATTTTCCCCTTTTAGGATTGCCAACAATTATTTGAAGGTCATTTTTCGGTGAATATTTTCCACCGATAACTGGGAGTTGATCAATCATCGCATTGTCTCCTCCTTGGGCTTTTACTTTAATCAACTCACTATCATACAGTCTGTAGTTCTTATTGTAGAATACAGCAGTTGTATCTCCAATATCAAGCATCCACCTGTAAATGTTCAGATTCCCAGTGACAATCTGCGCATCACAATCGTAAATTACACGATATTTTGCTTGTTCTTGCGCATTGACAGTAAAGCCGTACAGTAACGCCAGAATAGTTATATATATGTTTTTATATGCCATACCATTAATTATTTAGATGCGAACAACCCAACAAAGCATTAATATAATATAAAAATGCTCACTCCTAACTTGGAGTATATCAAGTTAGGAGTGAGCATGATTTTCCACAACGATTAGCGTTGTTTAATTACAATGATGTCAATAATAACTCCTTTGTCATCTACAACAACAATAATTACGTCAGGAGTGTCATTCTTCTGAACACTATAAACTTCAGAATTCACAGGGGTTGAAGCAACCGAATTAGCAGCGAATGATGTTGAAGCTATTCCAATCATCAAACAAAGGGCAGTTAAAAATTTCTTCATTTTTACTGAGGTTTAAATGTAAAAAAATAAATATATCTATCCAAAGCAACATTAAATTGCAAGGAGTTTTTGTAATTCTAATATCATACCAACATGCAAAGCATAATAATATTCGCCAACGAATATATGTATTTTTGTGGAATTTCCCAATATTTCGATAAGAAAAATCTTTAAAATTAAAGTATTTTAAGATATGATTTACCTGTTTTCCTGCACAAAACAATATAAAATGATTAAAACAAAAGTGTAATTTAGACCTGATAAACTATCCAAATTCACTTTTGTTTTGATAAATGAGTCACCTTGAAGAAGTGCCTTCAAAATTGAGGGATACCTCAAAATACTTACAGTTTAAAACTTAAAAGCATAACAAGAACCATTCTGTATAAAATTTATAGCACAAAAGAACCCCTTTTCACTCGAAATCTCTAAGCTTATTCTTTAATATGCGTTGCGCAGCCTCCAAGCAGCGACTGTTGCCACTACCCATCAAGTCTGCATAGATTAATATAGCAGGAACAGTTCTGTTGTCTGTTTCCCAATTCCAAAATTTGTTGTACAGATGAATTTCCCCATTTGCATCTTGCTTGACGACACCTGTTCGTATAAGATGTGCTGCAGGTATTTCCGTGTATATGTCGAAAAGTCCTGGTTGTAAGTAGCCATCCGTCAAGTTTGCGGCAGGTTCTCCTCCCCATGACATGCCCTTTGGCAATGCTATGTTTTTCCACTCATTTCTATTCGCTTCTGTTCGAAATGCCATTGCGCCTACCAGCAATTTGGGTTTCAATACTTCATTGTAATTGCTAACCCATAAGTCAAGCAGTTGTTTTTTGTCTTTTATTATGCGCCCGTTTTTAGTGTCACAAACAAAACCACGTCTTGCAAGTTCATCCCAAACGTTTTTCACGCTTCCCAAAGATACACCAATTTGCTCTTTTATCTCTCGATAAGGCTTCTTTATATTGTCTGCATCTTGCAACAGATAAAACACGACCTTCAATCCTGCATCTTGAAACACGGGATAGGTTTTCACCTTGGACTCCGTATTTTTCCTTCCTTGATTAAATATTTGGAAAATCAAGTTTCCTGCCTTTGTATATCTGACAAGGCAGTTTCCTGCACAGTCCAGATAGTTGATACCTCTGTTTGCCAATTCTGTTGATACCTGCGGCGTGACGTATTGCGTAACAAGCAAGATTTGCTGCTTGTCATTGTTCATCGTTTGCATAGTCGCTAATGTCGGATTTAATGTGGCCTTGGTTATGTTTTCCCTTACATGACACACAAAATCTATATTCATTATCTTAACAGTGACATCATTTTCATTGGTACAATTTACTTTGACGGCTGTTGTTGACACAACATCCCCCACAGGAAGGCTTGCTCTAAGAGCATCCAATGCTTGGTTTATTATGATATTGTTTGCCATCATTTTATGTTATTTGTTCAATATATCAGTTGTGTTCAATTTGATTGAACGTTGCAATGATAATGAACAAAACTTAAACGAACGAACTTTTTGTTCAATATTTCATCTTGTTCAATACTATTTAACATAGTGCGAAGATTGAACAGGGATATTTTCAGAAATACAATTCCCGAAAAGTGACACAAATGACAAAAAACGGGAATGCTCGAACTGTATATGTCGGTTCTAACAGATCTCTCTATTATCAAAAAGCGGTAATCTTACCAGTTTTAGTCACTACACATCTCCCATACCCCTTCATCCTCCCTTGTTTTTCCTTAGCAAATTTAGTTCAGCTCACCAGACCGTCAAGTATCGCCTTGCTATTGGCTGGTTATTTCCTTAGCAGCCTTCCGCCAATCAAAGATTGGGGTATTCCAATGAAATAATCATCCAATTCCTTGTCTTGTCTGTCTCCATGCCCGAACTCTTGATTGCACGTAAAATCAATTCCCTCGATGAAGTCGTAAAGGCTTCGAGAATAGGGAAGAAAAAGAATTTTCACAATTTAATCCGAACAGATATGAACGATATGATTAACGAAAGAGACAAGGAGTTTGCCAATGAGTTTTCACGCTTCGTGAACGGCAAGATGTGTTCCGCATCCAAGGTGGGTGCAGAGTTTGCCAATGACCACCGCTTTCTTGTAAACGAGAAGTTCAAGGTGATGATGGCTTTCATGGAGCAGTTGGCAATAAACTATCAGAAGGGCTATTATGACCTTCGCAATGAATGGGCTTGCACCTTGGCACATGCTGCCATTGAAGCCTTGCGTGAGCAGCAGCTCTACTATCCATCTTCACCAGAGTATTCACCCAATAAATAATGCAGCTATGACAAGCAGATTGATTACACCACAGTTGGCGAAGCAGTTGAAGCAATATCCGCTTTATTCACAGGACGGCAAGAAGAAGGATGCCATTTGCCAATGCGTCTTCTTCATCGGCAAAGTTCGTTGGTATGTATTGGAAGGTCAGCCGGAAGGCAATGACTTCACGCTGTTCTCTATCGTTGTCGGTCTTGCTGATACAGAATATGGCTATGCTTCCATCAAGGAAATGGAGAGTATCAGCGTGGATGTCGGACATAACCTTCCTAAGATACCGATATTGCAGGACAAAAGCTTCAAGCCTTGCCCAATCGGAAACATTCCCGACGAGAGATTGCAGTCGTTCCTGTCTGATATGTATGACAGGAAAGAAGCTTAAACTACACATCAGCCGTAGGCTTCTTGCCTATGGCTGCTAAAAATCAAACGATATGATACAGCAAAAGATAACGGAGATAGCCGAAATATTAGGATGGAGCGTTGATTTCTCCGAGCCACAAAATGGCAAGACAGATGTAAACTTCGCCAAATATACTTCCTATGGTCAAGATTTCAATTTCAGCGTGGAACTTGAAGACGATGATATGGAAGCCTTCATCGACAATATCCATGAGTATTATGAGAACTTTGATGTTGACGAGGAAGCGTACATTTGGATTGGCTCAGACGGTCACGGCAAAAATGGCGCACCTTACCACATTGCCGATATAGTCAAAGACATGGAGGAAGCCGAAGTCATGATGGCTGACCTTTACGAGGCATTCAGACAATTTTATTCACAGTTAGAACTTCAAGACGTATGACAATAGAACAATATCTTTACCGCCTATGTCGAAACATTCTCTATGAACGTTTCGACTGGCGCAAATATCTTACCACCCGAAGCTATTTCGGCAGAGACCTTTGCGTCACTCCGCTCCATGTCTCCTATGGACAAATCGGCTATACCATCCATTTTCCTTACTCTCGTGACCCAATGCCTGAACTCGCATATGATTGGGAAATGAACGAACTCACCATTGACGAGGAAGATTGGCAGAAATGGCTTGCTGACGAAGATGAGGAAGATGATGACAGCGAAGATGCCATACCCGAATAATGAAAAAATCCAGGATGCCTACACAATTATATATGTGCGCATCTTGGATTTATGCTTTTTTGCTACAAATAGCCTCATTATCGGCGGAATGCAGACCTTGCGACCTTGTCCTCTTCTGCCTCAGTTTGCTCACTATTGTCATATGATGCAGATTGTTTCATGTCCTTCGCATCCATTTTCTCATCTGATACCGAAGCTACAACATCCTCACTCTGTTGCTCCTTCATTTCCAAAGACACTTCGTCTATTCTCTGCGTGAGAATAGACGTTGCCTTTTTTACATCCATCAAGGTGGTCTTGATGAAACTTGGCGACTCCTTCAGACTGCCGAGCCAAGATTTCAGATAGGCGGCACTGTCTTCCTTCAGATTCTTGGTCATGCCATACTTCTGGCACACCAACGCACTGCCCAACTCTGCAACCAGTTCCTCACGTGCATATTCATCGGAACCGAAGCCCGACTGCGGTTTGAGACGGTTCAACTGATCTTCCGCTCCTGTCGAGTGAACCATCTCATGGAACGCTGTTCCATACCACGACTCACCATCCTTGAACTGTGACTTTTCAGGAATGGTTATCTGGTTGCGGGAAATGGAGTAGAACGCATTGTCCTGGTGTTCGATATTGATGGGACAAATCCATCTCTGCTCCTTGAACATCCGGTCTACAGCAGGAAACGAATACATGTCACCTTCCTTCACCAATGCCTTTTCTGGCTTGTTCTCTGCTTCCAACTTGGCATACAATTCAGGTCTTGCCTCTTTCAGATTGGTCTGTGCCACATTGAACACCTGGTACACATTCAACTTCGGATAGACATTATACTCCTTCTGCTCCTCAGCACTCATTCGCTTGTAGTCGTCATAGGGTATCTTTTCTTTTGTCTCCTTGTGTACAATGGTGAAACTTGTCAGCATCACGGGAAAACTCTTCTCTCCCTTATTGATGCCAACCTTGGGCAACGGCTCGCCATTGGCATCCACCATCTGCTTCTTGTTACCTTGCTTGTCCGTCTGATAGTTCAAACCCACTGCACGGTTAAAGGTGCAGAACACTGGCAACTCGTAGCCTTTCTTCTCGCAGAGCATGGTGAGCAACAATGCATTCATGCCGTTATACTCCCTGCCAGACAGGTTCTTCGGCCAACTCAATGTACCTTCCGTAAACCAAGGCTTTTGCCATCCGTCCTTGCTTCCCAACGACTCGATCTTCTCTATCATCATGTTTGCGAAGGTGTCCAAGGCTCTGTCCTCAGCATTCTTTCCTTCGCCATTATTCTGTGGACTCTTATTGTAATATGCCATAGTCGCTAATTGTTAGGATGATACGGTTTCTTTTCCCACTGGTTCAACTCCGCCACCTTGCAGCCTAAGTTGAGTCTGTCGTTATACACCGAGATTTCCAACTCGCCCTTTGCCTCGATGGCGGCTTTCGACTGCAGCCATTCTTCCTTTTCTTCCGAGAAACGGACAAAGCGCACCCATGTAAAAGCAAATTCTTCTCCAATCTTCTCTGCACTGAAAGCAGAAAACATCAGGAAAGCCTTCCCATTTTTGTCCTTCTTCATAACTATGTCCTTACCGACCTTGCCCTTGAACTCCATGTCGCCCACGATGCCATCCTTGCATTCCGATACAGGCGACAGGTTCACTTCCGATACCTTCAAGTTGAAATACAGGTTGTCGTCTTTCTTCTTGAAGGTCAATACACCTTTCAACTCAATGCGGTTGCCCACGACAATGCCTTCCGAATCGTCACCATCCATGATGCAACTGACAATCACGGTCTTGTTGATACCACTCTTGGCTGGTATCACCACATCTACGGAATATGTAGTAAACGGCATTCCGTCCTTTCCATTGCGAACCACTGCAGCCTTGCTGACGGTTCCGCACACACTTACGTTACATTTAATCATAGCTCAAATACTTTTTTATTCGTTTTCAATCGACCAAGATGTGGAATCTTCAAGTATCTGATTATTTCCAAATGTCAATCATCCATCATGGGTGCTCTGGTTATTTCTCGAAACAGCCAGACTCCCACCATAACATTGAACCCGATATATCCGACAGCTGCATACACTCCGCCCAACAAAAAGGCACCATATGCCACTGCCGTAAATAGTGACAATCCCATCAATAGTGGAACCGCTACCGCTAACCATCTTTTCATTTTTTCCTTCATGTCTTTACTTTCTTTGCATTGTCTGACTTTGACCTTCTTGCTGTTCCAGGACACGTTCATAGTTTTGCGATGCCTGTTGCGTCAGCACGATAGTATTCACCATTCCAGCTATACGCATCTTCTTGGCTTCGTTACTTAGATTGGTATCACCCAACACTTGCGATAGTCTGCTAAACTCAGCATTGGTCAGCTCTCTCGTCACTTTGGCAGTGCCATTGTCCGCTTGCAACACAGCCTTTCCATTGTCGCCAACGCTCAGCACGCACTCCTTCATAGTCGGCATCAACGGTTTCAAATCCACCTGCCTCTTGCTTACTGCTTCTGAGATTTGCGCTTTTTGCTCTTCCTCGCTTTTACTGTCTATTTGCACAGCGAGGGCAAGCAGACTGCTATACATGGTTGTTACCAATCCCATTATCGGGTCTGCACTTGACAATCCTGTGCTTGCATCCTCGGATGAAAGCAGTTTCTTCATCCAATCGTCAGGTGACAGACTCGTGTCCACAGCCGAACTGTTTTCCTTGTATTTTGCCAACAGGTCATTGCCGTTATACAATGCCTGTTGCTTCAGATTACCTTTCTGTGCTATCTCTGCCAAGTATGATGCAGGATCCACATCCCTTGTCTTGCCGTCTGCCGATATGGTCTTCACCCCGAAATGCAGATGCTCACCTGTGGTTCGCGTTCCAGTATTGCCAGATACACCTAACTTTTGCCCTGCTTTCACCTCGTCACCCACCTTCACAGCAATACTGTCCAAGTGCATATAGGTGGTCTGTACCTTGCTTCCGTCCGACCTTGCGTATTCCACTGTCACAGACTTGCCACCGCCAGTATTGGCATTGTGGTTCACAGCTACCACCTTGCCGCCATTCTCTGTAGCCAGCACATCATCATGCTTGGCTCTGATGTCAATACCCTTGTGCATCTGCTGTTTGCTTTTGTCCATAGGGTCTTGGCGCATACCGAATGGAGAAGTGACAAACAAGAACTCGTCCCTTTTCACAGGGAATGAGTATTTGTCGTTGGTTGTTTGAGATGCTGTTTGCTTCTTTTCGTCATTATTGGATGTCGATACCGAAGACGATACCGTTGCTGAAGTCCTTGCATTCTGTTCTACGCCGAACTTCTTGCCCTCAGCCCTCATTTCTTGCATCACCTGTTGGTCATACTTCTGTAATCCATTAATCTCGATAATCTTTTGCAAACTGGCAGCATATCCTCCATTGGTGGCATAACCGCCTCGCTCAATACCTTTTGTCCATCCCTTGTAGTCGTCTGGAGAGAGTTTGAAGCATTGGCTGTAGCGGCTGTTGTTCTTCAATATTTTGGAATGGTGTTCGTATGAGTCACCCACCGTGGCATACTTGCAGAACTTCTCATTCGGCTTGTCATCGGTATAGACAAGATAATCGCCACCGTTCTTCAGCCAACTTTTCGAAGCCTTCACGCCAAAATGGTTGTTGCCCAACTGCGACAGTTCACTCTGTCCATTACGGCTTTCTAAGATGCCTTGCGCCAAGGTGACGGAAGCAGGGATGCCATATCGCTTCATCTGCTCCATCGCCTCGGCAGCATATCTTTCTGCATATTGCTGATTCTTGCTCATGTCTTTATATCCTCATTATTATCGTTTCATACCGCCAGAACGCTGCTGTTCCTCAGTATTTTGCTCCTCTTGCTTCTGCTTGGGTGCCTCCAACTGGTCACAGATAGCCACTCGTTCTCCAGCTCGGATAAGCTTGGGCAGATAGGTGTCCAAGGCATGATGTGGAAAGCCAGCCATGTAGTGACCTGCTTGGGTGTTTCTCTTTGTCAATGTAATCCCCAACACTTCCGCTCCTCGCTTGGCATCCTGTTCATACATCTCATAAAAATCACCTACACGAAACAGCAGCAAAGCATCTGGATGCTTGGCTTTCAACTCCTTCCATTGCTTCATGATGGGAGAGTCCTTGGTCTCTTCCTTCTGCTTACCCTTTGTTTCTTCCTTCTTTTCCACAGTAGCGTTATTATCTCTTTGAACAGTCACATCCTTCTCTTCCCTAATATCTTTCTTTTCCTCAGAAGATGCTTGCTTATTCTCCTCCTCGTGATACTCTCGATGTTCTTCCTCATGCTTATCGGTGGAGACTTGCGTTTCTTGCTTCACCTCGGTTTCCTCAACTTGCTTTTCAGATGCAGTCTGCTCCTGCGTCTGTCCTTTCTGCAGGATGTCAGCAAACAAGGTTGCTGCAAGATGTTTCTTATACTCGTTTTTGTCTTCGGCTATCCACATCCGTTGCCATTGGCTTGGCGATACCACACGAGGCTGCAACTTGTCTGCGCCATCAATGGTGGCTGCACACAGAATGACATCGTTCTTTGCCTTGAACACGTTCACTTTCTGTATGCGATTCAAGTCCACCTCGTTGTGCTGACCGTTACCGAACAAGTCCACCTTCAGGTCAGGCTTTGTCTCTGCCATCGCATAGTATTTCTGTGCAAGTTCCACTCTCAAACTGTCCATCGTGTCCTGCGCCTGTTTCAATGTGGTGAAGAAGCGGTTTAAGTCCGCCTTGTCGGGATAGATGGAAAAAGCCTTCTGTCCTTCGGGCTTGATATACATCGCCCAACGCTTGTTGTCATCCTGCACCATCTGTATGCGGTCGAAGCCCACCTGCTTGCTCTGGCTCACGGCATCACTCACGTCTATCTTGGATATGTCTTCCAGTTGCCAGTTCTTCAATCTTGCCACAGTGATGTCCTTTCCTGCAAAATAGCTGTCATCAGGATGGTAGCCCAAAGCGCCATCGGGATTATAGAACTTGACAGACTGAAAACCTTCCTTCTGTAAGGCATGTTCGATGCGCTGCTTGCTCATGCCCGACACCTCGTTGTTCACTTCCAATGATGCTCCTGCTGGCAACACCACATCAGCACTCTTGTTTTCCTTGTCTCTTACAATCACCACAAACTTCTGCTCGCTGTCAGGATGCTTGGCTATCTCGTCTGCCACGAAGTAATGCTTGGGCATCTTCAATTGCATCTCGGTGGTCTGCTGCTCGTTCTTCAAGGATGAATATTCTATTTTCTCGCCACGCTCTGCCTTGCGGATAACGTCCAAGGCATTGTTCACATCACTCTCTACGGCATCTATCAGACATGGATTTTCTTTCAGTTCACGGTTCCAGTAATCCACCAGTCCCATGTTCTCCTTGGAAATCTTGGCTGGCATACCCATTTCCATCATCTTGATACCCGAAGCGAGTTCCACCACCAGTTTCTCTTGCTTCACGGCATCCTCAGATGGCGCAATGCCGTTCTTCATCACCATGCCTTCCCTTGCCAGTCGCTGTTGATGTCCTGTAGCACTCACCACTTGGCGCAGCATCTCCTGCACATAATCGCTATATTGCTCAAAGTTTTCTTGTTTTGGCATATACACGGCATCTTTTTCTGTGTCATAATGTGCCACTCCGCTTCCGTCTTTGCGCACCGCCATCAGGTTGTCCTTCATATTCTGGATGAAGTCATTCACTTGGCTACGCAATACCTTGTCTTCATTCGCAACGACATTCGCCTTCACCACTTCTTCATATTTCTCCTTGTCTTTTAGTGGCAGCATGGTCTGGTCGATGTTGAACAGCACTCGTATCTCCCGATTATGTATGCCCTTGTACTGTGTCTGGTCGGTAGCCGACAATTTCTGGTAGTCCTTTCTGCTGATGATGTCTTCCGGATTATGTCGGTTTACATACTTGTTCCACGCATACCAGTTGAACGGCACGCCTCTCTCATGCGCCATCACAGACTCGTCTCGCTTCTTGGCTTCGCTAAATAACGTGTAAAGATTTGTAGAAAATCCGTTCTTGTCGGAGTTCAATCCCATCACGAGGGCATTGAACGGACTCACTGCCGCTCCCTTTGGGTAAAACCGTGGATATTGTTTTCCTTGCTCGTTCAGCCAAACACCCTTGTTGTCGGCTGCTTTCGACAGGGCTTCGGTGATCAGTGACACTTGACGCTCTGCCGCATTCTTCTCTTGTGGACTTTTCTCTTTCATTGTATGATTGTTTTACGATTTATCTTATCTTGAACGTTGGATAACTTCTCGCAGCTCTGCGTTTTCCATCGCCTCGTTTCTCACATTTCTCACTTCTTGCTCGCCATAGTTGCGTTCTGCCATCTGTCTCGTCTGGTCACTCTTGGCAAGCACGGCATTGGCAAGGGTGTTGAGTGGTAAGGCTCCTGCTTGATATGCTCCAACCACATGCTCTGGCAGTTGGATGGTGTATGGCACTCGGTCGATGGTTGCCACTAAACAGTTGCCTTGTAGCACAGGGTTGGCTATTCTCGGATTCAATGGCTCATCAGGATATGATTTGTATTGTACAGTTTGTGCTGTTGTATTACCGTATGATACAGCATTTCCATCATTGCCATCCCGTTTGTTTGCCAATGCTTCATGTCCTGCCTTGTTCAGTAGGTTGGCACCGCCCATACCGATGAGCGTCATCTTCAGCAATGGATTTTTCACAAACATTCCTGCAAGAATGGCGGCTATTGGCATCATGTTGTCCTTCAAGCCTAATGATTGCGTCTTGCCAGTGAACAGTCCAACAAGGATGTCAGGCAACATGGCTATCACATAGCCAAGATTATTGCCGATGTCGCTGAAACCATTCAGTCCGAAGTTCTTCAACAGTCCTTCCCATCCGTTGCTATTATCATTTTCAGGTTGTTCTTGCAGTTCTTCCTCTGATTGCGCTTGCTGTTGTTCATCAGTTTCTGTTTGTTGCGCCTCTTCCTTTTCTTGGATGATGCGCTCTGCCTCTGCAACCTTGGCTGCGTTGTGCTTGGCTTTCTCTTCCAGATAGGCATCTTCCTTGCCGGGTGCCACTATCAGCGGTACATTCTTGTATTTCGGATCGTTCCGTTTCTCTTGCTCTTTTTGGAAAGGAAACTTAAAACTGTTATCTGTCCATGCCATAGGCGTAAATGCTTTTTGTGGGATATGTATCTTGTTATGGAGTTGGCTGTTGAGCGTCTTGACATAGCCATTGTCGGTGGCATTCACTTTCTTGGCTTGTGAGCGAAAACCAGTGAAGGCATTGCCGTTCTGTCCGAATACGCCCTTGCTGATGCTCAATTCCATGGCTTGCTCTTTCCGCTGTTCTGCGTTTCCCTTCTTGGAATCAAGGACATAGCCCAATGCCATGTCGCTCCCCACCAAGGTTGCCAATGACTTCCAACTGCCAATACCACCCATGGTCACGGCATCCACTACCGAGGCGGTTGCCCTTCCTGCAAACTTCTCCGTCTTACTTGGCTTGTAGGCTTTCTCGCCACGAGCCTCTATCTCTGCCGTCAATGGTGATTTCAGGAGCTCTTCTTGCAGTCCCCAAATGCTGTTTTGTGCAGCTTTGCGCAAGATGTAGTCCATCGTTGACTTGGGTGTATTGTCCTTGACGAGTTTCCCAATCATCAGGTCTTCCATCCTTTGTGCAACGTATGCGTATGCCAAATCCTCGCCACAGGCTTTCGACAAAGCGTCATATTTGCTTCGTCCAATTTCCTTCACCACGGCATTGCGCCACTCGCCGGAAATAGTCGCCAAGTCCTTCACGATGTTTTTGTCCTTCCATATCTTCTGGTTGCACATCTCCAAGTAGTCCTCCGTGGTTTTGCTGTTCCATTTGCCTGTCTGTTTCAGCACAAATTCCGTGTTGTCGGCATACGGATTGGCAGAAGCAAGTACTCCTGCCAAACTGCTCTGGTATCTGCCTCTTTCCTCCAGTTGCTTGTGCGTCAAGTCGTCTCGCACCTGTTTCATCACAGGTGCCAGCTTGCCGTCAAAATATCCTTGAAGGCAATACTCCAGTTCGGCAAAGCGTGTCGGGTTCTTGATTGTACTCATTATAGCGTTACGTTTAGTTGACCTAATATCTGTTCTCTTGTCTGCTCGATGGCTTGGTGATACACTTCCATCTGTTTTGGAAAGTATTCCTCCAGCCAAGCGTTCTTCTCTATTCTGTCATGGATGAAGAGGATGGCTTGTTGCAGTTCTATCTCTACGGAGCATTCTCCTTCCTCCCTGTTATTGAACCACGCCTTTGTCCACCATCTCACTCCTGCACGGTCGGGATAGACGCTTACCACTCTGGGAATGTCGAAGCTCTGAACATCGATGTCCAAATCAGCAAGTGGGTCGATGATGCCACTTGTCCTTATGGCTTCGTCATGGAGTTTTTTTTTAGAACTTCGCTCAATGTGGACAGATAGATACCATGCCGCAATGCCAGATAGTTCAAGAAATCTGCTATCAGCAGGTTCTGCACCTTGCAAGCCAAGGGCATGGCTCTCTGCCCGATGCCTAATGGATTGCTGATGGATGGCATAGCTTCATAGAAATAGTGTTTCGCTGCTGATAGCGAAAAAATGTTCCTCAGCGACTGCTCTGCATGTTGCGGTGTCACATACATACCTTTATACAGGTCTTCCATATATGATGGCATGAAGCGTAGCATCAGTTCTTCTATCTCTTTCTGATCTTTGTCATACTGTGTGGCTATATTCATGTCGTAGGTCTCAAACTCAGGAAAACCAGTCTTACCGGTCTGTTCCATTGCCTTCACATTGCCATATAGCATGGTCAGAAATTCAATCGGATTGATTTCCTTGCCGTCAAACCTCACCTCGAAATGCAGTCTGTCACCGCTCAATGCCACGATGTTTCCTGCCTTCACGCTTTGTCCGAAGTTCACGAACACGTTGGCAAGATGGGCGTAGGTCACTTCATACTTGCCGTAGCGTATCACTTGGTAGATGCCGTGTGTCGCATCATTGCCAATGCCCGATACCGTTCCGCTTGCCAAGGCTGACAGCAGATAGTGGTTTGCCTCAAAGTCCAGTCCGTGGTGGAAAAATACGTCTCCTGTTACAGGATGCTTCTGTTTTCCATAGCCAAGTGTCAGTTCCACGTCCTTGCCTCGCTCCTCAAAGGGCATACAATAGCCGCTTTTCGATTGCAGCATCATTTCTTCTGTATATCTCATGTTGTTGTCGTTTTTATGTTTATCGTTTCATACCGCCACTGCGTACGGTCGTTTCTGCTTCGTTCACATTTCTTCCTTGACCGCCATCACCACTGACGATGTTCTTGATATTGGAATTGTTGCCGATAAGCATCATGCCGAGCATGGCTCCTGCTATCTTGCCGAGCCATCCGAAACGTCCGAAGGTGAGAAACGCAGCTGTCACCAGTCCTGCAAGGCTCAGTCCCGACACGTTTCCTTTCCCTAAGTTCTTGAAAAAGTTGCCGAACATCTCCAGTCCGTTTCCTCCGAAGATGCCACGGAAGAAGTTGCTCATACCGCTCCACTTGCTGTTGATGTCGCCCATGGCACCATTCACCGCATCCACAGCTTCCCCTGCCTTGTTCTTCAATCCTTTTACATCTTCCACAGCTTCGGATATTTTCTCCGTGGTGTCTTTTCCGACCACCACGTCACTGGCTATCTCCACCATGCTCTTGTCGTTGACAAGGTTCTGCCACGCCACATATCCTGCAGCGCTGCCCACGGCGGCTGTTTTCATCGCACTTCCTGCGCCTCTTAGTGCCTGGGTGGGATGCACAGCCGTATTGCTTGCAGATTTCAGTCCTTGTTTGGCGACACTACCTGCACCTTTCAAGGCACTGCCGCCATACTTTGCTATTTTTGCCCATATACTCATAGTCGTATCTTTTTGTTGTTATTTGATCTTGCCGTTCCGCTTCCACCTGTTCATACAGTCCTTCACGATGGTTTTCTTGTCAGCCTTGTCGTGGCTACCTTCCTCTATCTCTGCCCAGATGTCCGCCATCGAGGTGTACTTCACCGCCTTGGTCAGCCGTTGCAGCTTTTTGTTCATTACCTTCAGCTTGGGGCGGATGCCGAAAACTATTTCCACTCGTTCCTTCTCGGTCATCTTGTTGCCCGACAAGCATACAAGCCTGATGTCATTTACTATCTCCACGCTGCCCATTATCAACTCACGGTAGATTTTATTGCGTTTAGCTGACAGTGCCACGGCAAGGGCATTGCTCGGATGTTTGTCCAGTTGCTTTGTGAAACTTCCCAAGTTATCCACCAGTCGGTCTATCTCGTGATAGAAACCATATACCTGTGCAGCATACACCACGATGGAGCGGAACGAGTCCAAATAGTTGTTGAACTCTCGTTGCAGATTGGTGGTTCCTACCACTTCCTCTTTCAACCAGATATGACCAGTGGTCTGCATCAGCATCACCTTTTCCTGGTTCTTCAACTCCTTTTCAGCCTTGTCTGTATAGGCATATATCATTCCTGCCAATACAGGGTCGTTCTGGGCTTGCATCTTGCAGACAGAAAGCAGCATGATGCCAAAGCAAAATATCCATGTTCTCATACTCGAATGCTTTATATTATTATGGTGTACTTACCTTAGCAGCTCTTCGCCACCGCCCCAATGCTTGCGTAGCAATCTCACCATTGCTTCTGTCTATCATTCCTGCCGTGACACCATTCCATACATCACTCATTGTATAGTAGCGGATGCTCAGATACAGTTTATTGAGCTTCTTCTGAAATGCTGATAGTTTGTCGTTCAATGCCCACAAGGTCTTGGAGCGGTCTGCTCCTGTCAGCATATTCTCTGTGCCACCATTCGCCACGGCATCATTCAGCAGATTGAAAACCGATACCAATTCCGTTGCCGTCTCGATATACAGGTTGTTCATGCTCATACTTGCCACAATGCCCTGCGGATTATTGGCAATAGCTGTCTTCAACTTGGCGAGCGTGATGAAAATCTTCACGCCATCATCATACAGATGGGTACATGCTTTCAGCGAAGAGGCATAGCCGTTCACTGATTTCAAGTAACTGTTGTACTTCTTCTCCCATTTGTGTATCTGGTTGAACTCGGCAGCCATCGTGTTCTGCAACATCGCCGTCTTGGTCTGTCCGTTGATTTGCTTTTCAATCTCACCGTTGATAAGTTCATTGCCTTCTGCCAATGCCATCCATTCCAAAGGATTGGATGATACCACTTGTGCCTTAGCTTTCGATGCCGTTACTATGCCGATAATTGCTATCAACCATATCTTACCTATTTGTAATCTCATAGATGCTCCTCCTGCGTTTGTTGGTTTCTACTCGTTCTCTGATGGTTGTCACCAGTTTTTCCTTCATCGGTACTCCGATAATGTCAAGCCTTGGTGTCGTTCTGTCTCCAGAATATATGCTCACGGTTTTCAATCGGAATAGTTGCTGCATGAAAGTTTGACTTTCGTTGAAATCCACCACACGGTATAGTTCCAGATAATCCACTTCCCGATGAAACACGCCATGCTCAAACACCAATTGTTCGTTACTGATGAGGTAGCGCATCCTGCATAGATAGACCATTCGATATGCCAAGCATAGGGAAAGCAAGAGCGAGAGGACAAACACCAAAGTGGAGAGAACGGCATCATCAATACCTGCATATACAAAGCCTACGCTTATAAGCACAAGCAAGTGCAGCTCGTTTATCACAAACTGCATCCAATGAGGCTTGATGATGATATTTCTATACCGATATGTCTGCTGCATAGTTCTCCTTTTTGATAATGACACCGTGCTTCATCTGCGGAAGCCCGATGTCCGTTCCTCTTTTTCTTGCAGTTTCCGTTCCTGCTCTTGTTGCAATCTCTCAGCTTCCTGCTCCTTGGCAAATTTGGAATAGTCGAAGTCTATCTCTCCTTGGTCTATCAACCGTTGGTCTCGTTTGCCAAGCAAGGCATCGTTCCAGTCTTTGTATTGCCCTAAGGGATGGTAGGCTTGCACCATACAGTCTGCAAATCCCATTTCCTTGGCGATTACTTTGAAGTTCTTCACAAAGCCACGTCCTGCCTCGTCTTTGTCAAAGCCCAAATAATGGTTCGCTTGTCGGGTCTCTTCCAGCATTCCCTTTATCTGTCCCTTAGTGGGCGTGCCTCCTGTCGAGACATACACGCTCTTCACTGGATTGATTTGGTACTCTGCCATGGCATCGTATGCACTCTCGAACCATAGAATATTTGTGGCTTCTTTCAATGGCTTACCGGTCAGGTTGGCTATCCACAATCCATCACTGCTGTTGCTTCCTTCCGCCTTGCCCTTGTATGCCTTACCGTCCTCTCGTCTCGGTCTGCCTCGCTCTTCCAATCCAACGATGCTGTCTGGCTTGGACGGCAAGGACAGTGGAAAGGCGAGATTGGCAAAGTTCAGTCCGTCATTTCGATGCTTGGTCGCCAAGAAGAAATGCTTGTGAAAGGCGAACTGGGTCCCCATGTTGATGCCTCTTTCCTTGAAGTAAGGATAGTGTTTTCGTTGAGTGTCCTTTTCCCTTGGGTGGAAACGCAAGATGTCATAGTCTGACAGGTTGAAGGGCTTGGCATCTCGCTTGGGTTCTGCCACTCTGCTTTCACGCACATCAATGGGATTGTTCAAGAGCCTATTGCACACCATGTTCACCAGCCTGTCCAATGACATCCCTGGCTTATAGTCGTCAAACAGCGTAGGATGCTCCTTGATGAAGCCTATCACATTGTAGTTCTTCTGCTCTGGTGGTTGAAAACAACACTTGCCATTGCCAGTGACAATGAACTTGTCGCCTCTCACTCGCTGCCCATGACTGTCCACCTTTACATACGACGGATAGCGCAAGCCATCTCGTTTGTTCAACTGATAGCCTGCGTCCACCAACAACTCCTGTATGTTCAGACGCTGCAAGAAATCATTATATGTCAGTTCGTTGTTTGCCATAAGCGTATTCCGTTATAGTCCTTTCCCCATGTGAGGATGCAATACCTCTTGGTTCATGGCAGCCTCAAAGTTTCTCGCCGCCACATCCATTGGCGTATCTACTCCTGGTTTGAAGTAGGGACGAGGTGGTGCAGGTGCTGCACCATGATGGTGGTCAACTATCACTACAGGTGCGCCATGTGGACGATGTAGTTCACTGCCGACTTCGGCTGCAACACCCAATCCTGCTAACAGTGCCGCTCCTATCTTGGTTCCCAAACTGGTGCGGTCTTTCATATCCACTTCTCCGAATATCTTGGAGAAGAGTTTCATGCGATGGTAGTCATCCACAGCCATGAACTTGTCATACTGCTTCTGCGTTATCTCGTGACTAACTCGTTCTCCGTTGATGATGGCGGTCATGCGATACTTGCCTTCCTGCTCCGCTGGCTCCACTCGTATCTCACCAACTGTTACTTCTCTGCCATGCTTGCCTTCACGGAACCATCCCTTACTCTCGTCCAAGTCCTGCCCATCTACAATGCCCACCTTATTGTTCATCGGTTCTTGCTGCACTTGCAATGGTTCTACTGTTGACCGCAACTGCATCTTGCCGTCTAACTCCTGCTGCACCTCTGGACGTAAACCTATATGGATGCGCTCCTTACTGTTGAGCATGTCCATCGTTATCTTGTCTGCGAAATCATCCTTGATGACATTATTCAATATATCCAGTCGTTTGGCTACTGGCACTTGCTTGACAGAATTGTTGGTCAATGCTTTCAATTCTTCGTCGGTCAAGTCATACACCATATCACTTTGGGTGCTTTCTGATTGGATGGTGAGTGTCTTTGCCTTCTCATCGATGATGATACCGTGTGAAGACAGACATTCCTGCCATTGATCGTTGGAGAAATATACAGGTGAGCTTATCAGTTCCTTGTATGGTTTGGCAGGCTCTTGACTTCTTGGACGTGTCTCTACTGGTGTCACCACGGCTTGCAGGTTTTGTAATACGTCTGCTTGTGGTGCTGCTTGTTGCTGTCCTTTATAGTAAAAGCCATAACCTCCAGAGGTTAACTCACCTGGTTTCAGTCTTCTGTCAGGTCTTTCCGCTACCATCGGTGCTCCTGCATAGAACATCTGTCCGCCGACACGTCTCAGATGATAACCGTCCTGCATCCTCGATGTCCAACCTAAAAACTCTGGACTCCATCCTAACCGTCCGTACTCTCCAGCACCAATCCTATATCCATGCAGTCCCATTGCCACTCTTCCGTTAGCATTCCTTGCATGGACAAGGTTTCTCGGCATATAGAAGTCTTTGCTTATGATGCTGGTAAAGACATTGTATGCCTTCTTGTTGGCAGAGTTGGTTCCCCAATCAGTCAATGCCAACATCTGTTTCTCGGTGAGGTTATAGGTCAGCAGTGGGGAGTCGTGTCCCTGCACCGCTAACTGATAACCGTCACCATTGGCTATGATATGGGCTTGCATACCATTGCGCATCAGGATGTCACGCATCTCTGGCTGCAAGTCCATCTGTCTTGGGTTCAAGTTCTTTCTTATCGCCATAGCATGATTGTATTAAGCGTTCTCTGTTTCCATTCCTTGCTCCAACAGCTCGTCCTTGTACTTCACAAACTGTTCCGCACTCTCGTTGCCGATACACAGGGCGTGTTCTTTGCAGTATTCCTCATACTCGTTCTGCCATTCCTCACTGAAATGGTTCACATAATCGAGCCAACCGTATTCACCGCTCTGCATCTTCTCCACGAGGATGTCTTCTGTATAATAAGGTCCTTTTCTCATTTCTTCCCTAAGTTTGATGTTTCACGTTACTTCCTTGCGACAGCCGAAGCATGTCTTCCGGCAGCTTTCTTTTGCTCATTCCACAGTTCTTCGGTATATTCCTCCTCAGGAACATAGTCGAGGTTGCCGTCATCATCCATTACCCAACAGCCATAGATGCCGAAAGTGTATTTGTCCCACTCTCGCTTGCCTTCCTTGCGCCACTGCTCACCATCGCCGTTGGCGAATCTAATGCCAGTATCGCTCTTCAGGTCGATGCCTACAGTCACAGGCTCGTCTTCTACGGCAAATGTCAGTGCCTCGCCATTTTGGATGCTCTTTAATTCCGTTCCTCCAAGACTAAGTTCGTCGGACAGCACCTGTAGGTTTCTGCCAATCACTGGTGTCGGCACAGCCATCACCTGGTTGGTCTCTCCGTCAATCTGCACGAATGCTTTGACATGTGCGCCATCTGGCATATCCATGTCTGCCACCACAGCCTTGCCCTGCTTCAACAGTTCCTGCTGCTCCTTGGTGAATTTGTCCAATGGGGCATACTTCAAAACAGGATAGAACATCACATCCACGCTGCCGTCTGCCATTCTTACCAAGGCGAATCGGGTTCTGCTCTTGATGCTGTAACCCTCGTTTACTTCCATGCTCACTGGCAGAACAGGCGATGGGCGACCATTGCTGATGTCATCCAAGGCATGCATCGGAAGGTCTTCAATCATCTCGTGGGTCAATCCAAATTTCTGTAGTGCTTGATATGGCACTTCGCTTTCTTCAAATGAGTTTCTTTTCATATTCTGATTATATTTAGAATGATACTTTACACAATACCCTGCAAAGTTAAGGCTTCGCACATGAATACAAGAAAGACCGCACTCAACCGCTCAATCTTTTCCATTTTATTATGATTATATCATCACTTCATACTCTCAATCATACTTTAATCTTATTTTATGTTATACTTTTATAGCATCGGCAATCACTCTCGATTTCTTTCCCTAACTTTGCACCATGAATAGGAAAGTAGTGGTATTATGGGCAATAAGTTGTCTGGCGGTATCGAGCGCAAAGGCGCAGTTCAATACCGTCAGCGACAACGTGTGCCGTTACAAAGTCAAGAAAGAGGAGGAGAAGTCTTCAATTTCTGCAAACTCATCAGTGGATTTTATAATGCAGAATCTACCTCAGCAGAAAACAGACTCTGTGGATAACAAACAAAAACAGTGGACAAGCAGCTATCCAAGCATCACTTATCCACTGAAATCAATCAAAGTCACCAGCCCTTACGGCTATCGTCGTGACCCTTTTACAGGTAAACTATCATGGCACAACGGTTTGGATCTTCGTGCGAAGAACGAACCTGCCTATGCCATGATGGATGGTATTGTCGAAAACGTAGGGTATGACAATCGTTCTGGCAACTATGTTACATTGCGGCATGGCAATTTTTATATCAGCTATTGTCATTTGTCCTCAGTCATAGTTCGTAAAGGAGAATCTGTTTATCCTGGTATCATAGTTGGTGTAACTGGCAATACCGGGCGTAGTACTGGCAGCCATCTCCACCTTACATGCAAAAAGGATGGCAAGAGTTTCAATCCTACCATCCTTTTCTCTGCTATAATCTTACAGAAATAGTTCTCCCATATCGTTTCAAAGTTGTTAAAACTTAAACAGCTTGTCATTTTGGCTGAGTTTAACAACTATATATTTGTCGTCTTTTAACTCATCAGGTAGTTTGTCTGATAAGATTGAGGCGACGAACTGTAGATTGGGATATTCATCAACAAACTTTGCTGTACCCAAGAGTTGGTTGCCATGTACCAATTCTTTTTTGTCATACAGTCCAAAGTGCAGACATGGTATATGTTCTTTATCTGCAAATAAGATATAAGCCATGTCAAAGCAAACAATCTCACCTTGCTTCTTACCAGAACTGAAATTTATAGTGTCTGCATCAAATCTTTCTATATTGAATTTATATATTTCGTTCTTGTTTTTTGTTTCTGTTTCGTACACCATGCCATACTGTTCTGCATAAAGCAACTGTGATATTTTTGCAAGATAGATGTTCAGCTTATCCAATTGGGTTTGTACCTTTCTCTTAAACTCATCACTAAACAGAGAATTGTCAATGTTGGCAATCTGCTTGTTCAAAGCGTCTATCTTGGCTTCAACTTTATCTATTTGCTCTATCTGCTGGTTAAGCGCACCTAATTTCTCGTGTTTTTGAGTAAGGTCTGCTATCAAACTATCATAATCAGTATAATACGATGATTGTAACAACTTCTCACTTAACATGTTTTCTGATGTATGCAAAGTTCTAATCTCTGCGTCCAATGCTTCCATCTTTTTCTTTAAGTCCGGCATCTCACTTGCTATAAAATCCGCTTTTTTCACAAGCATACTGTTGTGGTGTTTAAGCAAATCTTCAAAAGTATGATGCAGATTAGGGATAAATCTCTTTGCTTGATTATATACCAGTTTTAATGTATCAGTATCAATATTCGACTTATTGCTAAGAATTTCCTCTTTGGCTTCTTCCATTATAGCATAACGCAACTTCAAGGAACTGAGTTGAGAAGAAAGTACGGTTATTTTGTACTTTAAGTCAGACAGTTCTGTCATGTCGTTGTCAAAATCTGGATTCAAGTGCATCTGTTTCTTGATATACTCCAACTCTTCGATTTCTGATTTGACAATACCTAATTCTGATGCTAAAGCATTTCGGCTTTTCTCTTTTACCAGTTTCTTCCTAAAATTCTCCTCAGTTTTTAACTTCTGAAGGGACTGTTGGCGTTCCTCCACATCGGCATAGTTCAACCCCAACATATACAGATGCAGAGTTTCATAAACAGCATCAGAATTTGTTCCTTCAAGCCAATGCAAGGTGTGATTGACAGCAGCATTAGTATACCTTACATTATGTGCCACCAATTGCCTGAAAGTAGGCTTATCGGTTTCCACTCCCATGATGGCATATTGAAGAGCTTTCTTGAATTCATTTTCATTTGAAAAATTCTCTCCATTGATTTCTTGGATAGCGTTATTGCGTGAAAGGAAATTTCTTCTGATACGAACTTCCTTGGCATTGGCAGTCCAATCACTAACCAGAATTAAAGTTACCAACACTTCTTTCTCTGTCAAGAACACTTTCACTTCCTCATTGATGACACGTCTGTCTTCAGGACTCGTATATATGGTACGTGTTTCCTTACCCAAACAAATGTCAATAAGTCTGAGTATGGTTGTCTTGCCCACGTTGTTGCCAGTTTCTGTATTGTTGTCTGGGGTTTCGTCAACAATCAAATTTAGCCCTTGGTGAAATTCTATTCTCCTAATAAGACCGTCTTTTGATTCTATGATAAGTGATTTTATGAACATAACTCAACCTCCCCATTTTTAACGATGACACAATCTATTAAGTAAAGCCAGTCTATACATAGTTGCAAAATCGCAAAACTCATTTTATACTGCTCCCGAAGAAGGCAATACAAGTCCACGACAGAAATTTTCTTTTCTGCCTGTAGCACCTTCAATACGATAGCACCATTGTAATAGATGCTGTCTTCTGGCCTTATATCATCTGGTAGAAGCATAATTATAGAGGCTTTTCAAATATTTTGCATTCAATAAATGCGTGTACCATAAGTATATCAACACACATTTCCAACTGTTCTTCTGTTAATTTGTTGTTACTTTGATTTATTTGTTTGATGATTTCTTTTTCTATAGCCATGAACAACGCATCACCACTGGCTTGCGGCTTCAAACTTATGTATATCTTGTGTAGTTTCTGTAGTACAGCCATACTCTTTGTTTTTCCTTGCCGAGCATATTCTTTGTATATATCCTGCACATTGACATAATAAATTTTATATTGGTCGATGACATCCTTGGCATATATAGACAAATTGTTAAAACTAGCTTTGGCTTCTATTTCAAAATCTGTCGTATCAAAATCAACTTCATTTAAACTATCTTTTGCTAACAGACAAATGATGTCGTTGAGTCCTGATGTCAACTGTACAGGGGAAGGGGTGTCATGCCGAACGTTATTTCTTACATACATGGCTATTGTTCCCACTTTCTCTATATCTGTCATTCCTTTTATTCTGTCCGCAATGAAGTGAATGTCCAAAATGTCTGTTTCTGGATTAAATACGACTCCATGAGGAGGGTCGTATTTGTGTTTCCGTTGTTCTTTTGCGTCGAGGACTATAGGAGCGAAATAGAAATGGTAGCCAGTGTATTTCTCAGAAATTTCTTCCAAAGAATGGTCGATTTTCTTTTTAGTACACGAACCTGTCACCTGCACCAATATATGATTGGATTCATCCACTAAATCAATCCCTGGCGCATTTTGTTGCGAACTATTTGCATTGCGAAGGTTCCAACCATACACAAGATTCAAGAAATCAACATAGAAGTCTTCTGATATGATATGCAAATCCAACAGGTTTAGCAAACCACGCAATTTTACATTGTATGCTAAGCCTGAAATCCTGTCCAAAATATCACTTATATATGTTTCTTTTTGCAACTTCGCCATAATTTATACTTAAATAATCTGCAAATATAAAATAATTTGCCGAGATAGAGGTTTCTGACCCTTTATTTTTAAGTTTATTTACAGCAAAATGTAAAACTATTGTGATAATATACCTGTTGGGCATCAAAGAAATGCGAAAAATAACTATAATACCTTGTTGCCTATTGATGTTATTGATTAGAAAATATTGCTACTTTTGAATGTCTTTGGAGGTCTTGATTGCAATCAACAGCTACTTTTATGTTTGTTGAAGCCATTGATTAGAAAATATTTCAACATTTAATGTCGGTTGAGGGTATTGATTGCGATAAAACCTACTTTTATGTGTCATTGGGGCTATTGATAGCAATCAATGGCTACTTTTGCGTTCTATTGAAGTGCTTGATTCAAGTTTCTTTGTCCACAATAAGTAAAAAGGTCTATCGCTTGCTGTTTTTTACAACATTTTGTTTCAAGACTTCCAAGAATCTTGAATCAAGGTTAATCCGGCAGGCAAAATCCATGGATATATGAGTCCACTTGAAAAAGTCAGAGCTCTATCAATCTGAAAGTTGAACTACAAGAAATAGCCTAAAAAGGCTTCTTTCGCGCTATCAAATTCATACAGAATAGCCTTTTAAATGCTTTTTAGTTTTAAACTGTAAGCATTTTGAGGTACCCCTCTGTTTTGATGGCACTTTTTCAAGTTGACTCATATATTGAATTGGAATAAAATTTAGATTAATAAAAATGAAAAATTCCGTCCTTCTTAACTTTCATACAGATAAGAAAAACGGAATTTGTTATTTTGGGGAAGAACATATTTATTTTATGTTCAATCCAAATTGCTTTTTTAATTCTTTCACTTTATCGAGCTTTTCCCAAGTGAAAAGTTCGACTTGTATTGTTTTAGTTTCATGGTAACGACTGCAGAAAGTCTTTTCTACAGTTTCGTTCTTGCGTCCCATGTGTCCATACGCAGCAGTTTCCAAATACATAGGTTGACGCAACTTCAGAGTGCGTTCGATAGCCTTAGGACGAAGGTCAAACATCTTGAAGATTTCTTTGGCGATTTCCCCATCAGCTATATTCACATGGCTACGACCGTATGTGTTGACATAGACACTAACAGGTTCTGCCACACCAATGGCATAGCTTAATTGCACCAGCATTTCATCTGCCACACCTGCGGCAACCATATTCTTGGCAATGTAACGAGCGGCGTATGCGGCAGAGCGGTCAACCTTGCTTGGGTCTTTGCCCGAGAAAGCACCGCCACCATGGGCACCCTTTCCACCGTATGTGTCTACGATGATTTTACGTCCTGTCAAACCTGTATCTCCGTGAGGTCCACCAATGACGAACTTTCCTGTAGGGTTCACAAAGTACTTGATGTCGTCATTGAAGAGAGCCAAGACCTTATCACTCAGTTTGCTTTTAACACGAGGAATTAATACGTTGATTACATCCTCCCGAATTTTTGTAAGCATTGCTTCATCATCATCTTCGCCATTAGCTTTTTTGATAAAGTCATCATGTTGAGTGGAAACGACAATCGTATCAATGCGTTGAGGAATATTGTCATCTGAATACTCAATAGTAACTTGACTTTTTGAATCGGGGCGAAGATATGTCATCACTTTTCCTTCTTTACGGATTGCAGCTAATTCCTGCATGATGAGTTGGGCTAAGTCGAGAGACACGGGCATATAATTGTCCGTCTCATTAGTGGCATAGCCAAACATCATGCCTTGGTCGCCTGCACCTTGTGCGTCATCTTCCTCACGGCTAACGCCACGGTTGATGTCATCGCTCTGTTCATGGATAGCCGTGAGCACGCCACAAGAATCACCGTCAAACCGATATTCAGACTTGGTATATCCTATCTTCTTAATGGTGTTACGTGCAATGGTTTGCAAATCTACATAAGCATCGGAACGCACTTCGCCCATGATGACAACTTGTCCTGTTGTACAAAAAGTCTCAATGGCACAGTGAGCGTGTTCGTCGTATGCCAAGAATTGGTCAAGTAAAGCATCTGAAATTTGGTCTGATATTTTATCTGGATGTCCTTCAGAAACTGACTCTGATGAAAATAAATAAGCCATAGTTTATTCTTTTGTTTTTAATATGTAAAATGACGATGTTGTGAAAAAGTTTCGGACATAAGGAATGTGCCCTATGAAGCGGTATAGTCTTTTAGGACTAAGCCCGAACTTAATCTCATAATGTGGATTGATAAACCAAGGTGTCCAATTGACAATGTAGAAATCTTCCTTTGCTACTCTTTCAAACAATTCGATAGGACATTTCGTTTTCTTGATACTCAACAATTCACGAATGCACCCATCGTCTTCATGGTTCAGTTTCAACAGAGCCTTATAAACAGGAGTTGGTAAAAGATGAAAGAAAGGCAAGTGTGACAAGATACGGCTTTTACAAATTTGCTGATGTCCGCCGAAAGGCATCTGCCATGCAGGGAACGACATAAATATCACCCCCCTGAATTTAGCAATGACTTACACTTGTGGATAAAATCTTTCTTGTCCATAATGTGCTCTATCACATCATGGCAAATTATCAAATCAAACTGATGCTCCAAATCTTTCAACAAGAAAACATCGGAAGCAATGAAACGTCCTTCCGCTTTTTCTTCATCAAAAAATCGTTGAGCATCCTTAATTCTACACTCTGCCATATCACATCCTGTGACATGACAACCCATTTGTGAAAACGGAAGTAAGTTTCCTCCATCTCCACAACCAATTTCAAGCACATTCATTCCCTTGCAGACATTCTTGTACTGCTGAATGTACGGAATGAAATATTTCTTGCTCGTCACGGCAAGTTCCTTGAAATATTGTCTTCTGTTTAATTGTCTTTCCTGCATAACGTTATGTTTATTTGTGGCAATAACAAATATCAGTCTCTCAACACCAATGTATTGTGAACTGATGAAATTGCAATGCAAAAGTACAAAAATAATACGGAATACTTCGCTTTTGTGTTGACATTATGCCATTTTAACAGCAAAAATAATGTAAATTCAAATATTCTTTACATCAAAAAAGGTATAAGGAAGTCAAAATGACATATTTGAAATGACTTCTTGCAATATGCTTTCATTTCATATTTGTCATTGGCAGGTATCAAATTTTATAAAAGGCAATAATGCTTCAAGTGCAGATGAAGTGTAACTTCGATAGGCAATGAAGTACTACTTCGATGGCAGATGAAGTACTATTGCTTTTTTATGGGATGTATAATAGTTGAAGTTCTATCATTCTTCGTCTTCTAATAGACGGAATGTATTTCCCTCTCCATCTGCAAAAGTCAAGATAGTCTTTTTCGATATTACGCAGCCCTCGCTCTATTCTCAGCAAGAGACGGCTCTTCGTAAATCTTCTGTTCCCTAATATCTTATAGGGTCCGACATTATAGGCAAGCACGGCAAGGAGCAGTGAGTCCTTGCCGTACATACGAAACATGGCGCATAACTTGGTGAGGTCGGAGCGCAATAGGGAGTCGGCTTGGTGACAGGTGAGGTTCTTCTTGAACTTCTCATGTGGCAATATCCGATGTCCCCATCCGATATAGGGATAGTTGCGTTTGATGTCGTGCCATCTCTCGTAATACTTGATGCACCGCACGGCTCGCTCAAAGGGTGGCAAAGCGAAAATGCCCAAGTCGGTATGGCTTGGGCTGTCGTTGGTGGGTGTCTTGTTCTGCGCCATGATGCTTTGGCACAGCAGCAAGAGCGTTAGGAGAATGTATGTCTTTATCTTTTTTATCATGGACGTTGTTTTTGTTTTGGGGATGTCATTGTTTTGTCACTTGGCATTCTTCTTGTTGAATATCTCTGCCATCATGCCTTTCACGTCCTCACCAACTTGCACGAAGTTTTTATAGAGGATGCGCTCACGCTCATCACGGCTCTTAAAGGTGTAGAACTTGGGCAGTGGCATATACTCGCTTTCTTCTTTCTTGATGTCTGCCATATTAAAATCGGTCTTGCAATAGAACTTACTGGTCTTGAACTCGTCGCTTTCCTGTATGTTCATACTGCCATTCATGCCGGTCTTGGTTGCCACAAAGTCCCTTGCCGTCTGTCCGCAGATCCATCCAGTCGGCATGTCCGAGATTTTACTGGCTGGTACAAGACTGTCCATATTCTCATTCAGGTTGATGCTCGTCTTATCTCTGTCGATGGTCACACCTTTCTTCAGCTGTACCACCTTTCCAAAGATGTCGGACGACAGCCATTCTAGCGTTTCCTTGCTTCGTGCCGAACCGCTCACCACATTGCCTACGGTGGTGATGATCTTCTGCATACCTACCTTACCATAGTCGGCTTCCAACTGGGGCAGCTCCTGGAATCCCAAGGCTACGCTCACCTTGTTGCTTCGGGCTGTACCTATCAGTCGGTCTATCTTATGGAAGTAAAGTGTCGGCAACTCGTCCACGATGATGCTCACAGGGATGTTTTTGCCTTGCCCTGTGTTCACTCGTGTTACCAGTCGGTTGAGGATTAGGGCATTCAATGCTCCGATAATGCTCTCCATCTCTGGGTCATTGGCTATCAGCAGATAACTCGGATTCTTCGGGTCACTGACTTTTAGGTCGAAGTCATCACCGTCCTTATGGAATATCCAATAGCTTTCCTTGGTGGCAAGGCGTGAGGTATAGACACGCAGGGTACCAATCATACCTTCCAACTGCTCCATCGCCTTGTTCTTTAAGGCGGTTTGGAATGGTCCCAGCAATGGTGCAACCTCATTGTCGGTCTCCAGCACATTGAAGATGGTCTGGTAACTCTCATTCAGGAAACTCAGAATATGGGGCATATCGCTATACTTACCTAACCAATAGGCTGGCTCCACTTCTTCTCCAGCATGGTTAAACACCTTTCCGGTCGGTTTCATCTGCATGGTCTTCGGGTCTAGTACTTTCTCTGCTATCAGCATTTTGTCGTCTTTGTCGTATGGCTCCTTACCATAGTTGATGAAGAAGTAGATACAGGCGGCGAGGAAGTTGACGGCTGATGTCTGGAAGAACTGGTCGCTGCCGCCACCGCCTTCTTTCTTGCCTTTTTGCAGTGATTCTAGCAGTGTCTCTGCTGTCTCACTCGCTGCTGCCAAGTTATTGATATACTTCTGTTGTATCGGGTTCACTCGCTTGGAGTATTCCACATCCACAAAGTTGATGATGTTGAACTTACAGCCTTCTGGCAGTTTGCCCAACTGTTGGTTCTTCTTGTAGTGATAGTACAGTTTGGTTGCCAAGGTAGGAAACTTGTAGTCATAAACGACCATGGCAAAGCCTTTTGCACTGTGCTGACGGATA
>ERZ808240.879-NODE-879-length-38639-cov-49.807874_pt1 | contig 38639 bp, 28 predicted proteins | sample MGYA00521084_ERZ808240 | MGnify/ENA primary metagenome ERZ808240 (study PRJEB31516, sample SAMN03275571) | gut metagenome | biome: mammalia-associated habitat; material: feces | host: Papio cynocephalus | place: Kenya | collected 2012-08-06 ... | reverse complement strand
CGATCACGAACATAGCCGAACAGCATTTAGATAGACCGTTTCGCGGTCTGAGTGGGGGCGCGACGGGCGGCAGGGGACTGCCGCCCCTACCAGGGGGTAGAGGCGAGGCGGGCGGCAGGGGACTGCCGCCCCTACCAGGGGGTAGAGGCGGGGCGGGCGGCAGGGGACTGCCGCCCCTACCAAGGGGTAGAGGCGGGGTGGGCGAAGCGAGTGGCGGAACGTTGGGGGAGCCTTTGTCGCCCCGCGGAGTTTATCGTGTAGAGAACGGGAACGGCCACCCCGTTGCGCCGGAACGGTGATGCCGTTGCGCCGGAACGGTGATGCCGTTGCGCCGGAACGGCCACCCCGTTGCGCCGGAACGGCCACCCCGTTCTACTGGAACGGCCGCGGGTGCAAAACCACATTCGGGCGGCCTTTCTTCTTCTTGGCGCGCCGGACAAGCTCGATGCCGTTGCGAATTGCGCTAATAAGTTCTGTACTTTGCGCAAAATAAGTGGTATACTTGATAGCAGTAAAAGTCAGAAAGGATTGAGCGATGGAAATCAAACTGATAGTCACGCTGAACAAGGAGTTGATGAGCTTGAAGTTCGTCGACCAGAAAGAGATTACGATCGGACGCGATACATCCAATACGGTCGCGCCGCTTATGGTGGAGGGACTTTCCCGCCGCCATGCCCGTATTTTCTTCGAGGGTGACAAGTGGTTTGTGGAAGACTGCGGCAGCACAAACGGATCCTACAAGATGGGCGTGAAGCTCGCGGGACGGTCCGAACTGAAAGCGCTGGATCTCCTGCAGTTCGGCAAGCTTGAAGTTTCCATCGTCAGTTTCGGCTCCGCCGACGCGTCCGCGGAAACGTCGCTACCGAACGCGGCGGCCTCCAAGACGCTTGTGATGTCGCGTCCGGCGCCTGTCAATCCGCTGGGCGTGAAGAAGCCCGCGGCGCCTGCGGTTGCTCCCGCGGCGGAGAAGCCCGCCGTGCCAGTGGTCCCCGCGGCGGAAAAGAAACCCGCGGCGGAGAAGAAACCCGCGGTGACGCGGCTTGTCAAAATCGAACCGATTGTGGATCTGCCTCCGGTCGACTCGGTCAAGGATTTGCCGCCGGTCGAGGAGGTCGCGGATCTTCCGTCCGACGCGCCGGCCGCCGCCGCCTCGCCGCTTTCGCCCATCACGCCCGTGTCGAAACCGGGGGTGCGTCCGGCGCTGAAGCCGGCGATCCGTCCCGTGCTGAAGTCCGGGGCGAAGCCCGTGCTGAAGACGGGGTTGAAGCTGCCGCCCAAGCCGGGTCTCGGCGCGGGGTTGAAGCTGCCGCCGCGTCCCGTCCTGAAAACGACGTTGAAAAAGCCCGTGCTGCCGGCGAAGTAATGGCGTCCGCCGACGAGATCCGTTCGCGGATGCGCGAACTGTGCGTGCGCCTGAACGCGGCGTCCGCCGCCTACTACAACGGCCAGCCGGAGGTGATGTCCGACCACGAGTGGGACGCGCTTTTCGACGAGCTGAAGGGCCTCGAGGCGCGCACGGGGATTGTCCTGCCGGAGTCGCCGACGCACCATGTCGGGGCGGACGAGACGGCCGGGCGCAAGGAGGCGCACGAGTATCCGGCGCTGTCGCTGGCCAAAACGAAGAGCGTGGCGGACGTCGTGAAGTGGGCGGAAGGGCGGCCCATTTGGCTTTCGTGGAAGCTGGACGGGCTGACGCTCGTCGTGACGTACGACGGGGGGCGGCTGACGAAAGTCGTGACGCGGGGCGACGGGACGATCGGGACGAACATCACGCACCTGGCGGCCGGCATCGCGGGCATTCCCGCGCGGATCGACGCGCCGGGGCATCTGGTGATCCGCGGCGAGGCGGTCATTTCGTACGCGGACTTCGAGGCGTTTCAGGCGACGGCGCGCGAGGAGTTCGCCAATCCGCGCAATCTGGCGTCCGGCTCGCTGTCGCTCAAGAATGTGGAAGAACTGAAGCCGCGGCACTTGCGGTGGATTCCGTTCACGCTCGTGCACGCCGACGAGCCGATCCGCTCGTGGGGGGCGCGGATGGACTATCTGGCGTCCATCGGCTTCACGGTCGTGGCGCACGAGCGGATCGACGCGCCGACGCAGGCGAATCTGCAGGCGGCCCTCGACGCGTGGACGGCGCGCGTCGTGGACCGGGAGAATCCGTATCCGGTCGACGGGCTCGTCGTCGTCTACGACGACACGGACTATGCGCGGACCGGGTCCGTCACGGGGCATCACGCCACGCGGGCGGGGCTGGCGTTCAAGTGGCGGGACGAGGAGGCGACGACGGCGCTGGACCACGTGGAGTGGAGCTGCGCGGTGAGCGCGATTTCGCCGGTGGCGGTGTTCGCGCCGGTTTCGCTCGAAGGGACGACGGTTCGGCGGGCGACGCTGTGCAACATATCGGAGTGCGAGCGGCTGGGCGTGGGCGGTCCGGGGACGGAGCTTGTCGTCATAAAGGCGAACAAGATCATTCCGAAGGTCGTGCGCGTGGCGCGGAAGGTCGGCGATTTCGCGATTCCGGCGCGGTGTCCGGTCTGCGGGGCGGCGACGGCGGTCGTGGAGTCGGAGGGCGGCACGCGCAAGCTCGTGTGCACGAACGCGGAGTGTCCGGCGCGGACGCTGGCGCGGTTCGTCCGTTTCGCGTCGAAGGACGGGCTGGACATCGACGGGCTGGGCGGCGAGACACTGGCGAAGTTCGTGAACGCGGGGTGGATCAAGACGCCGGCGGACATTCTGCGGCTGGGCGCGCACGCGGGGGAGATCGCCGCGCTGGAAGGGTTCGGCGAGAAGAGCGCGCGCAACCTGTGCGCGGCGCTGGAGAAGGCGCGGCATTGCGAGGCGGTCCGTTTTCTGGTGGCGCTGTCGATTCCGCTCTGCGGTCCGGACGTGGCGAAGAAGCTTCTGGGGAGCGTGGGATCGGTGCGGGAACTCGTGGACAAGGCGCGGATCTCGGCGCCGGACGCGTTCGCGACGATCGAGGGGATCGGGCCGGCCAAGAGTGCGGCGTTCGTCGGGTGGATGCAGGCGCCGGCGCACCGGGAGCTTGTGGACGAACTGCTGGGCGAGATGGACCTCGAGATGCCGGCGCGTCCGGCGGGCGGGGCGTGCGCGGGGCTGACGTTCGCGATCACGGGGGATCTCGTGGACTACCCCAACCGGGCGGCGCTCAAGGCGTACATCGAATCGCAAGGCGGGAAAGTCGCCGGGAGCGTCTCGGGCAAAACGAGTTTCCTGATCAACAACGACGCGCAGTCGGCATCCGAGAAGAACAAGAAGGCGCGGGCGCTGGGGATTCCGATCCTGACGGAAAAAGAATTCGAGGCGCGATTCTGCACTTGACTTTCCACCCCAGAAAATTGTAGAATATTAGTTAAATCATAGGAACAAAAGGAAAATAAATATGAAGAAAATGTTAGCATGTGGCTTGGCGGCCTTCGCGTTCGCGGTGGCGCCGGTTTCCGCGCAAGAGACTGTGTCGCAGGAAGCGGTAGGTTGGACGCCGATCGCGGTGGGCATCGCGACGCCGGTGCAGCTTCCGTGGGGCGTGAACATGTGGGACGTCTACGGATTGGACATCAATCTCATCTTTTCGGACGCGCCGTTGATGTACGGCCTGAATCTGGCGGGCGCGGCGACATTCACGCGCACGGAACTGCGCGGCGTGCAGGCGTCGGCGTTCGGCAACGTGGCGCTGGGCGACGTGTACGGCGTGCGCGCGACGATCGGCGTGAACTACGCGTGGATCGGCGAGACGTACAGCTGGGATCTGGGCGCGGTCGGCGCGACGCGCAAGTTCAAGGGCTTCAGCTCGTCCCTGCTGGGCAACTACCACGAGGAGTTCTGCGGGCTCGAGACGGGCATCGTGGGCAACTTCGTGCGCGGCGAAGCGACGGGCGGCCAGATCGCGGGTCTGGCGAACTACGCGGACAACGTCCACGGTGCGCAGCTGGCGCTCGGGGTCAACATGACGCGCGTTCTCAACGGTGCGCAGATCGCGCTCGTCAACTATGCGCGCGAGTGCCCCTCGGGCTTCCAGATCGGGCTGGTCAACATCATCATCGACAACAAGGTCAAGGTTTTGCCTTTCGTCAACGGCTTCTTCTGATAGGTTTGCCGTGAAGAATCCGCAATTTCTCAAGAAACCGACCGCGGGGGCCGCAAAAGCCCCCGCGCGTTCCGAGAAGAAGCACGGTCTGGGACGCGGGCTGGACTCGCTCATCGCGGCCAAGCCGCCGGAGGCGGGTCCCGGGGCGGCCGTTCCCGCCTTGCGCGAGGCACCGGCGCGCGCCGATACCCCGTTCGAGCTGCCCATAAACGAGATCGCGCGCAGTCCGTACCAACCGCGGCGCGATTTCAAGGAAGAGGAATTGCGCGAGTTGGCCGAATCGTTGCGGAACAACGGGCTCGTGCAGCCCCCGACGGTGCGGCGGAACGCGGCGGGCAAGTGGGAGCTTATCGCGGGCGAGCGCCGGCTGCGCGCGGCCCAGCTCGCCGGGTGGGAGCGCATCCAGGTCGTGGTGCGCAACGTGGACGACCTGACGGCCGCGGCGATGACGACGACCGAGAACCTGCAGCGCGAGGACCTCAACCCGATAGAGGAGGCGGTCAGCTACAAGACGCTGCAGGACCAATTCGGGCTGACGCAGCAGGAAGTCGCCGAACGCGTCGGAAAAGGGCGCGCGACGGTCGCGAACGCGGTCCGCCTGCTGGAGTTGCCGGAAGAAGTGAAGGCGCTGGTCCAAAGCGGCCTGCTTTCGACGGGGCACGCCAAGTTGCTGCTGTCCGTGGACGACGAGAAGCAGCGCATCCTGTTCGCCCGCGATTGCGTGAACGAGCAGTTGACGGTGCGGGGGCTCGAGAAGAAGATCGCACGCCTGCGGGAACCGGTCAAAGAGGTCCAGAAGGGCGAGAGCGATCTGCCCGAGGCGTACGTGCGGACCCTGTGCGACAAGTTGCGGCGGCATCTGGGGTGCGCCGTGCGTCTGACGAGCGGCGTCACGCACGCGAACGGCAAGCATTCCAAGGGCGTTCTGGAGATCGATTTCTTCGACAACGACGAACTGGATCGCGTTCTGCGCATGATCGGCGTCGAAATAGACTAATCCATGTTCCTCGGGTCTTGTCTAGTTCTGGGCGCGCTTGTCTTTTCGCCGGCCGAGGCGAAGGGCGCGCACGCGTGCGCGGCGGGTCTTGTCGAATCGCATACGCCGCGAGACGCGGGCACGCCGGGCGGCCGGCGCGCGGCGTACTACTTGCTGGACGCCGTCAGCTCGACGGGGGCGGACGCGGTACTGGACCGCTTCGAGGCCGAGACGCCCCGGGGCAGGAAAACGATGGTGAACGTGGAGTCTGCGTTCGTCGTTTCGGAAGAGGCGGAGTGGATCATTCTCCTTTCGCATTACGACACGAAGCCGGGCGTGGACTGTCCGGGGGCGGACGACGGGGCGAGCACGTCGGGGCTCCTGGTTTCGCTCGCGGGACTTCTCTACCGGAACCGTCCGACGGCCTGCAACGTGCTTTTGGCGTGGGTGGACGGCGAGGAGTGCATGGAGTCGTACGGGGAGAATGACGGGCTCTGGGGGTCTCGGCATTTGGCGGCCAAGATGAAGGCGCGCGGGGCGAAAGTCCGCGCGGTGCTCTGTCTGGACATGCTGGGCGGAAAGGATCTCGTCGTTTCGGTTCCCAAGAACGGGCACGCGGGTTTGCGGCGGGCCGTCGCCCGGGTGGCGCGGCATTTGGGCAAGTCCGATCGCGTCAGGTCGGCCCGGGATACGCTCATAGACGATCACGTGCCTTTTTTGGAGGCCGGCTACCGCGCGGTCGATCTGATCGGGATGTCGTCGGCGCGGCCGCTTCCCTACTGGCACACGCCGCACGACACGGTGGACAAGCTGTCGGAGGAGTCGCTTCTTTTCGCCGGCGAACTCGTCACGACGCTGCTTGGGGGGCTGGCGCGTTGAGGAGGGTTCGCGCAACGCGGCTAACGCGGCAGGGAACGAATTTGAACGGAGTTTAACTTCACAATCCAAGGAGAGAAGAAATGGACGCGAAAGCATGGGAAAAAGTCGATGAACTCATCGACAAGAACCAGACAAAGACGATAAAAGAACTGTTTGCCGAGAATCCGGGCCGTGCGAAGAAGTTTTCGCTCGAGGCGGCGGGGTGGTTCCTGGACTATTCCAAGAACCGCATCGACGCGGAGACGATGAAGGCGCTGCTGGCGCTGGCGGAAGCCTCCCATCTCAAGGAAGAGATCGAGAAGATGTTTACGGGCCAGAAAATCAACGTGACGGAGAATCGCGCGGTGCTCCACACGGCACTGCGCAACCGGGATCCGGAAGCGAAGATTTTCGTCGACGGGCACGACGTCATGCCGGACGTGCGCGACGTTCTGGCGCGCATGGGCGATTTCACGGACGCGGTGCGTTCGGGCGCGTGGCGCGGGCACACGGGCAAGAAGATCAAATATGTGGTGAACATCGGCATCGGCGGCAGCGATCTGGGTCCCGTCATGGCGAACATCGCGCTCACGGCCTACTCGAAGCGCTCGCTGAAGTACTACTTCGTTTCCAACGTCGATTCGACCCATCTGGCGGAGACGCTCCGCCAAGTCAAGGCCGACCAGACGCTGTTCATCGTCGCCTCGAAGACGTTCACGACGCAGGAGACGATGTCCAACGCCGAGGCGGCCAAGGCGTGGCTCGTCCAGCGTCTGGGCGATGAGAAGGCGGTGGCCAAGCACTTCGTGGCGGTCTCGACGGCGGAGAAGGAAGTCGCGGCGTTCGGCATCGACGTGAAGAACATGTTCGGATTCTGGGACTGGGTCGGCGGGCGCTATTCGCTTCCCTCGGCCATCGGGCTTTCGCTGATGATCGCCATCGGACGCAAGAACTTCGACCGTCTTCTGGACGGATACTACAAGATGGACTGCCACTTCCGCACGGCGCCGTTCGAGAAGAACATGCCGGTCATTTTGGCGTTGCTGGGCATTCTGTATGCGAACGGCTACGGCGCCGAGAGCTACTGCGTGTTGCCGTACGACCAGTACCTGTCGCGCTTCCCGGCCTATCTGCAGCAGATGGACATGGAGTCCAACGGCAAGAGCGTGGACAAGAACGGCGAAAAGGTGACGTACACGACGGGACCGATCGAGTGGGGCGAGCCGGGCACGAACGGACAGCATTCGTTCTATCAGCTCATCCACCAGGGGACGCACCTGATTCCGTGCGATTTCATCGGATTCGCCAAGACGCACAATCCGATCGGCGATTTGCACGACAAGCTCATGGCCAACATGTTCGCGCAGACCGAGGCGCTGGCGTTCGGCAAGAGCGCCGAGGAGTGCCGCGCGGAGGGCGTCCCCGAGAACCTGGTGCCGTTCAAGACGTTCGAAGGCAACAAGCCGACGAACACCTTGCTGGCGCGCGAGTTGACGCCGGAGACGCTGGGCGCGCTTGTCGCACTCTATGAGCACAAGGTGTTCACGCAGGGTGTGATCTGGAACATCTACAGCTTCGACCAGTGGGGCGTGCAGCTCGGCAAGGTCCTGGCCAAGGGCGTGCTCGCCGATTTGACGGCGACGGAGCCCGGCGGCCAGCATGACGCTTCGACGAACCAACTCATCGCGCGCTATCGCAAGGCGTTGAAGAGATAAATCCTTCCGTGAGGGCGGATTCGGGAACAAGAGCGCCGTTGGGCGCTCTTGTTCTTGCAAAAAAACGCTTGTAATCGCGGCGCGTAAAGTGTATACTAGTGGTATGATTAGAATAAAGTTAGGAAAAGCCTTCGGTCTGTTTGTGTGCGGCGTGTTCGCAAGCACGATGCCGGGTCTTTGCGCCGCCGACGCGGAGAACGCGGGCGATGCGTCCGCGGAAACAAAAGAGGACGAGGCTCTTCGTTTTGAAATCCGCTATGTCGAAGCCCTCATCAACAACGGCTATCCGGATTTCGCCGAGCCCGTCATCGCCGCGACCAAGAAGAAGTGGCCGGAGAGCGAAGCGCAGTTTTTCGCTCTAGAGATTCGCGGCCTTCTCAGCTTGAACAAGTTCGAAGAGGCGGAGAAGATGATTGCCGCGCTTCCCGACCGGAACGGCCCAAAGTTCTGGGCGGCGCGTCTTGAAGTCGCCAACAACTATTTCGCGCGCGGACGCAAAGCGGACTGCGAGAAGATCTACAATGAGTTCTTCAAGAAGTACCCCAAGCCCACAAAAGCGTTGAAGGATTTCCACCGACAGGCGAGCTATCAGTACGGCCAGATTCTTGTGATGGCCAAGGATTTCGAGGGCGCCTGCCGCATCTACGAGGGTCTTCTCGACAATATCAACCCCAAGGCGTCCGACGAGGATGACAACACCTGGTGCAACATCGCGAGCGAGACGGCGGACATGTATCTGCGTCTGGCGGAGCAGACCAAGGACGTCAAGAAGCGCAAGCCGTATCTGGACGGCGCGCGCAAGTACATCGATAAACTTTTGTGGAAGCAGGACAAGCCCGTCTATTTCGGGCGCGCCATCGCGATGAAGGCGCACATGGAGCTGCTCAGCGGCCGTCTCGATCGCGCGCAGGGGACAATCGACGATTACATGGACCAATTGGCCGAACTGCACAAGTCCATCAAAGAGGCGGATCCGGAAGGCAAACTGGGGTTGCTCAAACTCTCGCCCATGCCCACCTGCCGCTATTTGCTGGCGGACATGATGTGGCAAGAAGCGCAGGCCGAATACAAAAAGTCGCCGCGCAACGACAACCTGATAAAGGATCTTTTGTTCGGTGCGAAGACCAAGAACGGCAAGCGCAACGGAGCGGGCGCCTACAACCATGCGCTCAACGTCTTCATCCAGTATCCCGAATCCACATGGGCGGCCCCCGCGGGCGATCTGGCGGAAAAGATCCGCCTGTTTGCGGAAAAGACCTACCATGCGAAGATCAAGACGAACGTGACACCCGAGCAAATCGCCAAGGTGCGGGCTATGCAGTTCAAGGTGGCGGATGACAAGCTCGCAGAGGGAGACTATGAGGGGGCGATAAAGGAGTATTATATCGTGCTGGCCGCCAATCCCGAATGCGACGAATCGATCCGCGCAATCGAGAATCTCGCCACAGCCTATCTGGACCAGATCGTCCGGCTCAGGGAAGACGAAAAAGCCAAAAGGACGGATTTGCGTCTGGACGCGGACGCCGTCGAAGGTTATCTGGCCGAACGTTTTGCCGATTATCCGGATCGCGCAATGATGACGGAGGCGGGGAATGCGGTTTTGCGTCTTGCGGCGAAGGAGAAGTCGTACGGGTATGGTGCGCGGGCCGCGAATCTCTACAAGATGTTCGTGGTGAATTACCGCAAACACGTGCAGGCGCCCGTAACGGCCTCGACGATGGCATATGAAGCGCAGAAGGCCGGCAAATTGCGCGAGGCAATCGACTACTACAACATAATAGAGTCCTACTACACCAATTCGACGCAATATGCGTTTTCCCTTTCGCAGCTTTCCGTGTGCTACGAGGACTTGGGAGAACGCAGCAAGGCGCTTTCAACGCTCTCGCGCTACGTGGCAGTCGAAAAGTCGCCTTTGCAGAGCATGCAGGCGCAGATGAAACTGGCCATGATGTACCAGAAGGATGGACTTGACATCTTCAAGACGGCGGAAACGAACACGACGCCGGAGGCCGTAGAGAAGCAGTTGAAGCATGGCTCGGCTCAAATCATCCGCGGCATCCAACAGTTCCAGTCCTTCGCCAAGAAGGCGGACAAGAAACTTGCCGATCCGTCCGTTACCGCCGAAGACAAAGAGAAATATCGCGAACTCAAGGAAGCGGCCCTTTATTTGGCCGGCGAGTGCTGGTCGCGCCTTACCAAGCCCGCCGACAAGCTGCCCGCGTTCCGCAAAAAAGCGGCGGACTGCCTTGAGCAATACGTGAAGACTTTCCCAAAAGGAAAGTATGCGAAGGCCGCTTACGTCAAGCTCGGAGGGCTCTATACGGCGCTTGGCGAGCTTGCCCAGTCAAAGGCGGCACTGGACCGTCTTTCGCGCGAATTCCCCGATTCGGATGAGGCGAAGAACGCCAAGCCGCGTCTTGCACGCAGCCTTATCGAGATGGGTTTGACGCAAGAAGGGACGGACGTCTATCGCGAGATGTTGAATACGGACGGCGCCTACACGGCGAACCAGTTTGTCGACGCAGGCGAGGCTCTTGTCAACGCGAAGAGCTGGGAGCTGGCCCATCAAGCTTTCGACAAGGCAATCGCCAAAGCCGGCACGAACCAGATTCAAGTCGTCGCGAAAGCCCGACTGGGGCAGGCGCAGGCCCTTTACCGTCAAAAAGCCTATGCGGAAGCCCGTGACGCGCTGGACGCTTTCCTGGAGGACGAGCGCATGTCGCGGTTGGCGATTGCGGCGGACGCCAATTTGCTCTTGGCGGAAGTCGCCTCCGAGCAGGGGCGCGTCGAGAAGGACGATGCTTTGCGTGCGAAATATTTCGGCGCGGCGATCGGGGCCGTCAAGAAACTGCGCGGCTATTGGCGCAAGAAGCCCCAATGGGAACAGGACGCCGTTGACTTGATGTCCGCCGACATCCGTGTAAAGCGCATGCGCGCGGAAGAAGAGATGGGGCTCGAGGATCGCGCCGCCGAAACGCGCGAACTGACGGCTGCGGGACTGAAGGCGTTTCTGCAGGCGCGTCGGCCCACGGAGGAACATCCATTCGAGAAGATGTCGGAAGGCGAAAAACGCAATCTCGAGCGCGCCTATGAAACGCTCCTGCCGCTTTTGTCGGCGATGGGCGATTCGCAGGCATCGGACGTCTTGTTGTTTGGAGGAGAGTATATGAAGTACTTCCCGGATGGCAAAGCGCGCACCGAAGTCCAAAACAGCCTCAACAAGGCGAAGGCCCTTGGAACGGTGGCAGCGGAAACCAACACGGCGGGAACAGCACAATCTGAAGGAGCACAACATGAATAAAATGACAATTGCAGCATCTGCAATTCTTGCGGTCTCGACACTCTGGGCAATCCCCGGCACAATCCGGACGAGCCAAGGCGCGAAGTCCGGCGACATTACCTGGAATGCGCGCGCAAAAAGCTATTCTTTGACATTCAAGAACACCACGGTCGAGTTCAAGTTGCAGGATGTCACGGATCTCGAGATCGAAAAACCCAAGGACTTCGATCGCGCCCTCGACCTTATCAAGGAAGGGAAAGGTTCCTCGTCCATTGCCATACTTGAGAAGATCGTCCGCACCTACAAGATGCTGTACTGGGACAAGCCTGCAGCGCGCTATCTTGTCGACGCCTATTTGGCGGAGAGCAAGGCCGCAGAGGCCGAGAAGGCGGCGCGACTCATCATCAACGAGGATCGCGAAGCGGCTTACAAGGGCGAATTGGCGCCTTCCTACTGGCAGGTTCTCTTGAAACTCGGCAAAAAGACGCAACTCGAGAACTGCTTGCGTCTCGCCGTGGAAAAGGGCGATCGTGCGTCCAGTGCGGATGCGCTTGTGATGCGCGGGGATATGATTTTGGCCGCCGGTCCGGAAGGAGCGGATACGTATCGCAAAGCGCTGACGGACTCTTATCTGCGCGTCGTTTTAATGTACATGGACGAGCCTTGCCGGTCGGCGCGTCAGACGGCCATGCAACGCGCGGCAACCTGTTTTGACAAACTGGGCATGGCCGCACGCGCGGAGAATCTGCGCACCCAAGCGCGCAATCTTTAAGGCGTCCAATTTCCACCAACTTCTAAACACAAATAAGTAAAGAAAATGACAAAGATAAATAAATCGTTGGCTGCCCTCGCAATTTTCGCAGGTACGTGTGCTGCGCCTGTCGCCGCACTCAATTCGTTTGGACAGGAAATAGTCGGCGAGGACGGAAAAGTCGTCAATTCGGACGCGAAGGCCGCGAGTTCGTCCACCGGCGGCGGCTTCTATGACATTGTGTTTGGTTCGGGAATAGTCGGCATGCTTCTTTGGTTCGCTCTGTTTGCCGACGGCATGCTGGCCATCTACTTTGCAATCGATTGCGCGATTTTGATCAAGCCGGAAAAGCTGATGCCGGGCAAACTGATTGACAAAGTGCAAAAGGCCATGAGCGAAGGCGACATCGTGGCCGCGATGGAGGCCTGCCAGAGCACGCCATCGGCCATGTCTAACATCCTCTCGTCCGCGTTTCAACATGTCGAGGAGGGCTTTGACGTTATGCAGGAGGCGGTGAATGCCGCGTCCGACCTTGAACAGGAAAAACTCATGCAGCGTTTGAACTGGATTTCGGTCTGTTCTAACTTGGGCCCGTCGCTCGGCTTGCTGGGTACGGTGCAAGGCATGATTCTGACCTTCCAGGCGTTGGCTTCAGGCGGCGCGGGCGATGCGGCGGCGCTTGCCAACTCCATTGGACAGGCCCTATGGACGACGGCGGGTGGTCTTTGCGTTTCCATTCCGTCAATCACCGTGTTCTATGCGTTGCGCAACAATGCCAACCGACTGATTCTGCGCATGACGGCGGTGACGATGGAGTTCCTGAACGGTCTCCGCAATGTCGAAGTGGAACCGAGCGCCGAAGAAGTCCCGGCGGAAGAAACCGCCCAGGCCTAATCAAAAATCCCTGATATGGGCAGAAAGACACAAGAGAATCCTCAGCTCGACATGACGCCCATGATCGACGTCGTGTTCGAGCTCATCATCTTCTTCGTTGTGACGCTGACGGAAGCGCAACGCAAGGATGAGACGATCGAACTCGAGGATGGGCGGCATGGTATCGTATTGACGCCGGAAGAACTCCCGCCCGAACATATGCGCATTGACATCGCCCAGAACGGACGCATTTCGATGGGCGATGTAACCTTGACGCCCGATGATGTCTATCGCCGCGTCAAGGCGCGTTACGACAAATTGCACCGCGAATTTCCCGTTTTGATACGGGCGGACTTTGCCACGCAACACGAGGCCGTCCGAAAAGTCATGGACGCGTGCACCAAGGCCAAGATCTGGCGCATCTCGTTCATGGCCATCGGCGAGGATAAAACGCATGAGCGCAAGCGCCTCAGGAGAGTGAGGTAAACATGGCGAGGAAACCTCAAGAGAATCCGCAACTCGATATGACGCCGATGATTGACGTCGTATTCGAACTTATCATCTTCTTTGTCGTCACCATCAAGCAAGAGGACCTGTTCACCAAGCTTAATGTAAACAGGCCGGCGCCGGCCGCGAGCAGCTCGAGCAATTCATCCGACGATATCACGGTGAATATCGAAATAGGACGTCGCTATGACGGGAGCCCGCAAGGCGTCATTATCTACAATGGACGTGAAGTCGACCGCAAGGATCTTGATAAAAATCTGCGAGATATAGCGCGAACGTCGAAGAAGACGCCCATTATAGTCAAATGTGCGGGGAATAGTCCGCACAAGGCGCTTGTGGACGTGCTCGATATTTGCTACAAAAACGAGCTTTTCAGCGTGAGCGTCTTTTCTCTTTGAAATCTGCTTGGGGCATGATCGATGGCGGAGACACCTGAAGAAGTCAATGAAGCGATAGGCTTAAATCTCAGCGAAATAAACGAGCGCTTTGAGACGAAGGGCTTTTTCCGTCGTGTCGTCGACATGTTCATAGGGTTTTCAAAGCCCCGCACGTCGCGTGAATATAAATTGTCGCGTCTCGAGCTGCAGCGTCTGGCGGCACCCTTGATCGCGGTGGTTTCCGTTACGATGTTTATCGTCGTGTTGATAGTTGTGACGGAAGTCGCGGGGAAGTCCAAGAAAACAATCGAAGTTCGCATTGGCGAGGTCGACGATTCGGCCGAGGAGACCTTGGAGGAAATAGCGGAGGAACCGCCGGAAGACATTGAGCCGCCACCGCTTGAAGATGTTGAAATTGTCGTCGACGTGCCTACGCCCGCGCCCATGACAGCCGTTGCGCCTGTGGCATCCGCGCCCGCCCAGCAGGTCTCGGTTAAGCCGGCGACCCAGGATTCGGTGGCGTTTGTCGACTCGCCTGTAAAGATGAAAGCGATGGCCGCTTCACGCAATCCGGGGTCCATCGGCGCGGCCACGAGGGGCGGAGCCGGCTACGGGGATGCGCAGACAGAGGCGGCCGTCATGAAAATTCTGTGGTGGCTGAAAGCCAATCAGCGCCCCGATGGAAGTTGGGGCACGGGAATGAATGCGCTCGCGAATACCGCGCTTGCGGTATTGACTTATCTTGCGCATGGCGAATACCCGGGCGCGCCGTCTCCCTATCGGAAGGATTTTGGACCTGTTGTGCAGAAGGCGATCGAGCATCTTGTCGGAGCAATCCGCCCGGGAACCGTTGTCAAGATGGCGGGGGCGGACGGCAACGAATATGCGTTTTTAATCGCGACCTATGCGCTCTGCGAAGCGTATGGCATGACAAAGAATCCCAATTGCAAGGAAGCCGCCAACATATGCCTTGAACGTATTGTGAAGGGGCAGTCCCCCACGGGAGGCTGGGATTACAAGATCAATCCAACGTCCACGCGTGACGATGTGTCTTTTGCGGGATGGGCTCTTCAGGCCCTGAAAGCCGGAAAGATGGCGGGTTTGCGTCCGGACGGGCTCGATACATGCATCAAGAAGGCTATCCGTTGCTTGAAAACGCGCAACTTCAAGAATGGAGGCTTCAATTACACGGCTGGCGGAAATCCTACGGGTCTTACGGCGACAGGATGTCTCGCCATGCAGTTGCTGGGCTTCTCGGCCCAGCCTGAGGTGCGCAAGGCGCTCGACTTTATGAAGACCTGGCAGCCGACTTTCAAGGTCGGTGAACTTTCGAAGGAGCAGGCCAAATTGGGCGGAAATCCCCAGTACTACTGCTACTACGCCACGCAATGCAAGTATCAGGCGGGCATGCGTGCCAACGCGGTCAAGACGGACGAAGTTGCCTGGCAAAAATGGAACGTCGCCATGAAAAAGCTCTATACGCGTTCCATGACAACATTGCCCGGGACGGTGAAGGACTGGACAGGCAAGGAACATAAGCAAGGCTACTACAACTGTATCCAGGATCATTACAAAGGTGAAGTGATGAGTTCCTGCCTCGTCGCCCTGCAGTTGATGGTATATTATCGCTATCTCCCCACATCCCAGACAAAAGCAACAGCCGACGCGAGCGAGAATATGGATTCCGCGGATGCAGTGGATCGTTCGGACGATGTGGGCGTCGAGGTTGATATCTGATGTCTTTCCCTCTTTTCCTTGCATTGAAGTATCTGAAACCGAAGCGGTCGGTCGCTTCGGTCATTACATTGGTCTCCGTTCTGGGCGTCATGCTGGGCATTACGGCCGTTGTCGTCGTGCGCAGCGTCATGACGGGATTTGGCGATGTATGGGAAGAGAAGATTCTCGATTTCAAGCCGCATGTTTCGCTGGTGCCCGCGTATGGCAATATTGTCACGAATGAATATGCCCTGGCGGAGAAAATCCGGGAACTGCCGGGCGTGACAAGCGCCACGCCCGAAATAGATACGCGCGTTCTGTTGTCGCACCGCGGACGCGTTTTGGCGCCAATTATCCTAGGCATAGGCGGCGAGGATTTCAGAAAAGCCTACCGCGTAGGCGCGCCCGTTGCAGGGACGTTCGACCTCGAACCCGACACGCTGCTTATAGGCCGCCATGTCGCGCGCCAATTGGGGGTCTGGGTAGGCGATGAAGTGACGATTTATTCGCCCAAGTCCCTCGCGGCGAAGGACGAGGTTTATTTGCCTCTGAAGTGGAAAGTCGGCGGTATCTTCTCATGCGGACAGTATGATTACGATTCCGGTTACATTGTCGCGAGTTTGGACGCCGTGCGCGATCTCATGGGCATGGAACGCGGCGTTTTCGCCGTGCATGTGAAGACGGCGGAGCCAACCAACAGGAAGGAATTTGAACGGATCTGCCATGAAATACACGCTTTGCGTCCGGATTTGCGCCAGATTACCTGGCAGGAAGCGGATCGCGAACTCTTTGCCGCGCTTGCCGTCGAGAAGAACATGACGGCGGTTTTGCTCCTGCTTATCTCGCTCGTGGCGCTGTTCTGCGTCATGAACACGCTTCTTGTCTTGACGGTCCAGAAAACGCCCGAGATTGGGTTGCTGAAAGCCCTTGGCTTTACGAAGCGCCAGATCATGTCTGTTTTCTTGACGCACGGCATGATTCAATGCACGGCTGGGATTGTGTTGGGGCTCTTGGCCAGTTGGGCCATCCTTGCGAACCTGCAGGGAATCGTGGAAGGGCTTGCGCATATGGGCGTAAGCGTGTTCCCCGAGTCCGTCTATGGGCTTGCGCGGATTCCGCACCGCATTGCGTTTTCGGACCTTGTCTGGTCCGTATTGATTGTTTATGTCTTTGGTCTCTTGGCTTCGCTGGTCCCCGCGGCACTTGCGGCGCTCAAAGACCCGGTTAAAGCATTGAACGAGTAGGGGGCCGTATGTCGCTCGTGTTGGGAACAATAGACTTGAAGAAGCGGTTCAAGTTGCCGGGACAAAAGCCTGTCGAGGTTTTGAAGGGCGTCAATTTCTCTGTCCGTTCGGGCGAAAAGGTCGCCATAATCGGCCGTTCGGGCGCGGGCAAGTCAACGCTCCTGCACATTTTGGGCGGACTCCTCAAGCCGACGTCCGGAACCGTAACGCGTCCATCGAACTTCGGTTTCGTCTTCCAGTCTTTCCATCTGATGCCGGAATTGACCGTCCTGGAGAATGTCCTGCTGCCGACCATGGCGGGGACGGGAAGAGGCGGTTCTTCATCCGCGAAGCGGGCGCGCGAATTGCTTTCGCGCGTGGGGCTGGATGCGCGACGCGATCATTTGCCAGGCGAGCTTTCGGGCGGCGAAAGACAGCGCGTGGCACTTGCCCGCGCGCTTGTGACGGACCCCGAACTTGTCCTCGCCGACGAGCCGACCGGCAACCTGGACGCCTTGACCGGGGCGGATATTCTGCGTATTTTGTCCGATTTGTCGCAAAACAAACAAACTGCGCTTGTTCTCGTGACGCATTCTCCGGCGGCGGCGGCCATTTGCGACCGTACGCTGACGCTGGAGGATGGTGTCCTGCACGAAGCGCACTAACCGAAACGCCGCGTTTACGCGTTTCAAGAAAGGTTGTATGGAAGAATCCATTCGCAAAGAATATTTTGAGCTTTTGCGTTTCCGTTCCATAGGCGCCGAGCCGGACGCCTTGCGGGCGTGCGCGGACTGCGCACTTTGGTGGAAGAAGTGGCTCTCGAACTTGGAGTTTACGGCGGAACTTGTCCTGCCGCCCATAAAAAACGGCGTAGCCGCCCCGCCGATTGTCTGGGCGGAGCGTAAGGGGACGGAGGGCGCGCCCACGCTTCTCTTTTACGGACATTACGACGTCCAGCCCGCCGATCCCCTGGACGCCTGGGAGACGCCACCCTTCGAGCCGACCGAGAAGGAGGGGCGTATCTATTGCCGCGGTGCGCAGGATGACAAGGGCCAGTCTTTCGCCTTTATGTGCGGCGTGCGCGACTTCCTGAATGCGCCGCGCCAGGCCAATCGCCCCATTCCGACGCTGAAAGTCGTCTTGGAGGGGCAGGAAGAGTCGGGGAGCGCGGCGCTTTCCGCCTTGGCGCCCGACTTGCGCCGCCGGTTGGCCGCGGATATTCTCCTTGTCTGCGATACGAACGCGGCGGCGGGTTTGCGTCCGGCGATTGTCGCGGGATTGCGCGGCGTTTGCCATTTCACGGTCCGTCTGACGGGTCCGGCGCGCGATTTGCACTCGGGCGAATACGGCGGCATAGCCCCCAATCCGGCTCAAGGGATTGCCGCGCTTGTGGCGTCCCTGCACAATCCGGACGGCTCGATTGCCGTAAAGGGCTTTATGGACGGCATAATCCCCCCGACCGCCGAAGAATCCGCCGCGGCGGAAGCCGGCATGCCCGATGCGGCGACGTTTGCCGCCGAGATAGGCTGTCCGCCCGAGGGCGGTGCTGAAGGGCATTCCCTTGCCGCGCGCAATGCGTTCGAGCCGACGATCGAGGTGAACGGCATCCACTCGGGCTATGCCGGCGCGGGTTCGAAGACGATTATCCCTTCCGGGGCGTTCGCGAAGATTTCCATGCGCCTCGTGCCTGGGCAAACGCCGCGGCGGGCCTTTGACGCGGTGAAGGCCCATCTCGAGGCACGCGTCCCGCGCGGACTGACACTCGCCTTCGAGGAGTGGAGTCCCGGGGCGGGCGGCTTCAGGTTGCCGCTGGCTTCGCCGGTTTTCCGTCTGGCGCAACAGGTCCTGGAAGAGATGGATCCGCGCGGCCCCATCTTCCAGTGGGAGGGCGCGTCCATTCCGGTGATTTCGCTTTTGCGCGAAGTTTCGGGTGCCGCGCCGCTGATTGTGGGGTGGGGGCAGCCCGGCGACCGCATTCACGCCCCCAACGAAAGCTATGGTTGGGATCAATTTGCGCAGGCGCGCGCCTGGGGAAGCCGTATCGTAGCCGAATGGGGCGTGTAGTCCGGCCTAGAGCGGACGCAGGTAAAAGGCGCTGTGCGTGATGGCGAACGCCCAGTCCGCCGGCATGCGCTTGAGTTCATGCCCGGCTCCCCAGGTGTCGGTGTAGAGGATCTCTTTCGTTTTTTCGTTGTAGCCGATAATCAGACGCATGTGCCCGCCCGAGGCCTGGGGAATCTCCGGTTCCGGATAGAGGCCCAGCGTCACGCTCCAAAAAACCGGGATACCCTGCGAGACCTGTCTTTTGACACCGGAAAGGAACTTCTTGTAGCGCGCGTCCTTTGTCCGGGCGCGTTTGAGGACGTGCGGCTTCATCGCCGCGTAGATCTCGCCCACGTAGACGCGGTTGCCGCGCGTGAATTCCGCACGCGAAAGGGCGGGCTGCCGGAGGGCTTTGGCGGACTTGTTGTACGCGTCTATGTCGTCGTCGACCGCTTCCAGGCTGTCCGAAAGGGAAACGATTTCGCCATAGCCCAGACGATAGCGCGAACCCATGTCTTGGACCGTCCGCGTCATTTCGCGGTCGCTTGTGCCGCCTTCGGACGTGGTGCCGGCGATTTGCGCGACTTCGTGTTCGTCCACATCGTGCCCGTAGTACCGCAACACGCGCTCGGCGACCGCCGCGGCGCAGTAGCCTTTCTGCCCCTGGTCGACCATCGGCACGTTCTTGATCCAGACGTCCCCCTCGTCGTTTTTGGCGAGGTTGGCCTTTGCCTTGGCGCGCGCGGCGTTCCCGGAGACGGACTTTGCCGCGCCTTTGGGGCGCGCTTTCCCGCCGGGGCGGACAAGGGAAAGGCGCACAAAATCTATTTGCGGATGTTCGCCGTCCGCATGCGAAACGCCCCAGACGACTTCGGCGGGCGGGTCGGACTTCGCCCAGGCCAGGCGATTCTGGAAGGACCCCGCCCGCAATTTGCGCTTCGCCGGCCGGCCGCGTTTCGCCGCGGGCCCGAGGGCGGACTCGATTTTGCCGAGAAGATCGTCCAGTTGGCGGGGACCCAACCCCAGTCCTTCGCGGTCGTCCCCGCGGTTGTAGAGGGACATCTCGAGCCGCGTCGCCCCCGCGGCATCGTAATAGACGCGGCACTCCCAGACGTCCAACCCGTGCCAGACGCATTTGCCGCGCCCCATTGAGACGGCGCTGCGCCGTTTGGCGTCCGCGAACTTGAAGCCGTCCGCCGCGTGCGCCACCGTAAAGTCCACGGCGGACGCCCGCCACGCGTCCGGAGCCGAAAAGACTTCGCCCAGATCCAGCGCGGCGACAACCAGTAGAGTCGTGAGATTCATGTCCTCATTATAGCATATAATATAGATTCCGCCAATACGGAAAGAAAGCGGGGGCTCGTTCGAGTTCCCACAGTGTTTTATCCAGATCCCCGTAGTGTCTTGCTTTTCTCGCCGTGGTGTTTGGGTTTTCAGGGGCTCATCTATTTTGTTTCTACCTCCATTCCTGTCTCTTCTGCACCTCAACGCGTTCAGAATCCGGCGTCCCGAACGCCCCCCGTCCCCTGCGCTGGGGTCGGTCAGTCCGCACGGCGCACCCGGGCGGGGGGGCTGTTTCGGGGACGAGGGGCAACTTTCCTCCCCGGATTTTATTCGCTGACTTTCACATCGTAGGTCACTGATCTGCGCGGAGAAGGGGGCTGTCGATTTGTTTGGCCATGTAGAGCTGTAGAAAGGGGGCTCTCTGCGTGAGCTATTCTACCTCCCTCGTTCAACATTCTCTACACGGCCAAAACCGTGCAGAAAATGTAGATAATGTAGAGGGGGCGCGTCCTGCCCGTCCTAATTGTCCTACTCGTCCCAGTTGTCCCGGTTGTCCCGTTCTGCCGCCCGCACGGGAATTAACCGTGTAGAGAATGTAGATAATGTAGACGAGGGAAGCCTATCATTATTGGCCGTGGAGATTAGGAGAACGAAAAGCGTTCGGGACAGGATGGACGAGCGGAAGTCGAAGATATAACATCTTTATCCTATTACCAACTTGTTCGTTTTCTTCAAGAATTTAGCTGGAATTGGACGGTCCAGTCGCCAGGTGATGTTCATCGGTCGACTGCCCTCGTGCGTCACATAGTTTGCCGTTCCAAGATAAGTATACGCCCCCGCACAGCTGGTCACACGGTCGGACTTGAACTCACGGACAAACAACAACACCTTGCTGTCCCGCTCTTTATGATGAATGTAGCGCTGCCCTGTGGACGAATTCTCGGCCGTTGTACTCTGGCTTTGCCAGTGAAAAAGGCTCTCGCTGATGGAGTAGTCGTTGTATAAGGTAGTAGGCGAATAGTCTTTATCCGCCTTATTTAACGTCACGAAAAACACATCTAGCTTCTTGTCTGGCAGCCACTTTACGCCCTCGCGCACTGTCGCTGGTTTCATAAAATCCAGCGCTACAAGCAACTGATCGCGGGTATAAGTACAATGCAAATCAAGAGGACAGTCAAAGCCCAGATCAACAGGCTCGTCTATGAAATCAATCTGATCCAAACGATAACGCAGCAACTCCATGAGTTCTTTCAGTAGGACCGTGCTGTTTGATAGCGCCTGGAGATTGGTCCGCACTTCCTTACTGTTCCAGTCCTCCACCGCTCTGCCCCAGACAGTGACATAAAACATCTGCATCATTCGCTTTTCAACTTTCGAAAGCGTAGAGACATCCATACTATCCAAGCGAGGCAGGATTCCCAGAAGGAATGAAATCCACCGGCGGGAATCGCATACGGCAAGCCTTGCATACGCTTTCGTCAGAATATCCTCCTGCGGTTCTGAAAAATCTTTGATTGCATCCGCCCGGGCGCAAATTCGGGAGAATGAAGAAAATTTGTAAATTGTCCGCGGATCAAGGTGGTAATAATCCAGAAAGTTCTTGAGTGTCAACTCTAGCCCGCTATCCTCTTTAAATGATTTTACACGCGCTTCAAGTCCAGCCGTACTCCCATACGAAGCGCGGATGTTGTCCAATATGTACTTCGCCGCCATCTTTTCAAGTTGAATATAACAACCTTTGGGAGCTGAGACAAAACCCTCTTTGATTTCATGACTTACGCTACTGGTTGTATTGGACAGTAATGCCGCAAACTTGTCTTCAAAATTGTACTTTTTATTTGCTTGACCTATGAAGTCCAACACCGTCAAGCACTCTTTATCTTCGGCCAGGCGCAATCCTCGACCCAACTGCTGCAAAAAGATTGTAAGTGATTCGGTTGGACGTAAGAAGAGAACGGTATTGACTTCAGGAATATCCACACCCTCGTTATAAATGTCAACGACAAAAATGAAACGTACTTTACCCTCCACTAAACGCTGCTTGGCCCCCGCTCTTTCCTCGTCCGATGATAGTCCTGTCAGATACATGGAAGGAATATTGTGTTCATTAAAGTAGCTGCACATGAATTTTGCATGATCTACCGTGACGCAGAAACCAAGACCTTTCACTTCATCAATGTCCGTCACATATTTCAGTAGCGCGGTGATAATGTGATCTGCGCGGTGGTTTGCAACATCTCCGCTTGAAACATAGACCTGTTCAAGTTCTGTCTTTTGATAGCCCCCCGCTGTCCATTTCAGATTATTCAAGTCTACAGTATCCGTAACGCCAAAGTACTGGAACGGGCAGAGTAATTTCCTGTCTATAGCCTCCGGTAGGCGAATCTCTACGGCAATTCGATTATTGAAGTAGGACAGAATACTCTTGCCGTCCATACGTTCTGGTGTAGCCGTCAAACCCAACAAGATACGTGGTTTGTAATAGTCTAGAAGTTTTTGGTACGTCGGTGCTGCCGCGTGATGGAACTCGTCCACAATGATGTAATCGTAGAAATCAGGTGTCGTCTTTCTTGTAAAATCCTGCGAATTGAATGTTTGAATAGAAATAAACAGATTGTTGATTATTTCAGGCTTGTAATTTCCAACAAACAGATCGCCGAAGTTGGCGTCCTTCAGCACGGCTCGGAATGTATATAAGCTTTGTTTGAGGATTTCTTCTCGGTGTGCCACAAAAAGCAGACGGCACGGTTTGCCCGGATTCTGCCTGCAAAACCGCCGGTAGTCCAACGCGGAAACGACGGTCTTCCCCGTACCCGTAGCCGCTACAATCAGATTTCGCATTAAACCTCTAACAGTGCGTTCCGCCTCCAGTTTATCCAATATCTCTTGTTGATACGAATAGGGATTTATGTCCAGCGTGAAGGATTCACTCGAATTAGAATCGAAATATTTCTCGGCTTTTAATGCACGGATGAGATGCTCTCTTTGGCCTTCATCATAATATTCAAACTCGCGGTCATTCCAATAATATTCAAAAGTTGCCGTGATTTTATCGATGGTTTCGGGCAAATCGCGTTTCGCCACTTTGGTATTCCATTCTAGGCCGCTGGTCAACGCCGCATTGGAAAGATTAGACGAGCCCACATAAGCCGTCGTGAATCCGGTGTTGCGATAAAAGATATAAGCCTTAGCATGAAGGCGCGTTGCTTTGGTGTTATAGCTGACTTTAACCTGAGTATTGAGCAACCGTCGAAGTTCTTCAACGGCTTTCACATCTGTTGCCCCCATGTAGGACGTGGTGATGACACGAAGCTCGCCACCATTCTGCGTAAACTCGCGCAGCTCATCCATAATAAGCCGCAGACCGCTCCATTTAATAAAGGACACGAGCATGTCAATTCGGTCGGCTGAGACAATCTCCTTCTTGAGTTCCGTAAACATCTGTGGCTCGTGTACAGCCCCAGTAAACAGAGAACTCTGCGCAATGGAAGTTTCCGGACGTTCCACGTCCGCGGCAGTTTTCCCTACGGCTAATCGTGGATCGGTCTCCCGCAAGAGCGCTAAAAGTTGCTCTGCCCGCCCATCAACTTCCATCTCTGAAAAGTCGGTCTCTTCTGTCGCTTTTTGAATGAGCTCGATGATCTGATTGATTAGATTGATTTGAGTTGAAATGTCGCCGCCATTATCCAGCACATTATCAAGACCCCTCTGAAGCACATTCACGAGATAGTGCGCAAACACCCTGGAGGCCTCAGCCCTATCAATAGGCGCAACCTCCTTGCGATTCATCGGAATCTTCGCAAGCTCACGGGTCAGCGCGTTGTTGACGACTTGTTCGTATAAACCGGGATGTAGCATCAACATATCTCCTTTTCACGATTACCGCCGGGTCCCGTTCGTCGAATGGAACGGTATGTTTCTCAGGCATGGTCATACTTGAGCCCTAGTATAACATATTTTGGACCGTTTGTGGGGTAAAATCGGACCGAAAAGTGTATCCTGTCGCGAGACGCCCGGGGCAGGGGGGGGCGAGGGGTGGCGCGCAGACGCGGCAAGGGTGAGGAACGGTCGCGGACGTCGCCTTGGACAGGACTGCTTCCGCGTCCGCCCAATCCGACGCGGCAAGAGGGAAGAATCGGTCGCGGCGTCGCGCCCTCGCGGCGTTGAGTCCTGTAGGAATGCAGCGGTGGACGGGACGGACGCCCCCTTTCTCCCCGTTCTCCACTGTCAATACCGTGCGGGCGACAGGGGACGGGGCAGGAGAAACGGGACAACTGGGACGAGCAGGACGGGTGGAACAACTAGGACGCCGCCCCCAAATCCTGTCAATCCTGTCTAAAGGTCTTCTCCACGTTCTCCTGATCTCCACGGCCATTCTTCCCTTTCTCTACACGATCTCCACGGCCAATACCGCGCGGACGGCCCACGGTCCCTCCCAGTCTACATTTTCTATATTCCCTACACGGTTAACAAACTCCGCGTTTATTCCTCACGCGGAGATACGCAGAGTCACGCAGAGAGCCCCCTCTTCTACATTTTCTCCATTTACTGCACGGTTAAATCTAATAAATCGCATGCGATTTCCAGGGTTGCGATTTTCCGGCGAAGAAGGGGGTGCCCGAAAAGCGGCGAATATGATATAATAGAGGCGTTATGAACATTGTTATTCTGCTGGGCGCCCCGGGTTCGGGGAAGGGTACGGTCGCGGGCAAGCTCGCGTCCGAGAATGCGCATTTGAAACACGTCTCTTCCGGAGACCTCCTGCGGGGAGCCGTCGCCAAGGGGACGGAGGCCGGCAAGAAGGCCAAGGATTTCATGGAGGCCGGCAAGCTGGTCCCAGACGAACTGATCGCGACGATGATCAAGGATGTCGTGGCGGAGACGACGGGCGACGTGACGATGCTGCTGGACGGGTTCCCGCGCAATCTGGCGCAGGCGAAGATTCTCGAGGAGATGGGCGCCCCCGTCAAGGGTGCGGTGCTGATCGACGTGCCGGACGAAATCATCCAGGACCGCATCGCCGGCCGGCGCACGTGCCCGAAGTGCAAGGCGGGCTACCACGTGAAGAACCTGCCCCCGAAAGTCGCCGGCGTCTGCGACAAGTGCGGCGCGCAGCTCGTCGTCCGCAAGGACGACAACCCCGACACGGTCAAGGACCGTCTCGCCGTCTACCATTCCGAGACGGAACCCCTGATCGCCTTCTACCGCGACAAGAACCTCCTCAAGAAGATAGACGGCACGGCGGATATCGCCGACGTGGCCGCGGCATTTCTGAAGGCGATGGCGTGAAAGTCGACATCAAGACGAAAGCGGAGTTGGCGAAGATGCGCGAGGCCTGCCGGATGACGGCGGAAATCCGCGACATCTGCGCCGGCGCGGTCGCCCCGGGTGTGACGACGGGCGAGATCGACGATCTCGTCGTCGCCTACTGCAAGAAGCACAAGGTCGAGGCGAGTTTCTACCAGTACGAGGGCTTCCCCGGACACCTGTGCGTCTCGATCAACGACGAAATCATCCACGGCATCCCCAGCCATGACCGCGTCATCATGCCCGGCGACCTCGTGAAGACGGACGTCGGCATCCGCGCGCACGGCTTCAACGGCGACACATCCCGCACCGTGGCGCTCGGCGTGACGGACCCGGACATATTGCGGCTCGTGGAGACGACCAAGCGGTGCCTCAAGGCGGGCATCGAGGCGGCGGGTCCGGGCGTGCATCTCGGCGACGTGGGCTACGCGATACAGTGCGTGGCCGAGGCGGAAGGGTTCGGCATCGTCCGCGACTGGATCGGCCATGGCGTCGGGCGTACCGTCCACGAAGACCCGGAAGTGCCGAACTACGGCGTGCCGGGGACGAAGATGATTTTGCGTCCGGGCATGACGATCGCCATTGAGCCGATGATCACGATGACGAAGGCGGGCGAGCGGACGGAAATCCTCGAGAACGACTGGACCGTCGTCACGCGCGACCGGTGCCTCTCGGCCCATTTCGAACACACCATCGCCATCACGGAAGACGGCGCGGAGATTTTGACTTTGCCGGCGGACTATCCCTGAAGTCCCGAAGCCCGAAGGCGCTTAGGTCGAATGGCGGCTGATTGCTTCGAGATTGGATGGTTCGCCGGCAATTTTAACGTGTCGCGCCGATGTTCCCGGTAGAAGAGAAACTCGGCGACATCCGCCGCGCGCTCGCGGCCAACCAGACCGTCGTCCTGACCGCCCCCCCGGGGAGCGGCAAGACGACGGCGGTTCCCCCCGCGTTGCTGGACGAACCGTGGCTGGCCGGACGCAAGATCGTGATGCTGGAGCCGCGGCGCCTGGCCGCCCGCAACTGCGCGCAGTACATCGCCTCGCGGCGCGGCGAACCCGTCGGCGGCACGGTCGGCTATCGCGTGCGGCTGGAAAGCAAGGTTTCGCGCGCGACGCGTCTGGAGATCATCACCGAGGGGCTTTTGGCGCAACGCCTCCTCGCCGACCCCGAACTCGCCGACACGGGACTTGTCATATTCGACGAATTCCATGAACGCGCGCTCGCCTGCGACCTCGCCTTCGCCCTCGCCCTGGAGGTGCGCCGGGCTCTCCGGCCCGATCTGCGCCTCATGGTCATGTCCGCCACGCTGGACGCCGACGATGTCGCGCGCCATCTGGGGGACGCCGTCTCCGTCCATGCGGAAGGGCGCATGTACCCGGTCGAGACGCGCTATCTGGGCGAGACGTCCGTCGCCGCGGCGGTTTCGCGCGCAATGAAGGAGACGGACGGCGACATTCTGTGCTTTCTGCCGGGCGAGGGCGAGATTCGGCGGGCCCAGGCGGCGCTGGAAAACGTGCGGGAGGCGGACATCCTGCCGCTTTACGGCGCCCTGCCGAAGGCCGAACAGGATCGCGTTTTCGCCACTTCGCCGCGGCGCAAAGTCGTGCTGTCGACTTCCATCGCCGAGACTTCGCTCACGTTGCCGGGCATAACCTGCGTCATCGACACGGGGCTCATGCGCGTGCCGCGCTTTTCGCCGGCGACGGGCATGACGGGGCTTGCGACATTGCCGCTCACGGAAGACCGCGCCGAACAACGCCGCGGACGCGCCGGACGCGTCCGCCCGGGCGTCTGCTACCGGCTGTGGGCGGCGGGCGAGAAGCGTCCCGCCCGGATGAGCCCCGAAATATTGGAGGCGGATCTCTGCAGTCTCGTCCTCACGAGCGCGGCCTGGGGGGCGACGCGCCGGACGGATCTGCCGTGGATGACGCCGCCGCCGGCGGGGGCGTGGGAGCAGTCCGTCGAACTTCTTAAGCGTCTGGGGGCGCTGGATGGGGTCGGACGGCTCACGCCGCGCGGGACCCGCATGGCGCGCTTGCCGGTCCACCCGCGTCTCGCGAACATGCTTCTCGATTGGAAGCCGGGTTCGGCCGACCTGCAGAACGCGGCGCTTCTCGCGGCCATCGTGGAAGAAGGCGGGCGCACCCCCGAGACGGACATCCGCCGCGTGCTGGACCTCGTGAAAGAAGCGCCGAACCGCCCCGACGCGCGGCGCATTTGGGCTCTCGCGGTCCGTTTCGGCGCGGCGCGGACGGTTCCGGCGGGCGCCGCCACCTGTCCGGAGGGCGTTCTCCTGGCGCGGGCCTACCCGGACCGCGTCGCGAAGAACAGGGGGAACGGGACCTTTCGGCTCGTCGGCGGCCGCGGCGCTTTCCTGGATTCGACGGACGCCCTCGCCCGGGCGCCGTGGATCGTCTGCTGCACCTTGGACGACCGCCCCGGGGACGCCAAGATCTTCTCCGCCGCGCCCATCGACGAGGCGGATGTCGCACGTCTGTTCGCCGCAGACAGGACGGAGGAGACGGTCTGCGCGTGGGACAAGCGCACGGAGCAGGTCGTCTCGGCGGTCCGTGCGCGCATCGGCGCCGTCGTCCTTTCGGAAAAGCCCGTCCTGCCCCAGGCGGACGACGCGGCGTTCCGGGCGCGTCTAGCCGCGGCGCTCATGGAGGGCGTCCGCCAGAAGGGCGTGGCGAATCTGCCGTGCTGGACGAAGGAGACGCTGCAACTGGCCGCGCGGCTCCGGTTCCTGCACCGCGTTCTGGGGTGGCCCGAGCTTTCGGACGCGTCCCTTATCGAGGCTTTGGCGGGATTTGTCGACGGTTTGACCAAGTGGCGCGACCTCGCGCGTGTGAACATGGGGGACGTGCTCGCCTATTGGCTGACAAGCCAGGGGCATACGCGCCGGGAGCTGGACGCGCTCGCCCCGGCCCGCATGGAGGTTCCGAGCGGCAGCCATCTCGTCATCCATTACGAGGGAGACGAACCGACGGTGGAGGCGAAACTGCAGGAGTGCTTCGGGCTCATGGAAACGCCGCGCGTGGCGGACGGACGCGTCCCCGTGGTGATGACGCTCCTTTCCCCCGCCCAGCGTCCGATACAGATCACGAAAGATCTCGCCGGTTTTTGGCGGGAAGGCTACCAGCTTGTGCGCAAGGACATGCGCGGGCGGTATCCGCGGCACTATTGGCCGGAGGATCCCTTCGCCGCGGTCGCCACGCGGCGGACGATCAAAAACAAGTTGTCCTTCGCCCAATAGAGGGGGCGTTTGGAAGGAAAGACGTGCATGACCATATCTTTTACATATTTTGAAAGGCGAAAAAGCGCATTCTTACAGATTTGTGACAGTCTGTTCGCGCGCGAAAGGGCCAAATCGCGCCAGGAAAGGGCCGGAAAGCGCACTTTCTTGGGTTGGCACGGAAATTGCTAGAACAAGCACGGAGAAATTGTGTCTATGGAAAATGCTTACGCAGAGAAGTGGGCGGCCGAGCGTGAACGCAGGGCGTTTTTGGCTTTGGCCGACGGGACGGTCTTTCATGGGGTGGCTTTCGGCGCGCCCGTGGACAAGGTCGGGGAAGTCGTCTTCAATACGGGCATGAGCGGTTACCAGGAGATACTGACCGACCCCTCCTATGCCGGGCAGTTCGTCACGCTCACGACGGCCGAAGTCGGCGATTACGGCACAAATCCCGAGGATGTCGAGTCCCGGGCGCTTTTTTTATCGGGACTGCTGGTCAACGATTTGACGGAACCTTCCAATTGGCGGTCCACGAAGTCCCTGGACGCCTACCTGAAGGAGGCGGGCGTCCCCGGGTTGCGGGCGTTGGATACGCGGCATTTGACGTTGCATTTGAGGGAACATGGCAACCAGAAGGCGTATCTGCACGTCTCGGACGAGCCGGTGGACGAGGCGGAAGGCATCCGCCGCGCACAGGCTTGGGAAGGTCTGGACGGACAGGATTACGCTTCAAAGGTTTCGTGCACCGTGCCGTATGAAGTCGCCTGTCGTACGGCGTCCGGCGCGGCGCCGCTGGTCGTCTGCTACGATTTTGGCGTGAAAACGAACATTCTGCGCAGTTTGGCGGACTTTGCGCGTGTTTGGGTCGTGCCGTCCCGAACGCCCGCGGCGGAGGTTCTCGCGCAGAAGCCGGCGGGCGTGTTCCTTTCGAACGGTCCGGCCGATCCCGCGGCGGTCACATATGCGATCGAGAACGTCAAGGCGCTCTTGGGGAAAGTGCCGCTCATGGGGATTTGCCTGGGGCACCAGCTGCTGTCGCTGGCCTGCGGGGCGCGCACGGGGCGGCTCAAGTTCGGGCATCACGGATGCAACCACCCGGTGCGGAACCTGGCGACGGGGAAGGTGGAAATCACGAGCCAGAACCACAATTTCGCGGTTTTGCCCGAGACGGTTCCGGACTGTCTGGAGGTGACCCACGTCAATCTGAACGACAATACCATCGAAGGCGTCCGGCACAAAACCTTGCCGGCGTTTTCGGTCCAGTACCACCCGGAGGCGTGTCCCGGACCGCGCGACAGCGCCTATCTGTTCGCGGCTTTCCGGGATATGATACAGGGGAAGGGACTTTAAGAGGGGAATTTAGATGAAAAAGCAGGTCAAATACGTATTCATAACGGGCGGCGTCGTAAGTTCGCTCGGCAAGGGCATCACGAGCGCGTCCTTGGCGCTTCTGCTGAAAAGCCGCGGCTACAAGGTGTTCATGCAGAAGTTGGACCCCTACCTCAACGTCGACCCCGGCACGATGAGCCCGTACCAGCATGGCGAAGTTTTCGTGACGGACGACGGCGCCGAGACGGACCTGGACCTCGGGCATTACGAGCGCTTTGCGGGCGTGACCTGCTCGAAGGCTTCCAACTACACCTCGGGTCGCATCTATTCCGCCGTTTTGGCGCGCGAACGGGCGGGCGGCTATCTCGGGGGGACGGTGCAGGTCATTCCGCACATCACCGACGAAATCAAGGCGGCCATCCGGTCCGCCGGCGAACACGACTGCGATATCGTGCTGTGCGAGATCGGCGGCGTGTCGGGCGACATCGAGTCGTTGCCGTTTCTGGAGGCGGCGCGGCAGTTCCGGTTCGAGGAAGGGCCTGAAAACACGTGTTTCGTGCACCTCACGCTCGTCCCGTACCTGAAGGCGGCGGGCGAACTCAAGACGAAACCGTCCCAGCATTCGGTCGGGCAACTGCGCGCAATCGGCATCATCCCGGACATTCTCGTCTGCCGGACGGAAATGCCGATTCCGCCGGAACATCTGGACAAACTCGCCATGTTTTGCAATGTCCGCCGCGAGTGCGTGATAGAAGAGAAGGACGTGACCGATTCGGTCTACGCGGTGCCGCGCGAATTGCGCAAACAGCATTTGGACGAACAGGTTCTCAAGCAGCTTCACCTCGACATCTGGCCGATTCACCATACGGAATGGGACAATCTCGTCAAGAAGGCGACAAGCCCCGAATTCGAGACCACAATCGCGCTCGTGGGCAAGTATATCTCCATCCGCGACGCCTACAAGAGCGTGCATGAAGCCCTGCAGCACGCGGGCATGGCGCACAACGCCAAAGTGCACGTCTTGTGTCTGGAGGCGGAGGACGTGGAGAAAGACCCGCATTTGCTGGACGGCGTGGACGGCATTCTCGTGCCGGGCGGATTCGGCAGCCGGGGCATTCCGGGCAAGATCGCCGCGATACGGCTGGCGCGCGAGAAGAAGATTCCGTTCCTCGGGATTTGCCTGGGGATGCAGTGCACCGTCATCGAGTATGCGCGCGACGTCTTGGGGTGGGCGGACGCGAACTCCACGGAGTTCGATCCCAGCACCTCGCATCCGGTCATCGATCTGATGGACGACCAGAAAGGCGTCACGCAGAAGGGCGGCACGATGCGCCTCGGGGCGTACCCCTGCGTCCTGGAGAAGGGGTCGCTCGCGGCCCGGCTTTACCAGACGACCGAGATTTCCGAACGCCACCGCCACCGCTACGAGTTCGCCTACGATACGCCCATGCGCGAGGCGATCGAGAAGGCAGGTCTCAAGGTCAGCGGACGCTCTCCGGACGGGAAACTCGTGGAAGTCGTCGAGCTCCCGACGCATCCCTATTTCATTGCCGGACAGTTCCATCCCGAATTCAAGTCGCGTCCGACCGAGCCGCATCCGCTCTTCAACGGGCTTGTCGGCGCGGCGCTCAAGTACGGTCAGGCGAAAGCCAAGTAAGGAGAATCCATGAAACGGACGGATATTCGCAAGATTCTGATCATCGGCGCAGGCCCGATCGTCATCGGACAGGGCTGCGAGTTCGACTATTCGGGCGTGCAGGCGGTCAAGGCGCTCAAGAAGGAAGGCTATTTCGTCATTCTGGCGAATTCGAATCCGGCGACCGTCATGACGGATCCGGACCGCGCGGACCGCACCTACATCGAGCCGCTGACCGTGGACGCCCTGCACGAAATCATCCGCCGGGAGCGTCCGGACGCCATTTTGCCGACCCTGGGCGGGCAGACGGCACTGAATCTCGCGATGGAATTGGACAAGCGCGGCATTCTGCGCCGGTATCGCGTGGAGCTCATCGGCGCGCAAGCCGACGCGATAGCCCGCGCCGAGGACCGGCAGCTCTTCAAGACGGCCATGCGCGAACTGGGGCTGGACATGCCGCGCTCGGGCAGTGCGCACACGCTGGACGAGGCGCGCGCCGTCGCCCAGACAATCGGCTCCTGGCCGCTCATCGTGCGCCCTGGCTTCACGCTCGGCGGCACCGGCGGCGGCATCGCCCACAATGCGGAAGAGTTCGACGCCATCTGTTCGCGCGGACTGGAGGCGTCCCTCAACAGCGAAGTCCTGATTGAGGAGTCGCTGATCGGGTGGAAAGAGTTCGAAATGGAAGTCATGCGCGACAAGGCGGGCAACGCCGTCATCGTCTGCTCCATCGAGAACATGGATCCCATGGGCGTGCATACGGGAGACTCCATCACCGTCGCGCCGATCCAGACGTTGACGGACCGCGAATATCAGGACATGCGCGACGACTCCATCCGCGTACTGGAGAAGATCGGCATCGCCACGGGCGGATCCAACGTGCAGTGGGCGATAGACCCGCGCACGGGACGGCGCATCATCATCGAGATGAATCCGCGCGTGTCGCGTTCGTCCGCGCTCGCCTCCAAGGCGACGGGCTTCCCGATCGCGAAAATCGCCGCGCTCCTGGCGGTGGGCTATACGCTGGACGAACTGCCGAACGACATTACGCGCAAGACGCCCGCGGCGTTCGAGCCGGCGCTCGACTATGTCGTCGTGAAAGTGCCGCGGTTCGCCTTCGAGAAATTCCCCGGCGCGGATATCGCATTGGGGACGCAGATGAAGGCCGTGGGCGAGGTCATGGCAATCGGGCGCACCTTCAAACAGGCCTATCTCAAGGCGTTGCGCTCCCTGGAGGCGCCCTTGCGCTACCATGACGCCTCGACGTACGACCCGTGGTTCAAGCGCGAACTTGCGGAACTTTCCGCTTTCAGCGTGTATCTGGCCACATTCGCGGACAAGAAATTGCCGGCGGATGTCCTGCGGCAGGCGAAGGTGATGGGTTTTTCGGACAAGGAAATCGCCCAGGCCGTGAAGAGCAGCGAGGACGCCATCCGGGACGAGCGCCGGGCGCTGGATTTGCATCCGGAGTTCCGCGCCGTGGATACGTGCGCCGGCGAATTCGAGGCCGTCACGCCCTACTTCTACAGTTCGTACGGCTGGGACAAGCCGCGCGCGGAAAATGAAGTCCCTTCCGGCAAAAAGAAGATCATGGTCCTCGGGGGCGGCCCCAACCGCATCGGACAGGGCATCGAGTTCGACTGGTGCTGCTGCCACGCGGCGTTCGCGCTCAAGAGCCGCGGCTACGAGGTCGTCATGGTCAATTCGAATCCGGAGACCGTTTCGACGGACTACGACACCTCGGACCGCCTCTATTTCGAACCGCTCACATTCGAAGACGTGATGGAGATCTACGACCGCGAGAAGTGCGACGGCGTGATTGTGCAGTATGGCGGGCAGACGCCGCTCAATCTCGCCCAGCGGCTCAAAAAGGCGGGCGCCAACATTGTCGGGACCTCGCCGGACGATATCGACCGCGCCGAGGATCGCGACTTCTTCAAGAAACTTGTTTCCGATGTCGGCATGAAGCAGCCCCCGAGCGGCATCGCCCACTCCGTCGCCGATGCGCGGCGGATCGCGCGCGAAATCGGCTACCCCGTCCTGGTGCGGCCGAGTTTCGTCCTGGGCGGACGCGGCATGGCGATCGTCTCGGGCGAGTCCGAACTCGACAAATACGTCGCCGAGGCGGTCGCCGCGGCGGAGGGGAAGCCCATACTGATCGACAAGTTCCTCGAGCACGCCGTCGAATTGGATGTGGATTGCGTCTCGGACGGCGAAACGACGGTTGTGGGCGCCATTTTGGAGCATGTCGAAGCCGCCGGCTGCCATTCGGGCGACGCCGCGGCCGTCACGCCGCCGCGTTCGCTCAGTCCGGAGCTTGTGGAAGAAGTCATCCGCTACGCCCGGCTGTTCGCCCGGAAACTGCATGTCGTGGGGCTCATGAACCTGCAGCTCGCCGTGCGGGACGACGGAATCTGGATGATCGAGGTCAATCCGCGCGCTTCGCGGACCGTGCCGTTCGTCTCGAAGGCGATCGGCGTGCCGCTCGCGGATATCGCCGCGCGGTGCATGGTCGGCGAGAAGCTGGCGGATATCGGCTTCACGAAGGAAGTCGTGCCGCCCTATACCTGCGTGAAGGAAGCCGTCTTCCCGTTCGCCAAGTTCCCCGGCGCGGAAGTCGCACTGACACCCGAGATGAAATCCACGGGCGAAGTCATGGCCATCGACCCCGATCCCGAAATCGCCTACTTCAAGAGCCAGACCGCCGCGGGCAGTCCGCTCCCGAAGAAGGGGACGATTTTCGTTTCGCTGCGCGACGAAGACAAGCCGGAAGGCGTCCGGCTTGCCAAGCGGCTGGCGCAAATGGGATTCGCGGTCTACGCCACGCGCGGAACCTCCACGGAATTGTGGAAGCAGGGCGTGGAATCGAAGGCCATCTTCCGCATTTCCCGCGGACGCCCCAACGCCTTGGACCTCTTGCGGCAGGACGCCATCCAGTGGATCGTCAACACGGTCGAGACCGGACGCGAGGCGAACGAGGACAACGCGCGGCTCCGGAGCGCGGCGATTCGTTCGGGCGTGCCTCTGACCACGACGTTGGCGGGTTTCCGCGCGGCGGTCGCGGGGCTTGAAGAGGACGGTCCCCTGGGCGAAATCGCCGTTTGCACGTTGCAGGAATATCACGCGGAATTGCATGCCGCGCCGACATTCTGAGGAGCGTATGGGAGCGGTTGGCATTGCCTTTTTTGCGCGGGATTTTAAATCCGTGCCCTCTTCGCGAAGGATGAAAAGCGGCGTCTTTGCCTGTTTTGCGTGAAAAAGGGGTGCACAAATCTCAAAAAATATGTTATACTATGCGATGTTTTCCAAGAAGGAAGGATACAACAATGAAGATTAAGTTCGGTAAAGTCACTGAGAACATCACGACGCGCAAGGAGTTTCCGCTCAAGAAGGCGCAGCAGGTGCTGAAGGGCAAGACGGTTGCCGTTCTAGGTTATGGCATCCAAGGCCCGGGCCAGGCGCTGAACATGCGCGACAACGGGATCGACGTGATTGTCGGTCAGCGCAAGAGCACGAAGGCGAACAGCTCGTGGATGCGCGCGAAGAAGGACGGCTGGGTCGAAGGCGAGACGCTTTTCTCGCTCGAGGAAGCCGCCGACAAGGGCGATATCATCATGATGTTGGTGTCCGACGGTTCGCTCCCCGAGGTGTGGAAGAAGATCGCCAAGTACGTGACGCCGGGCAAGTATCTCTATTTCTCGCATGGTTTCGGCTACGTCTACAACAAGCTGACGGGCGTGAAGCCGCAGAAGGGCGTGGGCGTGATCATGGTGGCGCCGAAGGGTTCGGGCACGAGCGTGCGCCGTAACTTCCTCTCGGGCGCGGGCATCAACAGCTCGTTCGCGTTCGAGCCCAACGGCATGAAGGCGAAGGAAGTCGAGGAAGTGACGAAGGCGATCGGCATCGCGGTCGGTTCGGGCTACCTCTTCCCGACGACGTTCCAGAACGAAGTGACGAGCGACCTCGTCGGCGAACGCGGCATTCTGATGGGTGCGCTCGCGGGCGTGATGGAAGCGCAGTACGAGACGTTGCGCGAGAACGGCCACTCGCCGTCCGAGGCGTTCAACGAGACCTGCGAAGAGCTGACCCAGTCGCTCATCCGCCTCGTGGACGAAAAGGGCATGGACTGGATGTACGGCAACTGCTCGCAGACCGCCCAGCATGGCGCGTTGAAGTGGCGTCCGATCTTCAAGAAGGCCACGCTCCCCGTCTTCAAGCGCCTCTACAACAGCGTGAAGACGATGAAGGAGGCGAAGGAAGTCATTCGCGACACGGGTTGCGCGGACTACAAGGAGAAGATGCTCGCCAAGCTCGAGGATTTGCACAACCACGAAATGTGGCAGGCCGGCGCGGCGGTGCGTTCGCTCCGTCCGCACGAAGAGGCCAAGGGCGGTGCGGGTTCCGCCGGTTGGGGTGGCCGCAAGGTCGTCAAGTAAACGGTTTTGCGTAGCTGGAGGTTTTTCCTTTTTCCACTGCGCATTTTAACCACTGTCGGGGCGTTTCTAGGTTAGGAGACGCCCCGTTTTTTGTTTCCTTTGTCCGCGCACGCGAATCCCTTGCTTTCTTTGGGCGGATGTGCTATACTCCCTTCCATCATGAACGAACAATCTTTGGCGACGCAAGGGGCGAACGACTGGGACGCCGCGCGGTACTTGAAATTCGCGCACAGCCGCACCCAGCCAGTGCGCGATCTGGTCGCGCGCGTGACCTGTTCACCCCGGACCGTCCTGGACGTCGGCTGCGGCCCCGGCAACAGCACGGCCGTTCTCGCCGCGCGTTTCCCCGCGGCGCATTTGACCGGTATCGATTCTTCGCCGGCCATGCTCGCGCAAGCGCGCCAAACGCATCCCGGCCTCGCGTTTCTTCACGTGACGCTGACGCCGGACTGTCCGGAAATCGCCGGGAATTACGACCTTGTCTTTTCCAACGCCTGCCTGCAATGGATTCCGGACCACGCGACGCTGATTCCCGCCCTCTGGCGCCATGTCGCCCCCGGCGGGACGCTCGCCTTCCAGATTCCGCTTACGGACCAAATGCCCATTTCGCCCATCTTGGACGACCTTGGAAGATCCGCGCCGTGGCGCACGTATCTTGCCGGCGTGCATGATCTGGGGACGCTCGCGCAAGACGAGTACTTCGATCTCTCCCGCGGCTTGACGAAAGACTGTTCGCTTTGGCGGACCGATTACGCCGTGCCCGTCGCAGGCGTGGCGGGGCTTGTGGACTGGTACATGGGCTCGCGTTTGCGTCCTTTCGTCGCGGCGCTTCCCGCGGATTTGCGCGACGCGTTTCTTGCGGAGATCCAGTCCCGCTTTGCCCGGGTCTACACGCCGCGCGCGGACGGCATCGTCCTCATGTGGTTTCCCCGCCTTTTCGCCGTTCTGAACAAGCCGTCATGAACAGGGAGTCCAGCCTGCGCGGCGCTTTTAGATGCCGCTGTTGCGGCGCCTGCTGCCGCATTCCGGACGGCATTGTGCGTGTCTCGGAACTTGAAATCGCCCGCATCGCCGCGTTCCTCGGGAAGTCCGAAGCCGACTTCATCGCCGAGGATACGCTCCTGGCGCCCGACCGCCGCGGACTCATCCTGCGCAGCCGCCCGGACGGCGCGTGCGTGTGGTTGACGGCGGGAAACCTCTGCCGCCTGAATCCGGTCAAGCCCGACAAGTGCCGCACCTTCCCTTTCGAGTGGGTCAATCCCGATTCGGACGCGGTTTGCCCCGCGCTCGCGGCGCTCGGCCGCGCCCAGGCCTGAGAATTGCCGTCCATACAATCACTGCCATTGTACTCACGCCGCGGAAGTGGTACAATATCTCCCCGTAGCCGCGCGGAGGGTTTTCGGTTCCCGGTGCGCGCGAAGGAATCAGATGAAAGGACAAAAAGAATGAACGAACGGCAGGAAGTCAACCGTAACTTGGCGCAGATGCTCAAGGGCGGCGTGATCATGGACGTGACGACGCCCGAGCAGGCGAAGATCGCCGAGGCGGCGGGCGCGTGCGCGGTCATGGCGCTGGAGCGCATTCCGGCGGATATCCGCGCGGCGGGCGGTGTGAGCCGCATGAGCGACCCGGCGATGATCAAGGGCATCCAGGAGGCGGTGTCGATTCCGGTCATGGCCAAGTGCCGCATCGGCCACATCGCCGAGGCGCGCATTCTCGAGGCGATCGAGATCGACTACATCGACGAGAGCGAAGTGCTGTCGCCGGCGGACGACCTCTACCACATCGACAAGACGCAGTTCAGCGTGCCGTTCGTGTGCGGTGCGCGCGACCTCGGGGAAGCCCTGCGGCGCATCGGCGAGGGCGCGACAATGATCCGCACGAAGGGCGAACCGGGCACGGGCGATGTCGTGCAGGCCGTGCGCCACATGCGCCGCATGCAGAGCGAAATCCGCCGCGTGGCGTCCCTGCGCGAGGACGAGCTTTTCGAGGCGGCCAAGCAGCTGGCGGTTCCGCTGGACCTGCTGCGCGAGGTGCACGAGAAGGGCAAACTCCCGGTCGTGAACTTCGCCGCGGGCGGCGTGGCGACCCCGGCGGACGCGGCGCTCATGATGGAACTCGGGGCGGAGGGCGTCTTCGTCGGCTCCGGCATCTTCAAGAGCGGCGACCCGGCCAAGCGCGCGGCCGCCATCGTGCAGGCCGTCACCAACTGGAAGGACGCGAAACTCATCGCCAAACTCTCCGAGAACCTGGGCGAGGCGATGGTGGGCATCAACGCGGACGAAATCCAGACCATCATGGAGGAGCGCGGCAAATGAGCAGCGCCGCGAACCGTCCCCGTGTCGGCGTCCTTGCCGTGCAAGGCGCCTTCGCCGAACAGGAGAAATCCTTCCAGGCGGCGGGGGCGGATACCTTCGAGATCCGCGAATTGGCGGATATCGCCCGTCCGTTCGACGCGCTGGTCCTGCCCGGCGGCGAGTCGACCGTGCAGGGCAAGTTGCTGAAGGACCTGGGACTTTTCGCCCCGCTGAAGGAACGGATCGCCGCCGGACTCCCCACTTTCGCCACCTGCGCCGGACTGATTCTGCTTGCGGAAAAGCTGGCGGTCGACCCGACCGTCTGGTTCGGCGAACTCGCCGTGACCGTGGCGCGGAATGCGTACGGACGCCAGTTGGGCAGCTTCACCGCCCGCGGTGCTTACGGCGCCTTGCAGGACGTGCCCATGACGTTCATCCGCGCACCCCGCATCGAGGCGGTCGGCCCCGGCGTGGAGACGCTTTCGACCCACGCGGGCTCTGCGACAGCTGTCCGCCAGGGGGCGATTACGGCGCTCGCCTGGCATCCGGAATTGACGGCGGATACGCGCGTCTTCCGCGATTTTCTCGCCCGCTTGTGAGGGCTCTCCGGGCTCTTGCCTTGTTCGCCCTTAGCGCCGCCAACGCCTTTCGCGGTTTTTCTCCTTTTCTTCCTGCTTCTTCTGCCACT